>Ga0210407_10004237_pt1 | contig 11366 bp, 7 predicted proteins | sample IncBWC27MmetaG_FD_150860 | JGI IMG/M metagenome (GOLD analysis project Ga0210407, IMG submission 150860) | Forest soil microbial communities from Barre Woods Harvard Forest LTER site, Petersham, Massachusetts, United States - Inc-BW-C-27-M | ecosystem: Environmental > Terrestrial > Soil >... | reverse complement strand
ATGACGATGTTCTTACTGGAATCGAAGGGGCTTCCCCGTCTCACACACCTCTTCGGGAAGGCGCCCGCCCAGAGTTGCAGTCGGGGACAAGCTGCTGCAGCGGAAGCGATCGGATCATACGCGCCTCCGGATCCCGGTTCAGTCACCTCGGCTGTCCGAAAACTGAAACGAGGGGGGGATACCCCGTGATGTCCGCAACACGGAACAAGCCGGAAGTACCATGACCCCTCTATCAGCTTTTGTTAATCGTTGTCTGGATGACTGTGGCGCCAATTCCAGTAGTGCCTTTGCGCCCGGTAGCTCTGCCTGTGGTACTCACGGTATGTCCTGTGCTGTCCCGTCAGGTAACCCCTGTAAGCGCGATCTTCGCGGTCGTCCCAGTTATGGTAATCACGGTGGTCCCGATCATAGACCCGAACCTGCACGCCTGCCTCCTGTGCTTTGGCTTCGGCCACGACGAGCGCCGGTGCAGCAATGGCGGCGACCAGGAATAGTGAACTGATGTAACGATGCATACGATGCATGAAGAAATCCTCCCAGTCCGAGATGCCTAGAATCAGAACCCCGGTGGCCATGACTATGCACCCCTGGCCTTGCGATGTATGTCCTGTACAGCACGCATTTGAAAACTCTAATTCTTCCAACGTGCGAGCCTGCTAGCGGCTGTGCTCTGCCTCGCTACGACGGTTTCACCTGCAGTGTCCCGTGCGCATGCAGCGGAATCGCAGCACCTTGCCGGTGCGCGGCAAGACCTGTTTTTGGTCTAGCGGAGAGTGCGTCTCTTATCTCCCGCGCGCTACGCCGGGGCGAGCCCTGAAAAAAACCAGTTGCTACCCCAGGCGCGGGAGGTGGTTACTCCAATTCCTGTCGAGCCAGTTTCGGGATCAGCGCCACGTCTACTCTGTCAGTCTGATTCCAGGGTGTATAAGAGTGAACAGATGCCGGTTTGCACTGGCGGTTAGCATACGAGCCGGTTTTGGGCCCAAGGTCGACCAGACAATGACCATGAAAATGAATCCAGCCACGGAGCTTTGATATGAAAAAACTTTTGTTTGTTATTTGCAGTTTGAGTGTGGGCAGCCTGAGCTGGGCGCAGTCCTCGCCGCCGCTGGGTCCCGCGCACAGCTTCGCAGTCCTGGGAGCTTCAACGGTGACCAATACGGGCCCCACCGCCATCACCGGAGATTTGGGTGTGAACCCGGGTAAGGCTGTCACCGGCTTTCCTCCCGGGACCTTGACCGGAGGCACAATCCACGCGGGCGACTCCACTGCCATCGCGGCCCAAGCCGCTGCGCACACTGCTTATCGTAGTCTAGTAGCCGAGCACTGCGGAACCAACTTGACCGGGAAGACTCTGGGCACCAGTCCCGGCGCCGTCACGCTCTCGCCTGGCGTCTATTGTTTCAATTCTTCGGCGCAGTTGACCGGAACCCTCACGCTAAACGGCAACGGTGTTTACGTTTTTAAGATAACGAGCACGCTCACGACAGCGAGCAAATCCTCTGTTGCCCTGGCCAACGGAGCGACGGCCGGAAATGTGTTCTGGCAGGTTGGCAGCTCTGCGACTCTTGGCACAAACACCTCTTTTGAAGGAAGCATTCTCGCCAATACCAGCGACACGGTCACCACCGGCGCCAGCGTCACTGGTCGAGTCATCGCGTTGACGGGTGCTGTTACGCTTAGCGGGAACCGAATTCGCGCCGCATCAAATTAAACGGCCAGGCAAGCACGTACCAGGTGGATCTGAGCGGCGTCCAGTCGGCCACCGGCAGCTTTGCCATCCGACGCTGGCTCGCGCGACGCGAGAACCCCTGCTCTCCGCTCATCCCGCACCCCCCGGGGCAGACCCCGTCCAAGCCAGGACGGCCAGCAGCAATCCGAAAACGAGACCGCGAAGCTGGTTTGAGAGGACTTCACCCCAAGGCCTTGGGCAACTTTCAGAGAACATAGTGTTCAAAACGAAACAGAAAACCATCGGTGCCAGATTTATCCTAAACAGCAGAGCGTTGAATACCTCGAGGGAAACGAGCATCCAGGTCTGGGTCTAATTTGGGTTGCCTGAATAACGTTTCCGGGAATTCCCTGGAGTGAAGTCACGTTCACCTGCTTTTTACTCGAGAATGGGGCTCCCATTGGGTGCCCGGACGGAGGCTTAGTGATGAAGACACCCTTCTGCTTTACAAATTTCTGCGGGCGCATCTGCCTAGTGCTTTGCTTGTTCCTTGCGGTTGCGCGGCCAGCCTTCGCCTATGATGATCCACCAATGCGCGTGGCTCGGCTGAATTTCATGGAGGGCGAGGTTTCCTTCCAGCCGGGCGGCGAGACGGACTGGGGCTGGGCCACTCTGAACCGGCCAATGACTACGGGAGACAGTCTCTGGACCGGCAATGGGTCGAGAGCGGAGATGCATATCGGTTCAACGGCGATTCGCGTCGGCGAACAGAGCTCGGTTTCCTTCCTGAATCTGGATGACCTTACCGTTCAGATTCAGTTGAATTCCGGAACCATCGATGTCCGTCTGCGGAATCTTTACGGCGATGACGTGTTCGAAGTCGATACGCCGAACCTGGCGTTTACTCTGCTCCGGCGCGGCGATTATCGCATTACCGTTGATCCAGATGGCAGCTTCACAACTATCACGCTACGCGAAGGCCAGGGACAAATAAACGGCGGAGGCCAGGCTTTTCTTGTTGACGGAGGCTCTCAGGTTCAAGTCTCCGGCACCGATTCTATTTCCTATGACATTTACGATCTCCCGGACAGGGATAATTTCGATCGATGGTCCTACAGCCGGCAAGTACGCGAAGATCATTCAGTGTCAGCCCGCTACGTTTCCCCGGAACTCACCGGCTCTGAAGACCTCGATCGCAATGGCATCTGGAGGACGGATCCTAATTATGGCCCCGTATGGGTTCCGACTCATGTCTCGCAGGATTGGGCGCCATACAGAGACGGTCACTGGGCTTGGGTCGATCCTTGGGGTTGGACGTGGGTCGACGATGCGCCTTCAGGATTCGTGACCTCGCATTACGGCCGGTGGGCGCACGTGGATGGCGGCTACGGCGGCGGAGGTTGGGTCTGGGTTCCGCCGCACCGTGAAGAGCACCAGGATGTATACGCGCAGCGTCCCGTGTATTCCCCGGCGCTCGTTACCTTCGTGGGAGATGCGAATTCATCGCGAGATTTCGGAAATGGCGGCGGAGTGGCGTGGTTTGCCCTGGCGCCGGGCGAAGTGTACGTGCCCGCGCGGCAGACCAGCCCCACCTACGTGACCAATGTAAACGTCACTAACACCGTGGTACAGCAGACAACGATTACGAATGTCGTGACCAACAACGTTCAGACAAACACCTATGTGAATCAGAGAGTGGTGGGTGCCGTTACGGCAGTTCCCCGAGAAACTTTCGTCAACGCGCGGCCGGTGGCACAGGCAGCAGTCAAAGTCGCTCCCAGCTCCATCACGGCGGGCCCGGCAGTTCATAGCGCGCCGGTGGCTCCCGTAAGAGCAAGCGTGATGGGAACAAATAAGGCGAGTACGGCGAGCGCCACGGCAGCGAGTGCTCCGCCCAAGCCCCCTGCGGCTGTAGTCAGCCGGGCGGTAGTGGCCAAAGTTGCGCCCCCGCCACCGCCGGTGGCATTTGCGCAAAAACAGCAGGCCTTACAGGCAAATCCTGGCAAGCCGCTTGACGCAAAGGCCGTGCAGAGTCTCCGCGCCGCAGCGCCTCCACCCGTTGTGCGAGTTGTGAAGACGGCCCCGCCGGCCCAGGCGGTCAAACCAGTCGAAACGGCAGCAAAAAAACCCCAACCGGCAACTTCGCTAAATACCGCTCAACAGGCTCATCCTCCGTCGCCTGGTGCTCCCGTTATTCCCGCCGGGTCACAGCAGGCCGTTCAACTAGCGGCAGAAAAGGCTAAGCAGGAAGCTGCCCAGCAACAAGTGGCAGCGGAGAAGGCGAAACAGCAAACGGCGCAACAGCAGGTGGCCGCGGAAAAAGCCAAGCAGGAAGCCGCGCAGCAACAATCAGTTCAGCAAGCTGCGGCGGAGAAGGCCAAACTGCAAACAGAGCAGCAGGCAGTCGCCGAAAAAGCTAAACAGGAAGCCGCGCAGCAACAAGCAGCTCAGCAAGCGGCGGCGGAGAAAGCCAAACTGCAAACGGAACAACAGCAGATAGCTGCGGAAAAGGCCAGGCAACAAACGGCGCAGCAGCAAGCTGCCGCAGAAAAGGCCAAGCAGGAGGCCGCACAGCAGCAAGCGGCAGCCGAAAGAGCCAAACAACAAACGGCGCAATTACAGGCAGTCGCCGAAAAAAGCAAGCAAGAAGCTGCGCAGCAACAGCTAGCCACCGAAAAAGCCAAGCAGGAAGCCGCGCAGCAACAAGCAGCTCAGCAAGCGGCGGCGGAGAAAGCCAAACTGCAAACGGAACAACAGCAGATAGCTGCGGAAAAGGCCAGGCAACAAACGGCGCAATTACAGGCAGTCGCCGAAAAAAGCAAGCAAGAAGCTGCGCAGCAACAGCTAGCCACCGAAAAAGCCAAGCAGGAAGCCGCGCAGCAACAAGCAACTCAGCAAGCCGCAGCGGAGAGGGCCAGACAGGGAGCTGCCCGGCAACAAGCGGCTCAACCACCGCAACCCAATCGCCCCGCTCCGACTCCGGCAGTCCATCCGAACGAGATTCCAGCTCCGTCACGGCCCGTTGTTCAACCTTCCTCGAATGCCGAGTTGGATAGGAAGCACCAGCAAGAGCTGGACCAGCTCCACGCGCAGCAGCAGCAGGAACGGCAGAGAGTCCAGCAGCAGCAGGACCAGGAACACGCGAAACTCGCGCAGCAACAGGCGGATGCGGCCAAAAAACAGCTGATCGAGCAACAGCATCAACAGCAGACGCAGCAATTGCTGCAAAAACACGCGGATGAGCAGAAACTCTTGGCGGACAAACAGAAGCAGGAACGGCAGAACGCGTCCAAACCTCCAAAGCCCGACGCTCCTCCGCCGCAAAAGCCTTAACCGCGCACTGGGATTTTCTGGGCAGGCGTGGGGCTTTGCTGGGCATCTATGCGTCAACCTACCCCGAGTCTTTCGGGGATCTGATCGGGAACCTCTGGGGGACCGTCGCGGGGCAGCCTAGATGGTAGCAGCCCCTGACCCTTAGTCAGGTGAGCGGGCGCCTTTAGGTGCGCGGTTTGCGTCCCGAAAGTTTCTACGGGACGCTGCGGCACAACGAGCCGAGAGGCTCCCCACTTTCCACCTCACCTCGTTTTGTCGTTGCCGGCAGCTGCTTTTGCGGGATGAAGCTTGTTATAGTCTTTCATATACACTCGCAAGCCGGAATCCGGCGTAATTCTTGCATAGCCCGCCGAAAGCTGTTCTTTGTAACGGTCCAGGAAGAAATCGAGCGGATCATTTGGATCCATGTCGATGAGGACCAAATCCGCATCGTTCATGACCAGCTTTCCGAAGCGCAGACGATTGTTTTTGTAAGACATGTAATTTCCGGCGCGAATATTTTTCACCGGCTTGGCATCCGCACCCCCGAAAACCTGAATGATCTTGTCGCCTTCCATGCGTACAGAGAGCACCTTGCCTTCAATATGGGGAGGCGGCAGGATCTGTTCGAGATCAAGGATCAGATCGTTCTCTTGGGCCTCTGCGCCCGGAACCTTACCCTCCTTGATCAACGTGCCTAAATCCATGCCGAAGAGATCCATCAATCCTTTTACCGGCACATGCATGGCCTTGATCTTCTCGCTGTGCAGGCGAAGTTTTCCGTCAGCGGTTGGAATGAGAATCCCTTCCGTCTCGAAGTGGATGTCCCCTTTGTCATGGAGCTTGCCTTTCACCTTCAGCCGCCCTTTCTCAACGCTGACGGACAGCTCTGTTAAGGGCGAATGCGGACGTGCGAATACGTATGAATTGAGAACGTTCGCCAGGTTTGTCGAATCAATGGAGATCTCCGCCGTGCTTATGCGCAGGTTAAACGACTCTTTGTCGTCGAAGACGGGAAATTCATTTTTGCCGAGAGGTACGAGCACGCCGTTCATTGATTTTATTTCCACCGCCACCGTTTCCGAAAAGTGAAACGTGACGTTCCTCATCTGCGTCTGGACCTCGCCCTCCTGTTTATCGTTGCCCGGAGGGTTTTGGCCAACGACGACTCCCGGCGCTGTGGCGCACAGGAGAACGAACCAAGCCCGTAATCTCAAAAGCGGTAAGGATTTGTGAAACGACGAGACCCAACTCCTTGCGAATTGCATGGTGCCCCTCTGGCAGGTCGTAATGGTTAACCTGCGGATGTCTCCTGGCGCGCTTGGTTCTTTGACGGGTGGCGAATCGCTTCTGCCCCGATGTCTTTCCTGACGCCCTCACGTGATGAGAGCGTACCATCTTCCCACTTCACCGCAGTGTTTGCCCACGAAGGCTCCCCTCACCTCCTATTTCAGGCCATACCACCAGCCAGGGAATTCACTTCTTCGGTAACCACAATTGTCGGGAGTTGAGCGCTTTTGTAAGGTTCCAGCTCTCATGATATAGCCGGATGACACAGTGTGCTGCAACCCATGCTGCCCCCGGCCTAACGGACAGGGTTATCGTCGGGAAACATGGTGCGAAAGCGAGACTTGCCAGAGTATCCGCCCACGAAGAATCATAGTAATAGTACTAACCCCAGTGGGGGCATGCCTCAAGGAGGGTAAGAATGCGTAAGTCACTAATTCTGTTTGGGTTCATCGTGTTGGCGGCGAGTTTGGCAGCGAGTTCCGCCAAGGCTCAGGAAAACCGGGGATTTGAGGTTGCAGGCAATTACCAGTATGTTCGGATCAATCCAGGTGCCGGCGCTCCCGGCGCAAACTGCCAGGGAGGGTCGGGTTCGTTCGCGGCGTATCTGACTGCGCGGGTGGGCATAGTTGGAGACTTTGGAGGTTGCAAAGTCACTGGCCTGCCTTCCGGCGTAACTTCGCACGAACTGAACTACCTATTTGGGCCGAGGGTGTATTTTCGCAACTATGGACGAGTGATCCCGTACGTACAGACGCTGTTCGGCGGCGAACGCGCGTCAGCCAGTGTCACCGGCCTGGGCTCGGCGTCGACCAATGCATTTGCCATGACGTTCGGCGGCGGGGCGGATGTTACCCTGACGCGGCACGTCTCGTTTCGAGCCATCCAGGTCGAGTACCTCTACACGCATTTCGGTGGCGCTTCCCAGAACAACATGCGGATAGAGACCGGCCTCGTGTGGCGCTTCGGCAGGTAGTCCGAACCTGAAACAGCCATAAACGAAAGTAGGACAAGAACGGCGGGCTTAGGCCCGTCGTTTTTGTTTCCGGTCTCGTTCGCAATCCGCATCTCCGCGTAATCCGTGTGGCGGGTGAGTCCGCGTCGGCGGACGAGTCGAAGGACCTGTCTTCATTCCCGGCCAACGCGATGACGCTGTATGTAGCTTGGCCTCCCCATCTAACCTCTTACATCGAACCTCTAATCTGCGCCATAATCCCCCCGCACATGGCCAGCACCCAATTCCAGGATCGGGGAGGATTCAGTGAGTGATCGTCCATGGAGTTCCACGGCGCCCCCGGGAGAATTTCGCACCTACATCTCCGCAAACGAAACGCTCAAGGAATTTACGTTTCGCGCGGTGATTCTCGGCGCGCTATTCGGCTTGCTCTTTGGCGCGGTAACTGTTTACGTAGGGCTCCGCGCCGGGCTAACGGTATCCGCTTCCATCCCCATCTCTGTGTTGTCCATCAGCATCTTGCGTGCGTTCGGCCGCTCGACCATTCTCGAGAACAATATCGTCCAGACCACCGGCTCTGCCGGAGAGTCTCTCGCCGCCGGCGTCATGTTCACGATTCCCGCTCTGATCTTTTTGGGTTTCGGCTCGGAGTTCACCTTCTGGCGCATCTTCCCCTTGGCATTACTCGGTGGCTGGCTTGGCGTCCTCTTCATGGTGCCGCTGCGGCGCCAACTGATCGTCAAGGAGCACGGCAACCTTGCGTTTCCCGAAGGCACGGCGTGCGCCGATGTGTTGGTTGCGGGTGAGCGAGGCGGCTCGTTCGCTGGCCGCGTCTTCTGGGGCCTCGGACTCGGCGGCGTATACACGTTCCTGATGAAAACGGTCCTCGCCTGGACGGAGCAGCCTGAGGCTCGCCCGAGCTGGTTCCCCGGCGCGAGCTTTCGCGCCGACATCACGTCCGAATATCTCGGCGTTGGCTACATCATCGGTCCGCGTGTCGCCGGAATCTTGTTCGCAGGAGGCATAGTCTCCTGGCTGGTTATCATGCCGGCCATTAAGTTTTACGGGCAGCTCGCCGGCAATACGCCAATTTATCCTTCGACGATTCCCATCCCGCAGATGACGCCAGATGATCTCTGGCGAAGCTACATCCGCCCGATGGGAGCTGGTGCAGTGGCCGCGGCGGGTCTGATTACATTGCTCCGCACGATGCCGACCATCATTTCGGCGCTGGTCAGCGGTTTGAAGGATGTACGCACGGAAGCTGCGGGCCAGGTCGGGGCGTCTTCCCGAATCGATCGCGACGTGCCCATGCGCTGGGTCATCGTCGGGTCCATCGTCATCGTCGCCATGATGTGGGTGCTCCTGACCTTCCATCCGATGAAAGGCGCGGACACGCAGTGGTATCAGAATCTTCTCGCCGGAGTGTTTGTGGTTGTTTTCGGATTTCTGTTTGTGACCGTCGCGGGGCGCATCAGCGGACTGCTCGGTAATTCCTCCAACCCCGTCAGCGGAATGAGCATCGCCACGCTGATGGCAACCTGCGCGATTTTCTTCGTAGCCGGCTGGACCGCGCCGAACTATTCCGTGCTGGCCCTGATGATCGGCGGCGTGGTTTGCACCGCCGCCGCGATTGCCGGCGCCACTTCGCAGGATTTGAAAACCGGCTACCTCGTGGGAGCGACGCCCTTCTGGCAGCAGATGGGGCTGCTTATCGGCGTGACCGTTTCCACCATCGCTATCGGAGCGACGCTCAATCTGATGAACAAGGGCTTGGAGAAATACATTCCCACGCCGATTCCCGTAAACATTCAGGCTTTGCCTTCCGGCGTGAAAATCGAAAGGGACTCGTTCACGTATCACGGCAAAAACTATGCGCTGATCAATTCGCTAGGCTCGCACGAAATTCCAGATGGAGAATATCTCTACGATTCATCAACGAAGCAAATCGAATTCCAATGGGCCCAGGGTATCGGCGGCGACAAAGCGCCCGCGCCGCAAGCGCGCCTGATGGCCACGGTCATCAATGGCATTCTCAATCAGCGGTTGCCGTGGCGATTGGTGTTAATGGGCGTCACTCTGGTCATTGCCGTCGAAATTCTCGGCGTGCGCTCTCTGGCTTTTGCCACCGGCATGTATATTTCCGTTGCGACGACTGCCGCCATGTTCGCCGGCGGCCTCATTCGTTCGCTCGTTGAAGCGACCACAAAGAAAAAAGACGAAAGCGAAGCCAGCCCCGGAGCGCTTTATTCCAGCGGATTGATCGCCGCCGGCGGCGTGTTCGGCCTGCTCGGCATCATCATCAACCTGTTTCAGGATCCCGAAATTGCCACCCACGCCCCGAGCTGGCTCGTTTCGATCCTGCGCCTTCCCTGGAGCCCCGACCTCTTTTCCTTTGGACCGAAAATCATGGGCCCCCTCGCCATCAGCAATCTTTTCGGGATTTTCATGTTCGCGCTTCTCGCGGGTTCACTTTTTTATTTTGCGCGCAAGAAGCTCAATTGAGGGGTGGATCGGCGCCGGCAAAATTCAGCGGCAGATCGACAGGAAACGGGAAACGCGCTCTTTGACGGGGCAGCCGCCCCGCCGTAAACTCAAACTATGGGGACTCGCTACGTTTCGCGGAGATACAACTTCGACTGGCGCGGTTTCATCACGCCAGGCGTGAAGCTATTAGTCCTCATCTGCACTGGTGTTTTCCTCGTTCAAGCCCTCGTCAGCCTACTGTTTGATGTTGGGGTCACATCGTGGATTAACCACTTCTTTGGATTGGTTGCGTTGGGTCCCGTCCCTGGCTTGCGGATCTGGCAGCCCTTCACCTATATGTTTCTTCACGACCCGACATCGATCGCCCACATCCTCTTCAACATGCTTTTCCTCTGGATGTTCGGACGCGAACTAGAACTCGCGTGGGGGAAACGCCGTTTTCTTAATTACTTTTTCATTTGTGGAGTAGGCGCCGGCCTGATCGAAATTCTAGTCAAGACCATTCCAATGATTTGGGGGCACCGGCCTTCCGATATTCCTACAATCGGTGCGTCTGGCGCGATTTTTGGAATTCTTATGGCCAATGCGGTTCTCTTTCCCGACCGCCGCGTTTGGCTATTTCCTCTTCCAGTCAATATCCCTATGAGGCCGTACGTTGCCGCGATGGGAGCCATCGAGTTCTTTTCCACCCTAGGATCGGGCGGGGACAAAGTCAGCCATCTCTGCCACCTCGGCGGAATGCTCGTAGGCTACCTCTACTTGCGCCGCGGCTCTTTCCTTTACAACGTGCGAAACACGGTCACCGACTGGAAACTCCAGCGCAATAAAAAGAGATTTGAAGTTTTCATGAACAAGCACAAGAACGAACCACCTTCCCGCCCCGACCGCTGGGTCAACTAAGCAGGGCGCGGCGCAGTTGCTGCTCGGGAATGTTGGCGCCCGTGACCAAGAGCACGACAGTTTTTCCCGCGTATGCATTGCCACTCTTGAGAAGCGCCGCCGCGGATGCAGCGCCGGAAGGCTCTGCGACGACGTGTTCGTCGAGGATGAGTTCGCGGACGGCGGCGAGCATTTCCTCTTCGCTGACCACGCTAAAATCGGCGACCAGCGCGGCGATCTCACGGACGTTTTCCTCGGAAGCGTGGCGCACCGCCAGGCCGTCGGCAATGGTCTCGCTCGATTCCGTGCTGATGGCCCGTCCATCGCGGAACGATAAGGCATACGCTGGTGCGCGTTCGGCTTGCACGCCAATAATTTTCGTAGCGGGGCGCAACTGTTTCACGGCGAACGCCACGCCGCGAATCAACGTGCTGTCTCCCACCGGAACAATTACCGCATCCACATCCGGAACTTGCTCGAGGATTTCGCAGCCGATCGTGGCTGTGCCCGGAAGCATTTCCGGCTCGACGCCGTCCACGATGTTGAACCAGCCGGATTCTTTCGCAAACTGTTCGGCAAGTTCGCGCTCGGCTTCGAGAAATTCGCCCGCTTCGATAATCTCCGCGCCCTGCGCGGCGATGTGCGCGCGCTTGACGGGATTCGGGTTTTGCGGGAGGTACACGCGCGCGGGAACACCGAGAAGTTTCGCCGCGTAAGCCACACCCGCGCCGTGATTTCCCGTGCTGCTGGTGACGACTCCGCGAAGCGCGCCGC
>Ga0210407_10004235_pt1 | contig 11373 bp, 9 predicted proteins | sample IncBWC27MmetaG_FD_150860 | JGI IMG/M metagenome (GOLD analysis project Ga0210407, IMG submission 150860) | Forest soil microbial communities from Barre Woods Harvard Forest LTER site, Petersham, Massachusetts, United States - Inc-BW-C-27-M | ecosystem: Environmental > Terrestrial > Soil >... | reverse complement strand
GCGCCTGCTTACCGGCGTCGACGGCCGTCAATATTCCAGCGCGGTTCCACCGGACCGGCTGCATCCCGACGTGCTCGCGCGAATGCGGGCCGACGCGATCAGCCTGCTGGCGCCGCCTTTCGCCGAGGTTATGACGAAGACGCGCCAGCCACTCTTGCAGGCGATCGTCGACCTGGAGACGCCGGCCATGATTGTCGGCCGCGTCGCGCTGGTCGGCGATGCGGCCTTCGTCGGGCGGCCGCATGTCGGCATGGGTACGACCAAAGCGGCGGGCGATGCTCGGGCGCTGGCCGATCATCTGGCGCGCCACGACGATATCGATGCCGCATTGGCGGCCTACGGCGCCGAGCGGCTGGCTTATGGTCAGCGCGTCGTCAGGCGCGGCAGACATCTCGGAGCCTACATGCAGGCGCAGATCGCCTCCGTGGAGGAGCAGCGGCAAGCGCAACATTTCCGCAAGCCGGAGGTGGTGATGACCGAAACCGCCTCGATGCACGGTCTGGAGAACTGGTGAATCCAGCGTGGCGAGCCGCCAGCACCATCGTTTTTGCGTCCGGTTTCCGTTCAGTTTCCTGGCGTCCGCAGAGGGATTCGAACTCCATTCAAGGGAGGATTACGGTGTAAGTGTTAGTTCCACCTTCACCTGCCACAGCGCGAATGCACGTCTCGCCGCGCCGTAAAATGAGGATGTCGCCAAAGGGGCGGTTAAGCGTACTCCACGCTCGCAATGCAATGACGGCTTTTGCACGCACTCCAGTCCTTCCCGAGGCGGCCCCTCGAGGGGCGCAATCCGCCCATTGAGGCGCCCAAGGCCGCGGTCGGCTACGACTGCTTCACGTCGACTCCAGCCGGCCGGAATGCGCAAATAGCGGCCATTCGTCAGGGAGCGGCGAACGAGTCAGAGCGACCTTTCGTAGACATTTGCCGTCAGCGCGGTCGCGGCAATGGTCTGACTTTGCTCCCGCGACCCTAAGGCGACAGCGTCAGCGCCTTGAGCTCCTTCCGAGCCGTGCCAAAGCTGCCGAGCTGATAGACCGAAGCGCCCGCTGGCGAGAACGTAAACGACGGGAAAGGCTCCGCCAGCATTTCATTCAAATATTTTTCGGTTGCAACGCCGATCGTCACATGCGGATTGAAGCGCTTGCCCGCGGCGTCTCGCACGAAATTCTCGACGTAGCCGATGAGGAATGCCTGGATGTCGCGTCCGCCCTCGTCGCTGTAGCAAGCTGCTGCGGTCCCGGTCTTCACAGTGTAGGGCTCGACCGCTTTGATGAGCGCATCTTGCAGCCGATGCAGGTCTTCCGTTGGTTCGACGACAATCCCAGCGAGGCCGATCGGCGGAGAGGGGATATAGTAATATTTGAACGCCTTAAGCGTCCATGACTTGGGTTTCTCTTTGTCAAAGACGGCCTGCGCCGCGGCATATATCTTGTCGAGATCATCCGTGCGGACAAACTGCTGCAGCATCGAGACGTGCGGGTGGTGGGTCTCATCCAAAGCAAAGCCCTTCGGAAAGGACTTGAGCAGGCGGGCGTTGGCGGCCATCGCATGCTGAACCATCGTCGCGTCGGGTTCGAGTGCGATGTCGATTGCTGTCACCGGATTTTGTTGTGCGGCCGCGCCGGGAACCTGCGCCATCGCCAGCCCCAGTCCGAGCCCAATGGCGGAGATGACCTCTAGATGCTCTTGCATGCGTTGCCTCCCTTCTGTGCGTTGACCCTGTTAACATTATCTGACATTCGAAGGCATTTCGATCCCACCTAACTCCCACGAACCGGAGTTTTTTCATGGTCGATCGCCAGCCGCTTGCCTCCTGGAACGACGGCACCGTGAAATCCGCGATCCTCGACTTTGTCGCGCGTGCGACAACGCCGGAAGGCGCCGAGTTCGCACCGCCAGCCGAGCGCATAGCGGTCTTCGACAACGATGGCACGCTCTGCTGTGAGCAGCCGCTTCAGATTCAATTCTATTTCGCCTTTAACCGGGTGAAGGAATTGGCGGCCAAAGACCCGACGATGGCCGAGCGGCAACCGTTCAAGGCGGTTCTCGAACACGATTACAATACGCTCTTCGGGCTCGGCCTGCAGGCGCTTTATGAGCTGGCGTTCGCGACCCACGCGGGGATCACCGATGAGGAGTTCGTGGACATTGCGCGCGGATGGCTCGCAACGGCGAAGCACCCCAAGGTTGGCCGGCTGTTCAAAGAATGCGTCTACCAGCCGCAGATCGAGCTGCTCGCATACTTACGGGAGAACGGCTTCAAGACTTACATCGTGTCGGCAGGCGGCGCGGACTTCATGCGCGCGTTCGTCGAGGACGCCTATGGTGTGCCGAGGGAACAAGTGATCGGCTCGAGCGTCAAACTGCGCTTCGATGCGGGCGGCGACCGAGCTTCGCTTTCGAAGCTCTCCGAACTCAACATTTTCAACGATCGGGAAACGAAGCCCTTGAGCATCGGCCTGCATATTGGCCGGAGGCCCCTGTTGGCGTTTGGCAATTCAGATGGCGACCTTGCCATGATGCGCTACGCGAGATCCGGACCTGGCCCGCGGCTTGCGCTACTGCTCCGCCACGACGACGCCGAGCGAGAGGCGGCCTACGACCGGGAGTTCAGATTGAGCCCATTGTCCGAGGCACTCGACAAGGCTCAGGACTACGGCATCACCGTCGTAAGTATGAAGCGGGATTGGAAGGTCGTGTTTTGATCAGAGCTTGAGCAGCGAAGGTCCTCTTTTTGCCCATATGCGCGTCCACCGCCGCAATCCGGTATGTCCGCTCAACGTCGACTCCGGTCATATCGGACGGAGCGATCTCGACCTCAGCGACGCCGCGGATCTTCTTGGAGGGTTGGTGGCTATGGGTGCTCGCCAGATGCCCGGGTCAGGTCCAGCCCGATGCCGACTTCATTCCGGCCGCTTCAAGAGCCCGGTACACACTGCCACGACCGATGTTCAGCGCCGTTGCGATGTCGGTCACCGAGCGTCCGCCTTTGAAGAGTTTCACGGCCTCATCAGCTTGGAGCCGCGCTGACGGCCTCCGCCCAATGTAGCGATTCTCAGCCTTCGCCTTCGCGATGCCCTCGCGCTGACGCTCAAGCATCGTACAGCTGGAAACGCCAGGTGGCTCGTATCTTCCCTCTGCCACTCGAGCTGCGAGAACGAAGGGGCAGAGCAGGTGAAGGCTTGGCTCGTGAGCCAGGTTGAGCGCCCTCGTCGAACAGTCAGTCCGGATCGGACCGGGACGCCGGAAAGTCGAGACCTACTGCACGCTGTTACGCATGCTCCGAGAGGAACGAGGACAGCACACGATGATAAGCGGGCGGGTCCTCCCAGAAGGGCATGTGGGCGCAGTTACGGAAAATCTCGCAGCGGGCGTTGGGAATAAGCTGCGCAGAGGCGAACACGGATTCGGGCAGGATGTAGTCGTGCTCGGCCGTCAGCATGAGCACCGGCATCGGCAGCCGGTGTAGATCGTCGTTGCGGTTGTGGTCGCGCAGGACCCCGGTGCAGTTGAAGAGGAACGGCCCGAACATGGTACGCGAGGGGCCCAGGCCGACGGTCGCCATGGATTCGAGCACCGGCTCGGGCCAAGTCTCCGTCCGACACATGTGCCGATATTTCAGGATCGTCATCGCCGCCTGATATTCGGGGTGGTCGGTCGAGCCTTCCGCTTCGCGCAGTGCGATCATGCGGACCATCTCGGCACCGAGCTCCTGCTTCTTGCGGATGTAGCCCTGCTGCAGCTTCGGCTGATCGAAGGCAATGGTGACCGCGATGAAGGCCCGAACGTTGTCCGGGTAAGCGAGGCAATATTCAACGCCCAGGGTGCCGCCCCAAGAATGGCCGAGCAGGAACACCTTGCCGAGCCCGAGCGCCCGGCGTACCGTCTCGACCTCCTCGACATAGCGGGCGACGGTCCACAGCGAGAGGTCGTCCGGTCTGTCCGACTCGCCGCAGCCGAGTTGATCCCAGGAGACGACCCTGTAGCCCTGGTCGGCATAAGCGAGGTGGGCATCTCGAACGTAGGGGCAGGGAAATCCCGGGCCGCCATGCACGACCAGCAGGACGCGGTCGCCCGTCCCCGCGCTGTAGGTCGTAACTTCGTGGTCGCCCACTCTCACCCGTTGCCGTTTCATGGCTTTCCTTTCGAAGTCGAGCTCGACAAGCGCAGATGACAGGCTGCCCACTGGCCGGGCTTGATCTCGCGCATGGCGGGCTCCTCGACCCGGCAGCGCTCGAACACATATGGGCAGCGGGTGTGGAAGCGGCATCCCGAGGGCGGCTTGCTGGGACTCGGCAAGTCGCCCTTCAGTACGATCCGCTCGCGCCGCGGCGCGCGCGGGTCGGCGATCGGGACGGCCGATAGCAGCGCCTCCGTATAGGGGTGCTGGGGGGAGGCGAACAGCATCTTTCGGTCCGCGATCTCGACGATTTTTCCGAGGTAGAGCACCGCCACGCGATGGCTGATATGCTCGACGACCGCCATGTCGTGGCTGATGAAGAGGTAGGCGAGGCCGTGCCGCTCCTGCAGGCTGACAAGGAGATTGATCACCGAGGCCTGGATCGACACGTCGAGCGCGGAGACCGGCTCGTCGGCGACGATCAGGCGTGGCTGCACGCTTAGGGCCCGCGCGATAGCCAAGCGCTGGCGCTGGCCGCCTGAGAATTCATGGGGATAGCGATCCATCTGCTCGGGATGGAGGCCGACGCTTTCGAACAGCCCGGCCACCCGCGTCCGCAGATCCTTGCCGCGCGCCATATTGTGGATGACGAGCGGTTCGCCGACGAGATGGGCGGCCGTCAGGCGCGGATTCAGGGACGAGAAGGGGTCTTGGAACACCGTCTGCACAACCCGGCGCAGCGGCCGCATCGCCCGGGCGTTGAGCCCGGTGATGTCGCGCCCCTCCAGCCGAATCGTCCCGGCCGTGGGCGTGAGGAGGCGGGTGATCAGCCTACCGATGGTCGACTTGCCCGAACCGCTCTCGCCGACCAGACCGAGCGTTTCGCCGGGCCCGATGTCGAACGACACGCCGACCACCGCCTGGACCGGCGGGGCGGACCGGAACAGGCCCGTGCCGGAGGTGAACGACTTTTGCAGATTCCGCGCTTCCAAGAGCGACGCGGGCACCGCCATGCTTGCGAGCGTCGTCAGGCTGTGGACTCCGCCTGCATGCGGTGCGATTCCCAGCATTCCGCCCGTTGCCCCGGCGCCTTTTCGTCGAGGCTCGGCTGCTCGCGGCAATGCTCAACCCGCAGGGCGCAGCGGGGCGCGAAACGGCATCCGGGCGGCAGGCGCGTCAACGGCGGCACGACGCCCGGAATCTCCTGCAAGCGGCTCCGGCCTGGTCCGAAGGTGGCGGTGATGCGTGGCCGCGCCTTGAGGAGGCCCCGCGTATAGGGGTGGCAGGGGTTGTCAAACAGGGTGACGGTATCCCCTTCCTCCACCTTGCGGCCGGCATACATGACGATCACCCGGTCGGACATCTCGGCCACCACGCCCATGTCGTGGGTGATCAGGATGATCGCCGTGCCGAACTCCTCCTGCAGGGTGGACATGAGATCGAGGATCTGTGCCTGGACGGTGACGTCGAGGGCGGTGGTCGGCTCGTCCGCGATGAGCACCTTGGGGCGGCACGACAGCGCCATAGCGATCATGACGCGCTGGCGCATGCCACCCGACAGCTGGTGAGGGTACCGCCCGATCTGCCACGCAGGCTCAGGGATCTGCACCCGCGCGAGCATCTCGACCGCACGCGCCGTCGCCGCGCGGGGATCGAGATGCTCGTGCCGTACAACGGCTTCCGTTAGCTGGCGGCCGATGGTCAGCACGGGATTCAAGGACGTCATCGGGTCCTGGAATATCATGGCGATCTGGGCCCCCCGCACGTCCTGTAGCTGCGAGCGGTCGAGGCTGAGGAGGTCGCGGCCGCCGAACCGGACGGTGCCGGCCGCCACGCGTGCTGTGACGGGGGGAAGGAGGCCGAGGATCGACAAGGCGGTCACGCTTTTGCCCGAGCCGGACTCCCCGACGATGGCCAGGGTCTCGGCCTCGCGCAGCTCGAACGAGACGTCATCGACGGCAACCGCGAGGCCGGCCTTGGTCGAAAACTCGGTCCTCAGGCGCTCGACCGCGAGAACCGGCCTTGCGGACGATCGGGTCGCGCCGGTCATCGCCGACGCTGCCGCGGGTCGAGCGCTTCGCGCAGCGCATCACCCAGGAGATTGAAGCCGAGCACCGACAGCGCGATGGCGAGGCCAGGGAAGGTCATGATCCAGGACGCACGCGTGAAGTAGTCGCGCCCCGAGGCCAGCATGGCCCCCCATTCGGGGCTGGGCGGTTGGGCGCCCAGGCCGAGGAAGCTCAGTCCGGCAGCGGCTAGGACGGCCGCCGAGACACCAAGCGAGGCGACCACGATGAGCGGCGGGATGACATTCGGCAGCAGGTGGACGAAAATGATCCGGAGATGGCCGGCGCCCGCCGCGACCGCGGCATCGAAGTAAGGCTTGCTCTTTTCCACCAGCACGACGCCGTAGGTGACCCGCGCATAGTAGGGGATTGCTGCGATGCCGACCGCGATCATGGCGTTGGTCAGGCTTGGGCCGAGCACCGCGACCGCCGCGAGTGCGATCAGCGTGTCGGTGAAGGAGAACAGCACGTCCGTGCCGCGCATCAGGATGCGCTCGACCCAGCCGCCGGAATAGCCGCCCACCAACCCGACGAGCAGGCCCGTGCCGAGCGAGATGCTGACCGCGATGAGCCCGATCTGCAGCGTCAGCCGGGACCCGTAGATTACCCGGCTCAGGAGATCGCGACCGAACTCGTCGGTGCCAAAGGGGTGGGCGGGGCTAGGGGGGGTGAGCCGGCGCCCGGCCCCCATATGGAGCGGATCGTAAGGAGCGATGATGGGCGCCAGCACGGCGCTGAGGACTAGGCACAGGACGATAGTTGCGCCGATCACGCCGCCAGGGTTGCGCAGCAGGAAGCTCCCGATCCGCCGCACGGGCCCTGGCCGCAAGGCCGCGGCAGGGGGCAGCGGGGCGAGCGCCGCCGGCAGTTCTTCGACCGGGAAGGACTCAGACATGGACGATCCGCGGATCGAGGACTGCGTAGAGCACGTCCATCGCGAGCGACACCAGGGCCACAAGGCAGGCGAAGGTCAGAATGAAGCCCTGGATGAGCGGGTAGTCGCGCTGAAAGATCGCCTGCACGGCGAGCCGCCCGATGCCGTTCCAGCTGAACACGTTCTCGACGATGACCGCGCCCCCCATTGTATACGTGAACTGCAGGCCGAGGATGGTGACAATCGGCACGAGTCCTGCCCGCAACGCGTGGCGGGACAGCACGGTCCTGGCCGGCAGCCCCTTGGCCCAGGCGGTGCGGATGTAGTCCTGGTTGAAGATGTCGATCATGGTCGAGCGGGTCAGCCGGGCGACCACGGCCGCATTGGTGACGCCCAGCGTAAGGGCGGGCAGGATGAGGCTGCGCCAGTCGGATCCCGCGACCTGGAACCAGGACAGCCGGACCGCGAAGACGAGGATCAGGATCTGCCCGAGCCAGAACACCGGGACCGACACGCCCCCGATCGCCAGCACCATGCACAGGCTGTCGAGCGCGGTGCCCCGCTTATAGGCGGCCAGGAAGCCGAGGCCCAAGCCGATCACGGTCGCCACGAGAAGGCTCGAAAGCGCGAGGGCCAGCGTGTAGGGCAGCCGACCCAACAGGAGCGGAAGGATCGGCTGGTCGCCTCGGATCGTATGGCCGAAATCCCCGTGCAGCACGCGGCTCATATAGATAGCGTATTGCTCGTAGATCGGGCGGTCGAGGCCGAGGTTGTGACGCACGGTTTCGAGCTGCTCCGGCGTGGTCGACTGCGACTGGGCAAACATGATTTTCACCGGGTCGCCCGGCACGAGGTGAATCAGCAGAACCACTGCAATCGTGGTCACCCAGATCGTGACCACCGCCGACAGGAGGCGCTTGAGGAGGTAGCGGGCCACGGCGTTGTGCTCCGAGTCGTCCGGACGGGGCTGTCGGCGGCGCGGGGGGCGCCGATTTCAGAACGTCACGTCGTTAAACATCGGGCGCTTGAAGGGTCCGACCTTGAAGCCCTTCACTTCGGCGCGGACCGCGTAGATCCAATTCCAGCCGGGCGTGTAGACCGGGATCATGACGGCTTCCTGCAGCAGGATCTTCTCGATGTCATGGACGAGTCCGAGCCGCGAGGTGGGATCGGCCGAGGTGCGGCTCTTCTCCAGCAGCGCGTCGAGTTCCGGCGTGGAATAGCCCTTATAGGCCCCTGGCGAATGCCACAGGGCGTACAGGATGTCGGGATCGAACCAGGCCCAGCCCATCAGGTCGAAGGTGCCGGGGCCGGTCGTCTTTTCGTTCTCCTGGGTCACGCGGGCGTTCAGCGTGCCGATGTCCATCATCTCGATCTTGGCGTGAATGCCGACCTGCTGCAGCTGGTTTTGGAACACCTGCACGAGCTTGTCGCGATCGCCGCCGGTCCAGCTCAGCATGACCACGTCGAGCGGCTTGTCCGGCCCGTAGCCGAGTTCGGCCAGCAGAGCCTTGGCCTTTTCCGGGTCGTAGTCGTAGCCGACGCTTTTGCAGAAGTCCTGCTCGCTGTCCATCACAGGGTGCGCCACGGGGCAGCGCTCACGGTCGACGAGGCCGCCGTAGACGATGTCGAGCGCGCCGTCGATGTCGAGCGCATAGGCGATTGCCTTGCGAGCCCGCGCGTCGTTGAAGGGCGGGCGGTGCACGGCAAATTCGAAGAAGTTGTCCTGCCCGGTATTCTTGGCCGTCACCAAGGTCAGGGTCTTGTCGTCCTTGATTGTCGTCACTTCGGCGAGCGGCGGCTCGGCCACCTGCAGTTCGCCGGTCTTCAGGCCCGCGAGCCGGGATTGCGCCTCGGTGATGTTCTTGACCACGAGCTTGGCGATGTGGGGCGCGCTCTTGTTCTGGGCCGGCAGCCCAAAATTCTTGTAGGCGGTGTTTCGCTCGAGAACGATCTGGTCGCCCTTGGTCCAACTCACCAGCTTGAACGGACCCGTGCCGATCGCGGCGCTCACGCCGAACTTGTCGCCGAGCTTGGCATCCCCGCGGCACAACATGCTCGCCATGGGGTCCGTCATGAAGGACAAGAAGGCGCCGAACGGCGACGAGAACTTCACGCTGACAGTTTCGGGATTGACAACGTCGACACTGGTGATGGGGCCCCAGCTCGCCTTGGTAATGCTGGGGTTCTTGGCGTCGAGGGCGCGGTCGATTGTGTATTTCACATCTTCAGCGGTGAAAGGTGCGCCATCATGGCACGTAATGTCTCCATTGAGCGTCAGGCTGACCTCCTTGCCATCGGGGCTGACCACCCAGCTCTTGGCCAGGTGCGGCCCTATCTTTCCGCTCTCATCGAAGGCGAGCAGCGAGTCGTATATCTGGGCAAAGACTTCCCAGGACAGCGTGGTCGTCGTGCGCTGGGGGTCGAGTGAGTCGCTGTCCCCGTCGCGGGCCCACACCAAGGTGCCGTCCGCGGCTCGCGCGCCCAAGGCGGCAAGCGGAACCGCCGCGCCTGCAAGGACACCCAGGACCAGCGCGGCGATCCGACCGGTCCGGCTCGATTTCGATGTACGAACGACCTGCGCCATGTGCGCAATCTCCCGGGTAAACTGAAGACGGAAACCGCCTCACGAATAATTCGCGATTTCGGGCGAACTGTGGATCCAAGATGTCCAGCCGCAACCGCACTGTCAATAATACATTCGCGCTCGTATGTTTTTGGAAGGTATGTATCGCGCTTCGTCACTCGATGTTCTTTCTTTCGACAAGAATATCGGCGGCCGGCTCAGGCCAAAGGAGGCCGGGACGGAGACCGCCTGGGAGTGGCCGGCGAAAACATTTCCCGACATTCTTGGCCCGCCGCTTTGCCCGCAGCCGCTGCAATCCGGCCTAAAATGTCCCCCTCGGCGAGCCGATAAGACTGAGATGCTCTTCGGGTTGAAGAGGTTTCCCGCGCTCGTTGAGATGGCCACGATCAGCTAGCTTCGCCGCCACAGCACGCAGGCTCATTTTCCCCCTTGGGCCTTTTGCGAGCGAGCGCCTTCGCTAGCCTGACGACATCAGGGCGCGCCTCGGCGTGGCTCTTGCGTCCCTCGATTCCGGTCATAATCGGACAGAGATACTTGACCTCAGCTACGCCGCGGGTCTTCTTGGAGGGTCGGTCGCAATGGTGCTCGCCAGATACTACCCGAAGCCGACTTCATTCCGGCCGCTTCAAGAGCCCTGTACACACTGCCACGACCGATGTTCAGCGCCATCGCGATGTCGGTCACCGTCCGACCGGCTTTGAAGAGTTTCACTGCCCCATCAGCTTTGACCGCGCCGACGGCCTCCGTCCCATGTAGCGATTCTCAGCCTTCGCTTTCGCCTTCGCGATGCCCTCGCGCTGACGCGTTCGAACTGCGCGAAGCCGGCGAAGATGGTGAGGATGAGCTTGCCCGTAGCGCTCTTGGTGTCGACCGTCTGACCGCCGAGGTTGAGCGCACGAACGCTAGGCCGCCCACGTGGCGAGTGCGCCTTCGGCCCATGCTGGATTGTCCCTGAGCCTGTAGATCGCCTGCCGTGAGAGGCACGTCGTCTTGGCAATCGTGCTGATCGACGTCCCGATCGTCAGCATGTCGCGGACCTTATCCAGTTGCTCGCGCGTGAAGGACGGCTTCCTGCCTCGGTAGGCGTCGTCGCGGGCCTTGGCGTGCTCAATACCGGCGCGCTGCGCTTCCTTGGTCGCCTCGACTTGCGCCTGCGAGAGGGCTGCCATGAACGAGATCAGCGCATCGCGGACCGCCATCTGCATCGATTCTTTGGTTGCGCCGTCGAAGACAAGGCCGTTGATCACGGTCCTAACGACGATGCCGCACTTCATGAACTGGCGGATGACTTCGGTCACGTCTGCATAGTTTCGCCCGAGCCGGTCGATCCAGCTGACAACTAGTACGTCGCCACGGCGGAGCAGATCGAACAACCGCTTGCCTTGATCGCGCTCGGCGAGGCGGGTTGATACGCCGGAAACACCATTGTCCGAGACGACCTCGTCGATCGCGAATCCCGCGGCGATGTCAACCCTTACGGACGCAATCTCGGCAAGGTCTATTGTGTTCGTTGCGGTATACCTTTGCGGACATTGGCTCAATTTGGGTTTTATAAAAGCCGATGACAGAGTGAGGAGGCTATCCGAGAAATTGCCGCGCTACGTGCCAGGGGAGGTCGCTGAGGGGCTATTCGAGACGAGATGCGGGCGAGGAGGTGTGGCGCGCATTCTCGTCGAGCTGCGTGAGGGGCAGCCTTACGTCAGGGCCCACTCGCTCGCTAAACTGG
>Ga0210407_10004234_pt1 | contig 11373 bp, 8 predicted proteins | sample IncBWC27MmetaG_FD_150860 | JGI IMG/M metagenome (GOLD analysis project Ga0210407, IMG submission 150860) | Forest soil microbial communities from Barre Woods Harvard Forest LTER site, Petersham, Massachusetts, United States - Inc-BW-C-27-M | ecosystem: Environmental > Terrestrial > Soil >... | reverse complement strand
TTCATCCAGAGTATTGGCATTCGGCAATTCGGCGAGCTCGTCGGCGGACATGGCCGCCAGATCCACGGCGCCGAGAGATTCGGCCACGGCGTACATTCGTCCTGCGAAATGCACGAGGTTAAAGCCCAGGAAGCCGTACTCCTGACCTATAGGTACGGAGCTGAAGTCCGCTTTGCTGAACGAGGGTTTCCGCCGGCGAAATTCATCGAGCCGCGTCGAGTAGATCGGAGTGGTGCCGTCGCCGGACAACGCGTAGCCGAACTCCGCCTCGAAATCCTGCGGCAACGCCGAATAGCACTTCGCCACATCGGGGGAGAAGCTCTCATGCCAGGCGCCGATCTTGCCTGCAAAGAATGTGGGGCTCGCCCGGTTGAACACCTGGGCGGCAAATGCAGCCGGGTCGCCGGGGATTTGTAGCTTCAGTTGCAACGACCATATCAGCCGCCGCTGCATCACCGCATCGCCGCCGCCGCTAGGGCCGACCAGTTCCTCGAACGAGACGGGGATGACATTCGGCAAATCGAGCCACGGCACGAACTCGGCCATCCGGTCGCGGAAATTGCCTAGCAGCCAAGGGTCGTCGATCAGTCGAAGCAAACGCTCCTTCGGAGAGAACCTCGCCAAATAAGCAGCGAATGGGGAATTGCCATCCTTATGGTAGTAGTTCGCTTCCGAAACGAGAATATCGCGCGGGTTGCGGTACATAAAGATCGCGGGGCTGCGCATAAAGGGATGGGCCCGGTTGCCGAACGGATTTTCGCGGACCGAATCGATGAAGAAGTGCCGGGCGCTTGTGTGGGAATTCGAATATTCGATGCAATACCATTGTCCGGGCCGCACCGCAGCGGAATTCGTGACGATACCCTCAGCGTAGCCGAAAGCTTTCGCCAGTTCGTAAAGCAGATGCGTTCCGGCCTTGGGAATGGAGATCAGGAACAGCGGGCGGTTCTTGAAATACCAGCTGGTTTGCGGCACCACCACGGTTCCACAGTCCAGATCGAGGAATTGGAGCAATGCCGCTCCGAGCGCCTCGCCTCTGTCAAGCAACACCAGGATCGCATCTGCATGCTCGCCGGCTGGCAGCGGGCGGACCGAAGCAGGCAGTGTCAGGTTCTCGGGGCTATCCAAGGCCCACAGCTCGCAGTTCGACGAGGTAGGGCCGAGGGCTTCAACGATGCGCTGCGCTCGTTCATTGAACGGTAAGACCGCCAACCGGCGACCACCTTGGTTGATAACGTCACGGACTGCCCTGACAAACGCGCCATCTCGGTTCTCGACACACAGCAGTTGATGGGCCGTCGGCACTGACTTTGAAGGGCTGCGACTCATGCGTCAGCCGGCATTCGAAGAATGCGCAACCCGTTGTTCCACCGACACCAGATCCTCGCCGATGACCACGCCCGGCCGTCCGGCCACGTCGTCCTTAGCCAAATCAACCGCTCCCAACGCTTGTGGCAAGCCGTAGAATCGTTGCCCATAACACACAATGTTATACACACCGACCGTCTTAACCAAGCGCGGCGGAGCGAAGGCAATGGGAGCGTCGGACCTGAGGACGGCGAGGCAGGCGATCCGCGCTTCTGTGAATCGCGCCGGCGCCCGGCGGCCGAGTTCTGCTTCGTGCTCGGCGAAGAGTCGCTCGACCGCAGATCGTGCCGACTCGCGAGTTGTGTAGTCGCAGGCGAGCAGATCGGTCAAGAACCTATTGAGCAGCTCCGTTGCTGCCTCGGCAACGTCCCAGATTCGCAGCTCCAGGCCAGGATCAGCAAAGCAAGAGCGCTCGATCTGGGTATGAGTCCGCCAAGGATAGCGGCGAAACTTGAACTTCTCGATATCGATGTTCGATTTGTTGAATGCAAACGTGAACAAATCCCGGTCGGGATAGTCGTCGTACACCCGGCCGCGGGCGATCATTCCGGAGATCTCGCGCTGAAACGGGGTATAAGCCGCTTCGTCGAGCGTTTCGTTGGGATCGTAGCCGAGAGCTTCGATCAACGAGCCGAGCCCCTCGTCGCGGATGAGGCGGAGATGATGATTGGTCAACCACTGACGCCAATTGCCGACAATGCCGAAGCCCCTCCTGTAATTGTGCTTGTGCGCCCCCGTCAGATTGCGATGGTCAAGCTGCTGCCATATCCCGGTGGCCTGCTCATCATCGACCGTCAGACCGCAGGCGCGGCCGAGGGACTGAATGGTCGGTACCGGGTGGTCGATGAGATCCTCCCAGCGCATGACCGTGTAGCACTCGCGGACTTTGACGAACGTCTCGATGTAGCGTTTTAGGTGGCTGGCTAGCCCACCGAAGAAATTGAGATCGGTCATCTTGTAAAGGGCCTGGTCCTGACGCAGTTCATCTTGGTCCTGCTGGGGTGGCAGGAATTTCTGGATGTATTCGCTGGCCAGCGCGTTCAGCGAGAAGATCGACGAGTTGATGATGCCGATCGGATTGCGGATCGAGGCGAACTTCCGATAACGGACATACCCAGGGTGTTTGAGCCAGAGTTCGGGATCCACATGCGAGTGGACTACGAGGTCGTGGTCGAGCGTCGCGCGCGGATGAGCCGTCACCAGGCTCAGGTCACCACCGCCTCGGATGCCGATGTATTTACGAAAACAGGCCCGACCTGGGTCGGCAGCGTCGATCCATTTCGGTCCGCCCGTTAGCTCACGGAAATTACGATTGTAAACGAGATCGTCTGCCAGCCCTTCGTCAGAGATCGCGCGAACGACGGCATCGGACACCGACCAGCCGAGTGTGTCGACGACGGTGTTGAGCACCGCCTGGCGCAGGTCGCCATCCCACTTCGACGGCCCAAGCTGAGCTAAATGCACCATCACGCTGCTGAGCAGCGTGAACCCGCTACGCGGAGGTCCGATCACGAGGGGGAGAAGCGGTTCAGAGGGCATCAGATTACTGCAAGAAGCCACGAAACAAACTAATTATAAACACAAGACGAAGGGCTGAAGGTCGCGCGGATTCAGTGATGACGGAAGCTACGACTAATCAAGGCAAGATGAGTTGACCGCTGGTTGGTGCAACCGCCTCTTTGGCCCTGTGGAAAACTTGACATTGTTGGGCGATCAAGAAGCGGTTGGAGCGGCGTCACGTCGGCACAAACCAAATTGTAGAGAGTCCGGGCGTACCGTCGGCCAGTGTGACGGTACTCTCGGCCCAGAGGCTGGCCGCGCCGCCAAAAGCCGCATCGACGGCCAGAACGCTGCCGGGATGAATCACTGCAAATGGGGTACCGATACCGGGAATCGTATCGGCGTGCTGATTTTCGTCTAAGAGCCGTCGACTCTCGTGAGTGACGCGGCCCTCGCAGTCGTGGCCGCACAGGATACCTCCGGGGCGAACCTTGGAACGCCAAGCCGCAACGTCGTTCCGAACCGAAACATAACTATGGTCCGCGTCGATGAAGACGAGATCGAACGCGCCGTCGGCCATCAAGGGCGCTGACTCCGCGCTCGACGCCATCAAAGCTTGGAGCCTCACCGGGCTCCGTGCCATCTCCACGTTCATTCGGAACGTTCCGAAGACGTCGTATTTCGAGGCGATATCTTGATGACGCTGCACGTTTGGATTGCCCTGCCACGTGTCCACACACAACAAGCTGGCTCCCGGGTAATTGCGCAGCTCTTCTAGAAAAACCTGGGTGCTACCGTTGCCGAGCCAACTGCCGATTTCCGCCATCCGGCATCCTGGTCTCGCTAACCGGCGGATGAGTTGCGCCAAGGCCACGCGATCGAAGGGCGAGAATGCCGAATACTCTTCGGTGTAGATCGGCTTGTTCATTTCTGTCCGGCCACCCACTCATCCAACACCCACCCGACATCATCATGAGGCGCTCGACCGCGGACAACACTTGAAGGATTCCAACTACTCTAGGTCAGCCACTTCCCTCCTTAGGACTTGGCCGGGGGACCTAAACCTGCACTAAAAACTAACGAAAGACTCGGCATTCCCGGTCCGGAGCGCTGCTTAGAGCCGAAGACCTACGAAATCCTGGTTTCGCTGCCAACATGAAGTATATATAATAGTTCTTTCCCATCCTCGGAGGCGACCGAGCCGAATCGTCGGCCCGGCGCTCAGTTCACCATGTCAAACATTGCAAAGCCGAACCTAGCTCGGATATACCGCAAACTCCAGTTAATTCGCCGCGCCGAAGAAGAAATTGCCCGGATTTATCCTTCCGACAAAATCAAAAGCCCGGTGCACCTCTCCATTGGTCAGGAAGCTGTCGCCGTAGGCATTTGCGATCCGCTGCGCCCTGACGATGTGGTCTCGGGTACTTACCGCAGCCATGCTGCCTATATTGCCAAGGGCGGCGATCTGCCGGCCATGTTCGCTGAACTCTATGGCAAGGACACTGGGTGCGCGCGTGGCAAGGGCGGCTCCATGCACATCATCGGCATGGATCAGTACATCCTCGGCACGTCCGCTGTCGTCGGTACCACAATACCGATTGCCGTGGGATACGCCCTCGCCCTGCAGCGAGAAGGGAAAGGCCGGGTCGTCGCGGCCTTCTTCGGCGATGGCGGCACCGAAGAGGGCGTTTTCTACGAAAGCCTGAATTTCGCCTCTCTGCACAAGTTGCCAGTGCTGTTCGTCTGCGAAAACAACGGATACGCGATCCACACACACATTTCTAAGCGTTGGGCTACTGCCCGTCTCTGTGAACGCGTCCAAACTTATGGCATCCCCACCCACCAAGTCTGCGATTCCAACGTTCTGACTCTCTGGGAACACGCCGCCGAAGCCTACGCAAGCATCCGCCAGGGCTCCGGCCCTGTGTTTGTCGAGTGCCAGACCTACCGATGGAAGGAACACGTCGGTCCCGGCGAGGACTACGAGGCCGGGTACCGCACCCGCGACGAACTGCGACCCTGGGTGGAGAACGACCAGGTGCGGATCATCGGCGAGAAACTCGATCAGGTTATTAAAACGGAAATTGACAGCGCAGTCGAGCGCGAAATCGCCTCCGCCATTCACTTCGCTGAAACCAGTCCGCTTCCCGACCCCAAGGAACTCTACACGAATGTCTATGCTTAGCCGAGCGCCTGCCGGCGTCCTGGATGCCTCGCCGCTACGCGTGCTGCGCTACGTGGATGCGCTCTGCGAAGGCGTCGCCCAGGAAATGGAGCGCGACCCGCGCGTGTTCCTTTTCGGCCTCGATGTTGATGACCATAAGGCCATTCAGGGATCCACTCGCGGCCTGCAGCAAAGGTTCGGACCCCGGCGAGTCTTTAACACGCCGCTTTCCGAAGACGCCATGACTGGCGTAGCCGTCGGCGCCGCTATGGCCGGCCTGCGTCCGATCCATGTCCATATCCGTATGGATTTCGTGATGCTGTGCATGAACCAACTGGTCAACATGGCCTCCAAGGCGCACTATATGTATGGTGGAACCGTGAACGTGCCCATGGTGGTTCGCTGTATGATCGGGAAGAGCTGGGGGCAGGGCGCGCAGCATTCCCAGGGCCTGCACGCGTTATTCATGCACATCCCCGGCCTGAGAGTAGTGGCGCCTTCCAACGCGCACGATGCCAAGGGATGCATGATCGCGGCCATTCGTGACGACAACCCTGTGATATTTGTGGAGCATCGGTTGCTTTATTTCAGTGAAGCTTATGTTCCTGAAGATTCCTTTATGGTAGAGCCCGGTAGTTGCCGCGTCATTACGCACGGCGACGATATCACTGTGGTGGCTATCTCCAATATGGTAATGGAGTGCCTACGTGCCCAGGAAATGTTAGCGGACGAAGGCGTCCACGCGGAGGTGATCGACCCTATCTGGCTCTCGCCCCTCGATACTGAGGCGATCGTGGCTTCGGTCGAGCGCACTGGCAAGCTGTTGGTGGTGGATAATGCCTGGCTGAACTGCGGGGCCAGCGCCGAGATCGTGGCGCGCGTGGCCGAGTGCGTCACGCGGCCTGTTCAAATCTCACGTTTGGGTTTCGCCCCCACCAGTTGCCCGCCCAGCCCTACGCTCGAACACGAGTTCTATCCCAACCCGGCCACCATCGCCGCACGTATTCACGCGATGGTCCGGCCCGGCGTGGCATGGGAGCCCGACCAAAAGCGCGCCAGGCTCGCCTACCAGATGCAGTTCCGCGGCCCGTTCTAGGCAATATGTTTTACGAGCTGTCCGCATCCACCTGGGGTCCCGAAGAGATTGAGGCCGTGCACCGTTCGGTCGAGCGCGGCCGGTTTACTATGGGCGAGGAAGTTGCATCGTTCGAGCGGGAATTCGCTGCGTATTTCGGCATGAAATATGGGGTCATGGTCAACTCCGGCTCGTCCGCCAATCTGGTCGCTGTGGCGGCGCTGTTCTACAAAAGAGACCGGCCGCTCCAGCGCGGTGACGAAGTCATCGTGCCCGCCATTTCCTGGAGCACGACCTATCATCCCTTACAGCAGTACGGGCTCAAGCTGCGCTTCGTCGACGTGGAGCTATCTACCCTAAACATGGATGTGAGCAAACTCAAGCGCGCGCTCACGCCACGCACCCGCGCCATTGTGGCCGTTAGCATTCTGGGGAATCCGGCGGCTCTGGACGTGCTGGAACGGTTCGCGCGGCAGCACGGGCTATACCTGATCGAGGACAATTGCGAGTCGATGGATGCTGAATTGGACGGCCGCAAGACCGGGACTTTCGGCCACCTCAACACGTTTAGTTTCTTCTTCTCGCACCACATTTCCACTATGGAGGGCGGCATCATTCTGACGAATGATCTCGAGCTCGATCACTTGCTGCGTTCGCTGCGTGCTCACGGCTGGACGCGCGACCTGCCTGCGGAATCCCCGCTTTTCAAACGCGGCGGCGACGATCACTTCGAAGCCTACCGTTTCATTCTGCCTGGGTATAACGTTCGGCCGCTGGAGCTGAGTGGCGCCGTGGGCCGCGAGCAACTGAAAAAATTGCCAGCCATGACCGCACAGCGCCGTCGCAATCTGGCGCTATTCCACAGTCTATTTGCGGGCGACGAGCGCTTCATTTTGCAATGCGAACACGGCAAAAGTTCCTGCTTCTCGTTCACCATTATTCTGAACCCGATCTGCCAAATTGACCGCGATTGCGTTTTCCAAGCCCTGCGCGACGCGGATATCGGCTTCCGCATTATTACCGGCGGCTGCTTTCTCCGCCATGACGTCATCCGGTATTTCGACTACGATGTGGTAGACGGTGGCGTCCCCAATGCCGACCTGGCGCACGAACGCGGGTTTTTCGTTGGCAATTTTCCACACGACCTGACGCCGCAGCTCACCCGCCTGCGGGGAGTTCTGGATCGGGCCTGCGCATAAGTCCATGACCAAACCCGACTCCATCCTTGTAACAGGCGGCGCCGGTTATCTTGGTTCCAGTTTAGTTCCGGCGTTGCTGGCGGAAGGATTTCGGGTGACCGTGTTGGACAATTTTCTGTTCGGCCAGGCATCCTTAAACCAGCTTTGCTCCGACCCGAACTTCGACGTGTATCGCGGCGATGCCCGGGACCCCGAGGTACTCAAACCGCTGCTGCGCGGCGCCGATATCATCATTCCGCTCGCTGCGCTGGTAGGCGCGCCTCTATGCAACAACGACAAGATTGGCGCCGAAACGCTCAACCGCGATGCGATCCTCACGCTGATCAAGCACACCAGTTGGGAGCAGCGGATCCTTATGCCGATCACTAACAGCGGCTATGGCATTGGCGAGGCAGGCAAGTTTTGCACGGAGGAAACGCCGCTCCGTCCCATCTCCCTTTACGGCCGCACCAAGGTGGAAGCCGAACAGGCCGTGTTGGAACGCGGCAACAGCATCAGTTTCCGATTGGCCACCGTCTTCGGCATGTCGCCGCGTATGCGGATCGATCTGCTGGTGAACGATTTCGTTTATCGAGCTGTCCATGATCGAGCCGTTGTACTCTTTGAGGCACATTTCAAACGCAACTACATCCATGTGCGCGATGTGGCTCGGGTGTTTCTCCACGGCATCTGTAACTTCGCCACCATGCGAGACGAGCCTTATAACGTAGGCCTGTCGGACGCCAACCTCTCCAAGCTGGAGCTATGCCAGCGGATCCAGCAGTATTTGCCGAGTTTCATGTTTCTCGAAGCACCCATTGGCGAGGACCCCGACAAACGCGACTATATTGTTTCCAACGAGAAAATCGAGCGCACCGGTTACCGGCCGCAATTTTCGCTGGATGATGGGATTCGGGAGCTCATCAAGGGCTATCGGATGCTACGGAATTCCATTTATGGCAACGACTGACTTCTTTTGCCTTACGGGCAAACGGATCTGGGTGGCCGGTCATGCGGGGATGGTGGGCAGTGCCCTCTGCCGGGCCCTTACGGAAAAAGGCGCCGAGCTGTTGACGGTGAGCCGGGCCGGCTGCGATCTGCGGGACCAGGCCGCCGTCCACGCTTGGGTCGCCGGTAACCGGCCGGATGTAATCTTCATCGCTGCCGCGTTGGTCGGTGGCATCGAAGCCAATCGCACCCGGCCCGCCGACTTCCTGTACGACAATTTGTTGATCGCGGCCAATGTTATTCACTCCGCCGCGGCATCCGGCGTGAGAAAGCTGATGTTCCTCGGTTCCTCCTGCTTTTATCCCCGGCAAGCGGAGCAACCTATCCGCGAACAAACTTTACTTACCGGTCCGTTCGAGCCAACTAATGAATGGTACGCAGTCGCCAAGGTCGCCGGCGTGAAGCTTTGCCAGGCCTACCGGCGGCAATATGGAAGGGACTTTATCGCCGTGGTGCCCACCAACCTTTATGGCCCTGGCGATAACTTCGATTTGGCCGGCAGCCACGTAATCCCCTCGATGATCCGCCGCCTCCACGAAGCGGCGGTCGAAGGCGCGCGCACGGTGGAACTGTGGGGCACAGGCCGGCCTCGTCGCGAGTTCCTGTATGTGGACGACGCCGCTCGTGCGCTCCTTCATCTTATGGAGAACTACTCGAGCGAAGAGATCATTAATGTGGCGGGTGGCGAGGACATTAGCATCGCCGATCTGGCAGTGTTGATAGCTGAGGTCGTGGGCTATACCGGAGGGTTCCATTTCGATACATCCAAGCCGGACGGGATGCCGCGGAAAATGCTGGACGATACGCTGATTCGCGCCACCGGATGGCGGCCGGCGATTTCTTTGAGGGAAGGCATGGAACGCACCTATGCTTGGTTCTTGAAATGCTGTCAGAGGCGTTGCGGCAGCGGAACAGCCCTGAATTCTGATAGATTGAACGGATAAGGGTGGGGGAAATCCGTATGGCGAAATTGGATTTGTTACTCATTAACCCTGGCGGGCGCGAGCTGATCTACCAGGACCTGAGTGCTGAGCTGAGCGCCGTCGAGCCACCGCTGTGGTGCCGCCTTCTTGGTGGCTATGTGCTCGATCGGGGTTACTCGGTTGAAATCCTTGATTCTGAAGCGGAGAACAAGAGCCCTGTGGCCGTCGCCCATGAGGTAAACGGACGGAAGCCGCGCCTTGTCGGTATGGTGGTATTCGGCCACCAGCCCTCGGCCTCCACCCAGCAAATGGCCGGCGCCGGTCTGATCATCCAAGCCATCAAGGAACTTGATCCCCAACAGAAGATTATCATTGTGGGCGGGCACGTGGCTGCGCTTCCGGAGCGCACCATGCGTGAAGAAGCTGTCGACTTTGCCTGCAACTCCGAAGGGCCTATCACGGTCCACCAACTGTTGCAAGCACTGGACGCGGGCGCATCCGCTGATTTCAGCAAGATAGACGGCTTGGTGTGGCGCGATGATGCCGCTGTGCGACAGAATCCTGCTCCGGGACTCATCAAAGACCTCGACGCCGATCTGCATGGAAACACCTGGCACCTGCTGCCAATGCTCACCTACCGCGCGCATAATTGGCAGAGCTTTGGGGACCTGGCTTCCCGCAAACCGTATGCCTCTATTTACACATCGCTGGGCTGCCCCTATAAGTGCACGTTCTGTTGCATCAACGCGCCGTTCGGCACTAATCGCTATCGCATGCGCCGGCCTGAACGCGTGGTCGAGGAGGTGGATTTTCTATACAACACGTACGGCATGAGGACCTTCAAGATCATTGATGAAATGTTTGTGCTCAATGACCCCCACGTCACCGGAATCTGCGAGCGGCTGGCGGCCAAACCCTACGCGAACAAGCTCAACTTCTGGGCCTATGCACGCATCGATACCGTCCGGCCGGAGCGCCTGGAACTCCTGCGCTCAGCGGGTATCCGCTGGCTGGCTTTAGGAATCGAGTCAGGCAGCGAGCATGTGCGCGACGGGGCGGAAAAATCCCTGGATCAAGATGATATCGTCAGCATCGTACGCCTCATCAAGGAAGCCGACATTCAAGTCATCGGAAACTACATCTTTGGTTTGCCGGATGACGATCACCTCAGCATGCAGCAGACCCTCCGGTTGGCCAAGGATTTGAATTGCGAATTCGCCAACTTTTACTCAGCCATGGCGTATCCAGGGTCGCCGCTGTATACCATGGCTGTCCAAAACGGATGGGAACTGCCGGAACGGTGGAGCGGCTTCTCGCAACATAGCTATGATTGCAGGCCGCTGCCTACCGAAAAGATCACCGCAGCACAGGTGCTGCGCTTCCGCGACGATGCGTTCCATAACTATTTTGAAGATCCGGTGTACCTCGACATGGTCACGGAGAGGTTCGGCGCTGAAACCCGGCAGCACATCCAGGAGATGACGCGCACCCGGTTGCGCCGCGCGCTGCTGGAGAACAGCAACTCCAGCGAGCTGCGGACGGCGCCTGCCCCGGATCTAGCCAGCCCCTTCCGTATCGTCTCCGCATGAGGGGTATCGCAGACATCGACATTGCCGTTTTGGCCGGTGGGCTAGGCACGCGCTTGCGTGGTGTCTTGCCAGAAACACCCAAAATCCTGGCCCCGGTCCTAGGGAAGGCTTTTCTAGAGCACCTGCTGGATTGGCTGAACCGGCAAGGCGCGCGGCGAGTCATTTTGTGCTTGGGATATCGTGCGGGTGACGTTCTGGCGTACCTGGAAGCACGCTCGTTCGCACCCCTGGAGATCCGGACTGTGGTGGAACCGGAACCCTTGGGAACAGGTGGCGCCATCGCACGCGCACGGCCGCTCCTGAACAGCGAGCCGGTGCTGGTTATGAATGGCGATACGCTATTAGATGCCGACCTGAATGCGTTCCTGGCCGGGCATGGCGCCTCACACGCCGACGCCTCGATCTTGTGTACCAAAGTGGAGGATGCCGGCCGTTACGGACGCCTGGAAATTGACGCGCACGACCGCATCCTTCGCTTTGTGGAAAAGGACGCTACCACCGGGCCCGCTTGGATCAATGGCGGCTACTACCTATTTGGCCGAGCTGCTCTGGACGCGATCTCCACGCT
>Ga0210407_10004233_pt1 | contig 11373 bp, 10 predicted proteins | sample IncBWC27MmetaG_FD_150860 | JGI IMG/M metagenome (GOLD analysis project Ga0210407, IMG submission 150860) | Forest soil microbial communities from Barre Woods Harvard Forest LTER site, Petersham, Massachusetts, United States - Inc-BW-C-27-M | ecosystem: Environmental > Terrestrial > Soil >... | reverse complement strand
GAATGGGAACAACTTGGGAGCAATTAGCCCCAAATAAGGGCGAAAGCTCCGCTAACAATTTGCGAAGATGAGCTTCCAAGCAAGAACCGCCACGATCGATGGTTTCCTGGAGTCCCAGCCTGGGCAGCTCACTTGGTGGTCTTGGGGTTGGGCACGAACTGGTATCCAAGACCTCGAACGGTTACCAGGTGCCGCGGCTTCGAGGGTTCGCGCTCGATGTAGCGGCGCAGACGAACGATGAAGTTGTCGATGGCGCGGGTATCCGTATCTTCGTGGAGGTTCCAGACGTTCTGCAGGATGGCCTTGCGCGAGACGGGTCGGCCGCTGTTACGTATCAAGTAGCGTAGCAAGTCCGCTTCCATGAGAGTGAGCTGGAACACCTGTCCACCGCCGCGCAGTTGCAGATTGGCGAAATCAACGGTGCGGTCATCGAATTCGAAGAGGTCCGGAGCCTCCCCTTCTGCGACGGGCTCCGCTTTTGCGGAGCCCGAGTTGCGGAGCCAGTTTTTGCGGCGCAAAAGGCTTTCCACCCGCGCCAGCAAGATGGCCAAATCGAATGGCTTCGCCAGGTAATCATCGGCGCCAGATTCGAATCCCTGGAGCACATCCTCCGGGCGCGTGCGCGCGGTCAACATCAGCAAGGGTATATAGTTTTGCGCTTGGCGGAGTTCCCGGGCCACGGTAAAGCCATCTTTTCCGGGCAGCATCACGTCCAATATCAACGCATCGAATCCTTCATTGTTTTTCAGAAGGAGCGTTAAAGCCTCCTCGCCTTTGTCGGTGACGTGCACCGAATGGCCTTCCGCTTCCAGATTGAAGCGGAGCCCCTGCGCGAGGTGTGCTTCGTCTTCCACCACCAAAACGCGGCTCATGCGCGATACACCCGCGGCAGGCGAATCGTAAACGTGCTGCCCAATCCTTCTCCCTGGCTTTCCGCGTAGGCATCGCCGCCGTAACGGCGCACGACAGAGCGCACGATGAAGAGTCCCAGGCCCGTACCCGTCACTTTGCCGGTGGCGGGGCTCTGGATGCGATAGAAGCGATTGAAAATGCGCTTGAGTTCAACGCGAGGGATGCCGATGCCCTGGTCGCGCACGCTGAAAAAGATGCTATCAATGTTAGGCGTGCGTACATCGACGACGATGTTCTTGTCCTTCCCGGAATACTTAATGGCGTTGTCGAGAAGATTGAAGACTGCTGTGCGCAATTCTTCGGGATTGCCCATCACTACCAGATCCTCCGGCGGCTCGCTGCCGAAACGCAGCGCTTCGGGCTTGAGATTGTGACGCAAGCGGGCGAGTTCCAGCGTGTCGCGCGCCACCTGCGCAAAGTCCACCTCTTGCCAATTGCGGCGTCGGCTGGCGTGGCGCGCTTCGCCCGCTTTCAGCACCTGCTCAATCATGCCAAGGAGCCGATCGGAATCCTCGAGCATGATGCGGTAGAAATCGCGCCGCTTTGCGTCGTCGAGCGATCTGCTTTGCAGTGTCTCGAGATACAGGCGTATGGACGTTACTGGCGTCTTCAGTTCGTGGGTCACGGCGTTCAAGAAACTATCTTGCCGTTCATTACGACGAATTTCGCGCACGATGAAAATGGTGTTGACGACCAGCCCGGCAATAATCACGCCAAAGAAGATAATGCCCAAAACCAGCGGCACGACTTGCCGCCAGTGGAACACGATCCAGGTGATGTTCAGGAAAATCGCCAGAGCAACCAGGCAAACGCCTAGCGTGATGAAGAAGGCGATGGCTTTTGTGCGGCTGGTGATGCGCATTGCCGCTAGTTTAATTCATCGGTGGGAGCGCCGCACTAGATGGCGACGCTTGGGTGCTCAATCTCCCACAGAAGTGAGAACCAAGGCTTCTTCTTCGACAAGGGGTGCCGGCACAATGACGGGCGAATCCACAGGCCTTGCTGGCTCGGAAGGCGGTTGCAGCTTAGGCAGCTTGATGTCCCATGCAAGGCCGAGTCTCTTGAGCGCCGAGATTCCGTACCAGTTCACGTCAATTTCGTACCAGGTAAGGCCATGCCTGGCCGCTTGCGGCGCGGCGTGGTGATTGTTGTGCCAGCCCTCGCCGAAAGTCAGGATCGCAACCCAGAAACTGTTGGTCGAGGTATCCCCGGTAAGGAACCGGCGCGAGCCCCACATATGCGTGGCGGAGTTGACCAGCCAAGTGGCGTGCAACCCTACAACCGTGCGCAAAAACACGCCCCACAGCACGGCGGACCAGCCGCCGATAGCAAGGAGAATGCCGCCAAGTCCGGCTAGCGGCACCCAGTGGTACTTGCTGATCCACATATAAAATTTTTGCTTGCGTAGGTCCGGAACGTAAGGCAGCAACTCAGCGGTATTCTGATGCATGGCTTTGCCGGTGACGATCCAGCCCATGTGCGCCCACAGACCGCCGTCATTGGGAGAATGTGGGTCACCTTCTTTGTCCGTGTTCTGGTGATGGATGCGGTGCGTAGCTACCCAGGCGATGGGGCCGCCTTCAAGGGCCATGGTTCCACAGATCGCCATCCAGTACTCCAGCCATCTCGGCGTTTTGTATCCGCGGTGCGTCAGCAACCGGTGATAACACATGCCCACGCCCATGCTTCCGGTCAGCCACCACAGAAAAATCGCGATGCCCAGGTTTTTCCAGCTAAACATGAACAGTGCCGCAACGGCGCCGACATGGAAAGCCAGCATGAATAACGTAGTGGTCCAATTCAAAGGTTGCTGAAACGTACGGTCTCGTTGGAAAATGCTCATGGTCCCTTGTGTCCTCAAAAACAATCTCACTTAAATCTGTTTCCACCGTAACATGGGCTCTCGCGGTCCTTTGTAATACTTGTGTAATGGTTGTCCGGCGTGCGTGCAGTTCGCTACGAGGAAAGAAAATCGAATGTACATGCGGACAGGTATAACATTTTCGTTAACGACGACGCCGAAACGGGATCGCGCGTGAACACCGTTGCTTGGTTCGCTTGCGACAGTGCCGTAACTGCGCGGATTTTTTTGCCAGCACACTGGAAACGTGTGCTCGCCGAAACGACGCCAGGAACGGGAACAAATTCAGAAATCCGCCAGCCATCCCGCGGTTGGGGAAAGCAACCAGATGTTTCACAATGAACCAAATGTTCGCCGATATCCGGTATTGGAAATACACCGTTTCGCTGTGACCGCACCACGCCTGGGAACTGGCCTGTTTTCAATAGCTTAGGTTCGACCTCCCAATTGCCGTGTGGCCTCGCGCTTGCCACCGTTAAGGACGGCGAACTGTGTCACGCGCGTCCCATCGCGGCCCCCTCCCCGCAGGTAACTTCGAGTGCGAAGGCCCACCCGAGGCCGCGCTCTTCATCCCGTCGTTTGATTCACACCACAATCAATCATGAGGACAGCAACATGAACAAAGCCAACCGTTCTTCCGAAGCTGCCAGCGTCAACCTGAGCGAACTGCTTGCGCGCGTCGATAATGACCGCGCGCTGTTGTGCGAGCTGTTATCGATTTTCAAGCGCGAATTTCCAGACCATCTCCAGGCCCTTAGGAACGCTGTGGCTGGCAACGACGCCGACCAGGCGGCCCGCGTCAGCCACACGCTGAAAGGCATGCTGGCCAATCTGGCGGTGGCCAAGGCGGCCGCTTCCGCTAGCCGCCTAGAGCGGCTCGCTCGCGCCGGAGAGATCTCGTCACTGGGCGGCGCACTTGCAGGTTTTGAAAAAGACGTCCAAGGACTGCTCCCTGAAATGGAGAGCTACCTGGCCGAGGCGCGGCTGTGAGGATTCTAATCGCCGATGACGATGCGTTGTCCAGGCGGCTGCTCGAGAAAACCCTAGAGCGCGCCAACTACGAGGTGACCGCTGTCGAAGACGGGCGCCATGCGGTCGAGATCTTAAGCAAGCCCGATGCCCCGCGCTTGGCCTTGCTGGATTGGATGATGCCCGAGCTCGACGGTCCCGGGATCTGCCGGGAGATTCGGAAGCGCCGCGACCAGGGCTATGTGTACATTATCTTGCTGACTTCCAAGGAGTCCAAAGAGGACATCGTTGCGGGATTGGAATCCGGCGCCGACGATTACCTGGTCAAGCCCTTCGACGCCGAGGAGCTGAAAGCGCGCCTGCGAACCGGCGAACGCATTCTGCATCTCGAGAATCGCCTGGTAGAAGCTCGCGAGCAAATGCGCTTCAAAGCCACCCATGACCCGCTGACCTCTCTGTGGAATCGCGGCGTGATCATGGATCTGATGGGCCGCGAACTAGTGCGCTCGCAGCGCGAACGCGGGTGCACCGCCGCATTGCTCGGCGATATCGACCATTTCAAAAGCGTCAACGATACGCACGGTCATTTGGTGGGAGACCAGGTCTTGGGGGAAGTGGCTCGGCGGCTGCTTCTTTCCGTGCGCTCCTATGATTTTGTCGGGCGCTATGGCGGCGAGGAGTTCCTCATCGTGCTCAACAATTGCCGGCCGGATTCTGCGATAGCGCGCGCTGAGGAGATTCGCAAAGCCATTTGCACGCGGCCCATTCAGACCGACGCCGGTCTCTTGGGAATCACCATGAGTTTGGGAGTGCTTTTGAGTTCTGATTGGGGGCGCCGCCCAGCGGATGAACTTCTGCGCGAAGTAGACGCGGCGCTTTACGCTGCGAAAACCGCTGGCCGCAATTGCGTCAGGCTGGCCAAGCGCGAGGAGCCGCGCGAGGTCGCGTCCGCACCACAACCCGCGGCCGAGCGTTTCCGCTGATGTCCGTTGCGCCTCAAGCGCCCTTCGGTTTAGACAGTGTCTGCGCCATCATGTTGCGCATGGCCGCGCTTGATCCTGGCGCGTGCTTCTCCCGCCATGTTTCCAGCCGCTTGTAAGTCTCTTCAATGTTCGCAAACAGCCGCGGATTTTTGAACGCCGCCCGCCAAGTCGGCACGATAGTACGCATGCGATCCCATACCACCCAGATCTCACCGTTGCTCTCGAAAAACAGCTCGTCATTGATCAGCCCGCGATTGACGATGCTCGCTACCATGTCCCAATAGCTGATCACCATGCGAATGAATGTGTTCTCTTCGCCTCCCTGCGGATATTTCTCTATCATGTCTTCCGCGGACGTAGGATGGAAATTTTCCACAAACCACGCGCGCGCTTGCCGCAGCCGCGGCTCTCGCCTCATATCGTACAGCCGCAACATTAGGTTGACTTCCTCATAGCTCACCTGCGCCATGTTGTCCTCCTCGCCTCAATTCGCCTGTCCGGCGTCGTCTCACGTCAGCGCCGCCCCTGCCGTGCCGGCTGCCCCTCCGCTCGCCACCGCAATGCCTTGCCGCTGAAACTCCATATGAATGCGCCGGCGGAGTTCGCGGCACACCTCGTCCTGGCGCGTCGGTGCGGTGCGCACCTGTAAACGCAGTGTCGCGCCAGTGTGATCGTATCCCTGCACACCCAATACGCGTGGCCCGTCGACCAGCGCCTGCGACCACGCCGCGTCGCTACGCAACCCCGCCGCCGCGCTTTCCAGGGCCTGCAATGTCTTTTCCAGTGGCGTGCCCGCGGCCACGCCGATATCCACGAAGGCCTGCGACCAGTCTCGGCTCAGGTTGCTAACCGACCTCATTTCGCCGTTGGAAAGGGACACCAGCGCGCCGCGTCCGTCTCGCACAACGGTCCGCCGCAGCGTCAGTTGCTCCACGCGACCCACGGTATCGCCCGTTTGAATCGTATCGCCGGTCGCAAATTGGTCTTCCATCACAATCTGAAAGCCCGCGATAGCGTCGCGGATCGTGTCCCGCGCTCCGATGCTAAGGCCCAATATTGTGGCGCCCGCAATCATCACTCCAGGCAGCGCGCTAATCCCGAATTCGGGAAGCGCGGTCAGCGCAGCCACAATCCAGATCGCTTGGCATCCCGCGCCGTAAGTCTTGTCCGCCAATGCCCGCGTCTGCTGCTCCCGCTGCTGCGCTCCCTTCGATTGCGTAGCGGCTGGTTTGACCAGTTTGTTCGTCGCGGACCGTAGTAAACGGACGCAAATCAGGGCCAGAATGAGGATGCCCGCAAGATGCAGAGCGTTGGGTATCGTGAAGTCAAAGAATTGGGTGAAGGGGCTGGACATCATGTTCTATGGGAGGGAAAGTATATCACTCAGGGTTGCGCGGCAAGCGCGCCGGCGCGATTTCTTGGCTGGGGAGGAACTATGCAGTCTTCCAGACGTCGGTTACTTCTTATGTCCTTCGCGGTCGTGCCCGGAGCCTTGGCGCGTTTCCAGGACTCCTCGTCGCAAGACACCTCGCGCGGCAGCAAGCGCCGCCCCGAGAGCCCCGACGACGCCTCGAATAGTCCAAACTCGGCGAATTTTCCGCCGAACAGCAGCAAAGCCATGCTCGAAGAGCGCCAGAAAAGTATAAAGAAGGATGTCGAGAAGCTTTACGACCTCGCAGCCCAGCTAAAGACTGATGTGGAAAAAACCGATTCCACCACGGTTCTTTCCCTAGCCATGCTAAGAAAGGCTGACGAAATCGAAAAACTAGCCAGACAAATCAAGGATCGCGCCAGAGGCTAGCACGTGAGCCATGATCTCCGTAGGGGGTACAATCCCGGTTCAGCCTGAGCCTCCAAGTAAGACACTCGGCGCTCTGGCGCGCCATCCAGGTCTGTCCCCTAGCCGATTCCCGCCCTAGCGCCAGCACCCATTCAGCGATAGAATCGCAGCAGGGAAGTGCACTCTGCTTCCTCGCTTTCATCGAGAAGCGAACGGCGCGCCTGTAGCTCAGATGGATAGAGCATTAGCCTCCGGAGCTAAGGGTCGGGGGTTCGAACCCCTCCAGGCGCGCCACTTCTTCGCGGTCCAACCCGGAGACATGGGTTAGCTAAGTGAGTCCGCTGTTTGTTTCCTGACTAGTTCTTTCCCTGTTCCTTGACTTCCGCTGTAGTTAGTTGTAAGGGTAAGTAACAGAAGTGGTGTTTCCCGCGAGTATAGAAGCAGCTGCATGACCTCTCTCAGCACATCCGGAAGCCACTCGATATTTCGTTGCTCGACCTTTGTGCCAGCACCGTGTGGCTGTCCCATCAATATGCTTCTCAATGCCACGTTCTCTTGGCTGGTCCTTCCCGGTCGACAACGCCCTGCGCCGCAGCTTCATGAATACGAACTGGAGAAAGCCGATGATATGGAAGCTATTCTCTTCCCATGATCTACTGCCTGACAGTCTTTGCTATCAGCGGAAGCCTGCGCTCAAGGAAATATTCTGGATTTTGGACCCCCAAACTAAGGAAGTCTCCCACGTGAGCCGGGCATTTGAACAGATCTGTGAACTCCCCCTCGATTCACTCTATTCCAATCCAACCTCTTACCGCGAGTTGATACATCCCCAAGACCGGCCGCGCGTAGTGGCAGAGCTTGAGAAGTTGGAGAATACAAATCGCTTCGACGAGGAATTTCGCATCATCTGCCCCAGCGGGACAGTGAAGTGGATAAGGGCCATCGGATTTACCGCCAAAGATCCGGCTGGCAACGTTACGACTCTTGTGGGCACCGCTCAGGAGATTACGGCTCGCAAGGAGATCGAGATCGTTTTGCGGGAGAGTGAAGATCTGTACCGCGATTTGGTTGAGCACTCCACTGATCTGATCTTCACGCACAATCTCGAAGGGCGTCTTCTGTCCGTCAACGAACTGCCCGCCAAGCTTCTTGGGTATTCCCGGGAGGAGCTGCTGAATAAGCCCATGCGAGATTTTCTGCTGCCCGAGGCGCGCGCTCAATTTGATCAATCTCTTCTCGACATACAGAGAGACGGCTTCGTTAGAGGTTCAATGGTCGTTCTTACTAAAACCACCGAACGCAGAGTCTGGGAGTACCACAATACGCTCCGAACCGGTGGCGCGAACGCCCCTATCGTTCGCGGGATAGCACAAGATGTCACCGATCAGAGACGCGTGGAGAAAGCGCTGCGCCTATCCGAAGAAAAATTCTCAAAGGCTTTTCATTGTAGCCCTACTATCCTTTGGATCAGCACGCTTCAGGAAGGGCGCGTATTGGAAGTCAACGAAGCCTTCGAGAGGCACTTTGGCTTTGCGCGTGATGAAATCGTCGGTCATACGAAGCTGGAACTTGATCTCTGGATTGACCTCCGCGAGCGAGAAACCCTCGTAGACACTGTCAGAAGACAAGGAAACACGAGAGACCAGGAAGTCCACTTTCGCGCGAAGTCCGGACAAGTCATGGTTATTCTGCTCTCCGCTGAATTGGTAGAACTTCACGGTCAGCGATGTTTGCTTACAGTCGGCCAGGACATCACCGAGCGCAAGGAAGCGGAACAGGAGCTCCAGCGTCTTTCCGGCCGTCTTCTGCAGTCTCAGGACGAAGAGCGGCGCAGAATCGCCCGCGATTTGCACGATTCTACCGGCCAAGATCTCGTGGCCTTGGCAACCATGCTTGGTCAACTCCGTGGTTCCATCTCTTCTCGCGAGCAAAAATCACGGAGCCTGCTTTCCGAGTGTTCGTCCCTGGCGGACCGGTGCCTTCGCGAAGTGCGCACCCTTTCTTACGTGCTGCACCCACCCGTGTTGGATGATGCTGGTTTGGTGGACGCGATACGCGACTATGTGAAGGGTTTTACCAAACGAAGCGGCATCAAGGTGAAATTGGAGCTCTCGTCGCTTCTTGGGCGCATGGCGCGAGACCTGGAGTTGGCCCTGTTCCGCGTAGTGCAGGAGAGCCTCACCAATATCCACCGCCATTCGGGAAGTCGCCAGGCCAAAATACGAATTGATCGCAACTCCAATCTCACTCTGGAAATCACCGGCCTTGGCCAAGGTCCCTCAGCCGGTGCGTCGGGAGGCCAGGAAGTGCGCCGACTCGGAGTCGGTGTCGGAATTCACAGCATGCAAGAGCGCGTGAAGCTGATTGGAGGGCGGTTGGAGGTCGATTTCACCAGTCACGGGTCAATCGTGCGCGTGACCATCCCTCTCGAAAAAGACGGCCCTTGCTAGCAGACCCCGCCACCTCCACCAGTCCCTTGACTTCCGCCGCAATTATCTGTATTAGTAAATAACAGAAGTGGGATAACAAACCTGGACTGCCAGCGGGCACACCAGCTACATGACCCCCTCAGCGCGGTCCGACAGCTTGTCTTTTTCTGTTCTGTTCTGTGTGAGGTATGTCTGTGCCCGTCAAGTCCCCTTTAATGTCGCGTTTGCCTATACGCCGATCGGACCATATCCACGGGAGAACGAACGTGAAAAAACTGCGCATCCTGATAGCGGATGACCATGAACTGATTCGGCGTGGAGCACGCGCGGTACTCCACTCCCAACCGGGCTGGGAAGTCGTCGGCGAGGCAGGCGATGGCTGGGAGGCGGTGGAAATGGCAATTGATCTTAAGCCGGACGTCGCCTTGGTTGACGTCAGCATGCCCGAACTCGAGGGCATCGAGGCTGTTCGGAAAATCCGCGAGGCCGCTCCAAGTTCCAAAGTTCTCGTTCTCACCATGCACGAATCAGACCGCATGGTGCAGCGTGCGCTGGACGCTGGAGCTCACGGCTACATTCTGAAGTCCGATCTCACTCAGTGCCTCGTGAAAGCCGTCAAAGTCGTTTCTAGCGGTAAACCCTTCCTCACCCCTAAGGTATCCAAAATCATGCTGGAGGGATCTCTCAAGGCGGAACGCGAGCGTCAGCAAATGGAACGGGCAAGGGCCCGGACAACTCCTCGCGAAACGGAGATCACTCGCCTCCTGGCAGAGGGAAAAACCAACAAGGAGATCGCTGCACTGTTGGGCATCGCGGTGAGGACGGTTGAGAGCCACCGGGCTACAATCATGCTCAAGCTCGGCTTCCATTCCCTAACCGAACTGATTCATTACGCAATCCGCCACGGAATAACCACCGTGCAGGGAACCTAAGCACGAGCCCGTGCTGCCTCAGCGCACCGATCCTCGCCCGCTCGGCCTCAGTAACCGCCATCGCTCCTGATGTCAGACGCGGAACCGAAATGCTTCGGCACATGCCTCCGTCGCGCCTCGCCAACCTTTCGGGAAATGTCACCGCACGCGCTATATGCTCAAATGGCGGAGGAGGAGGGATTCGAACCCCCGAGACCCTTTCGAGTCTAACGGTTTTCAAGACCGCCGGTTTCAACCGCTCACCCACTCCTCCGCTCCTGATTATAACTTGCAACGGCATCCAGACGCTCACGTTGTGCTTGTCCGCATCGAGCTGCCGAGAATTCGGTTCGTGTCCAGAATCACATCCATTTGTCCCCGCCGGCGACGCGAGCTTGTCTTGAACGTAGCCTCATGGTTCAATCTCGCTGCCGGTCCGCTGTGGCGCTCTTACAATCCTCACTTCAAGGATGCCCATGCGACAACAGAAGCGTTTCTACTTGCTCCTCGTCTTTATCGCACTGCTGCCCTTCTCCCGCTCGATAGCACAGAAAAACGCCGGACAGGTCCCAGCACCCTCCGAGTTCCTTAAGTTTGAGGTGGGCGCCGACCGCCAGCTCGCGGACTACCGGCAAATCGGCTCCTACTTCAAAGCCCTGGCCGCCACTTCGGGCCGCCTCGCGGTCGAGCCGCTCGGAAAAACCACGCTGGGCGAAGAGATGTTCATGGCGGTGATCTCCAGCGAAGAAAACCTGCTCAATAAAGCCCACTACAAGGAGATCGCGCGCAAACTCGCGGACCCGCGCGGACTCTCGGCGGAGCAGATTGATGCGCTCGCTCGCGAAGGCAAGGCGATTTTCCTGCTCACGTGCAATATTCACGCCTCGGAAATCGGTTCGAGCCAGATGGCCATGGAATGGGCCTACAAATTGGCCACCGCTCAGGACCCGGAGACCAAGCGGCGCCTGAATGACGTCATCGTGCTGCTTGTCCCGTCCCTCAATCCGGACGGCCAGATCATGATCACCGAGTGGTACCGCAAATATGCCGGCACCAAATACGAAGGCGGGCCCATGCCCTATCTCTACCATCACTATGTGGGCCACGATAACAATCGCGACTGGTACATGCTCACGCAAATCGAAACGAAAAACGTGAATCAGATGGTCTATCACGATTGGTTTCCCCAGTTCTGGCTGGATGAACACCAGATGGGCTATTACGGGCCGCGCATCTACATTCCGCCGAATGCCGATCCGGTCGCCAAACTCGTGAATCCATTGGTGCATCGCGGCAACAACCTCGTTGGCGCCGACATGGGATGGCGTCTCGAGGAAGCGGGGAAATCAGGCGTCATTTATAACTATTCGTTCGACGCCTACTGGCCCGGTGGCACTCGCAACACCGGCTGGTGGAAAAACATGTACGGTGTTCTGACCGAAGTGGCCTCCGCGCGCATTGCCACTCCCATCCAGATTTCTCCCACGGAACTGGAAGGCGGCTCGAAAGAGCTGGTCCAATACGAACA
>Ga0210407_10004232_pt1 | contig 11374 bp, 11 predicted proteins | sample IncBWC27MmetaG_FD_150860 | JGI IMG/M metagenome (GOLD analysis project Ga0210407, IMG submission 150860) | Forest soil microbial communities from Barre Woods Harvard Forest LTER site, Petersham, Massachusetts, United States - Inc-BW-C-27-M | ecosystem: Environmental > Terrestrial > Soil >... | reverse complement strand
GTCGCGAATTCGGGGTTTCGTCCCTGGACGTATTCATACGCGTCCGCCCAATCCCCCCAATCGGCCCCGTTCAGCTGCAGACTGTCGAGCGTCATGTTGAGCACGTTGTCGATGCGCCTCATCGACGTCCTGGCATCGTCCCGCTCGAGCTCCGCGAAACTGGGCATCAACACGCGCTTCTGAATGCCGATATCCAGAACGATCAGCACCGCAAACAGCAGCGCCAGCACCGAGATCATTTTCGTGCGTACGTTCATATGTTACTTCGTACCAGAGTCGGCCCCGAGCGAACGTACACTCGTCTTGTTTCGGGCAGATCCTGAACCTCACATCAAGGGGATTTGAACTTCGTCACGGATGCGGTAAGGCCGATGTGAACCCGTTCACACTTGAAATGGCGGGCTGGGCGCTCCCGGCTCCGGGAAACAAGGCCGGGTGCTCAAGCGGCCTGATTGCGGCCGGATTGCTTCGCGAGCTTCAAATGCCGCTGCGATTTCTCGATCAACATCAACGGTTCGTCCTTTGCGCCCGGAACCGCCGCACTGACGCCGACGCTCACGCTGACATAGCGCAGCACGCCCGAGCGCGGATGATGGATCCGCAATTCGCGCACGCGCTCGGCCATCATCTGTCCCATGTGCATCGCCTGTTCGGTCGAGAGCCCGGGCGCGAATGCCATCAGGCTGCCGCCGTCGATGCGCGCCGTGACGTCGCTCGCGCGCCGCAGGCATCCCGAGACGCAATGCGACACGCGCCGAATGGCGGAGTCGCCGGCGGCGCGGCCAAACGTCGCGTTGTACAGATCCAGCGCATCCATGTCGATGGCGAACACCGCAATGCTGCGGCCCTCGCGCTGCGCTATCGCCCAGTCCCGTTTCAGCAGCTCCTCGAGATAAGGCAGCGTGAACAAGCCGGTCAAGCGGTCGTCGCGCACGGCAACCGTGGTGGGTTGCTGGGCGCCGCTCATCGCATCCCTCGAGAGTTTGGGATCGATGCGCAGCCGCTCCCCCGCATCGCGATGGTGTCCCGCAAAATGCGTGACACGGCCCTCCGCATCGCGCAACGGCAGCACCGTCATCTCATTCCAGAAGACCGTCCCATCCTTGCGGTAATTGCGCAGCAGGACGCGGCAGGATTCGCCTTTGGCGAGCGCCTCGCGGAGCCGATGCCGGGCGTCCTGTTCGCGGTCGTCGGCCTGCAGCAGCCGCAGGTTCCTGCCGATGAGATCGGCGCCCGAATAGCCGGTCAACGACTCGAAACCGGGATTCACGTACACAACCGGGTGCTCCGGATTTTGCGCGTCCACGAGCACGATTCCTTCGGGGGAACATTCGAGCAAGCGCCGGTAGAAATCCACGTCGAAGGCCGTCACGATTGGCCCTCCGTCAAAACCAGCGGCGGCGCGGACGACAGATTCACGATGCGCTGCACGGTATCCAGCCAATGCGGATCGGCGGTCAACCCCACGGGTGCCTCGCCGCGCGCGCGCATTCGCACCAACCGGGCCTGCGACGCAGGCGACGCAACCTCCGGCTTGAACTTATTCAGCAGCGCCGTCACGGCCGCTCGATCATTGCAGATCGGAAGCACGTCGCACCCGGCCGCCAGGGCGAGCCGCGCCCGCTCCACGACATCCCCGAAAGCGACGGCGCCCGCCATGGAAAGGTCGTCGGCGAACACGCAGCCGTGGAAGCCTAACTCGCCGCGCAGGATATCCGTGATCCAACGCCTGGACAGGCTGGCCGGCAAGTCGTCGACGGCTGGAAACACGACATGGGCGACCATGATTCCCGGGAGGTTATTCTCGATGAGCATCCGGTAGGGCCGAAGGTCGTCCTCCATGTCGACAAAGTCGCGCCGGTCCACGGGCAGCGCCACGTGCGAATCGGCGACGACGGCGCCGTGGCCGGGAAAATGTTTGGCGACCGCCGCCATGCCCGCGTCGCGCATGCCCATGAGATAGGCCGCCGCCAGCGCAGCGACGGTCTCGGGATTTCGATGGAACGAGCGGTCGCCGATGATCTCACTCACGCCGTAGTCGAGATCGACACAGGGTGCGAAGCTGAAGTCGACCCCGACGCTTCGCAATTCGCCGGCCATGAGCCAACCGACGGAGCGGGTCAACGTCAAGGCGTCGCGCCGGTCCTCGTCGAACCGCCGGCCCAACGGCCGCGAGGGCGGCAGCTTGGTGAAGCCCTCGCGAAAGCGCTGTACCCGGCCGCCTTCGTGGTCGACCGCGATCAGGAGATGCGGGCTTCGTACCGCCCGAATGGCAGCGGTCAGGGCACCAAGCTGGTCCGGGTTGCGATAGTTTCGGGTGAACAGCAGGACACTGCCGACGAGGGGGTGGCCCAGTACGTCGACGTCTTCGGGACTCAACTCGGTCCCTGCAATATCGACCATGAGCGGTCCTAGGCTCATACGCCTCGGCGGACGGCCGCCCCCTCGAATACCGCGATCGATTCGACATGCGTCGTGTGCGGAAACATATCCATCACCCCTGCACCGGTCAGCCTGAACCCGTGGGTACCCACCAAGATTCCGGCATCCCGAGCCAAACTCCCCGGATGACACGAAATATACACGAGCCGGCGCGGGCGCCAATGTGGCATACGTTCCAGGATTTCAGCCGCCCCCGCCCTTGGAGGGTCCAAAAGCACCAAATCATAGGCATCCTGGGCCCATGCTCCTGCAAGGGCAGGCTCGAAGAGGTTGTCCGAATGAAAGCAAGCATTGACGATCCCATTGCGCACTGCGTTGGCTCGGGCCTTGGCCACCAAGGCCGCGTCGCCCTCCACCCCAACCACCCGCCGGGCGCGCTTTCCCAAGCTCAAGGTGAAATTACCCAGCCCGCAAAACAGATCCAGCACCGAGTCGGCCGAGGTTGGCTCCAGGAGCTCGATCGCTTTCTTCACCATCGAGACATTGATATCCCGGTTGACCTGGATGAAGTCGACCGGTCCAAACTCGAGTGTGACGCGATCCTCATCGAGTAAATAGGAAAGCGCCGCGTGGCCTTGACGCAAGGGCCTGACCGTTTCGAGCCCGCCGCTCTGCAGAAAGATCTGCACGACATGCCGCAGGCTGAATTCCTCCAGTTTCTCGAGATCGTCCTGGGTGGGCGTGTCCATTACCCGGAATACCAGCGCCGCCGAATAGTCGCCGGGGGCTCCCGGGTCGCCCGCCGCCACCTCGACCTGGGGGATCTTTTCACGCAATGACAGGCTCTCCACCAGAGCCGCCAGCTGCGTCGGCAAAGCGGCGAACCGCTCGAGAAGCACCTCGCAGCGGTGAATGTCGGCGAGATACGGCTTCTCGCGCTCGCGAAACCCCGCCAGTACCCGCCCCTTCTTGTGAACGTACTTGACGCCCAGCCGGGCACGCCGTCGATAGGCCCACTCCGGCCCCGTGAGCGGCGCAAACACCTGTTCCGGCGCCACCCGGCCGATGCGTTCGAGGTTGTCGAGCAACTGCCGCTGCTTGGCGGCCAATTGAGCCGCCGGTGCCAGATGCTGCAGCGAGCAGCCGCCGCAGACTCCGAAATGCGCGCATTTGGGAATGACGCGGTCCGGCGATGGAGTCAGCACATCGACCAGACCCGCCTCATCCAGTTGCCGGCGCCGCTTGAACACGCGAAACCGCACGCGCTCCCCGGGTAGGGCGCCCTCGATGAACACCGCCTTACCTTCCACCCGAGCGATACCCCGGCCATCATGGGCGAGGTCCACGACGTCAGCTTCTAAAACCCCGCCGAGCTTCAAGTCGCGGGCCACGCAGCGGCAAATTCCTTCCAATGCGCCGCGCCGGAATCCGTCAACAATTTCCGCACTCGCGCGACCTCGCCTGAGTGCTCTGCGGCATTCAAGTGGCCGCGCAGCAGTTGAAAGCGCAGGTAGATCAGATACGTATTCAAGACGTCCGTCTCGCAATAATCGCGGATGCGGGCGAGCCCCCCCTGCAGGTACACCCGCCAGACTTCGGAACCGTGCATGCCAACCTTGCCCGGAAAACCGAGAAGGGTCGCCACATCATCCAGGCTCGCGCGACCGCGTCCCTGGAATCCCGATAGAACGTCCATCAGATCCATGTGCCGCCAATGGAAGCGGCTCAAGTAGTTGCTGTACCTGAAACTACTATCGCTGTCGCCGGTTTCCCAGTAGCGCGCGGCCGTCACGCTGTGCAGAAGACTGCGGTAGTGCAATACCGGCAGGTCGAATCCCGCGCCGTTCCACGACACCAGATCCGGGGTGAACTTCTCCAGTCCATCAAAAAAGCGCTCGATCAAGTCCTTTTCGGACGAACCTTCCTCCCCGAGACTCCACACCTTCAGTGTGTCCCGGGACCGCATCACCACCGAGATCGCGACTACCCGGTGCTGCTCGTGGGACAGAAAATCACTGCCCGTCTCCTCTCGCCTTTTCGTGAACATGACCTCGGCCACCTGTTCGTCGGACAGGCCGTCGAACCCATGAAGACGGCGGCCCAGATCCGTATCGGGGACGGTTTCGATGTCGAAGACCAACGTATTCATGCGGGGTGTGTCACACCGCGCCGGTGGGGCGCCGCATGAGGACCGCGACCGCCACCACCAGCCCGGCCTCGTCCGTCAGGGTCACATGCCCCTCGCCGATGCCGAGACCATCGCGCACCCGCGCGCCGCGCTCGGAGTACACCACTTCCGGCTTGCCGTAAGGGTTCTGGACGATGCCGACATCACGTATCCACACCCCGTGCGCAAAGCCGGTACCCATGCCCTTCACGATGGCCTCTTTGGCGGCAAATCGCATGGCCAGAAAACGCACCGGCCGGGCCGTGCGCTCGAGCTGCGCCCGCTCTTCGGGCATCAAAAGATGGCCGACGAACCGCTCGCCGTGCTTCTTGAACACCCGCTCGATTCGATCCACCTTGAGCACATCGATTCCGATTCCGAAGATCACCGGAGTTACCGCCGCGCCGCGCGCATCAAGTCTTTCATGTCGCGCACGGCCTTCGGCAGCCCGTCGAATATGGCGCGCGCCACGATGGCATGTCCTATGTTCAATTCGACGATTTCGGGGATCGCAGCGATCGGTTCGACGTTGTGATAATTGAGCCCGTGACCCGCATTGACCGTGATCCCCAGCGAGGCCGCCAGTTTCGCAGCACCGCGCAGGCGTTCGAATTCACGCGCTCGGGCCGACCCGGCGGCGTCGGCGTAGGTTCCGGTGTGCAGCTCCACCACGGGAGCTCCGGCCCGCTGCGCCGCCTCGACCTGAGCGGTATCGGGGTCGATGAACAACGACACGCGAATTCCCGACGATCCCAACGCCCTGCACGCCTCGGCCACGCGCGAAAGCTGCCCGGCCACGTCGAGACCGCCTTCGGTGGTGACTTCCTCGCGCGATTCGGGCACCAGGCAACAATCCTGCGGCAACACTCGCCGCGCGATGCCGATCATCTCGTCGGTAACCGCCATCTCCAGGTTCATCCGGGTTTGCAATGCCTCGCGCATCACGGCGACGTCGCGGTCCTGAATGTGCCGCCGGTCCTCGCGTAAGTGCAGCGTGATGCTGTCCGCTCCCGACTGTTCGGCCAGCAGCGCAGCCTGCAGCGGATCGGGATACTTTCCGCGGCGCGCCTGACGCAAGGTCGCCACGTGATCGATGTTGACGCCCAGCGCGATGCCCCCGAAAGGTATGTTGGGCCCGCTCACGTCTCCTCTCCCTGCTGCAATTGCGGGTCGCGCTGCCACGGCTTTCGCGTCTGCCGCAGCGCCAACATGACCTCGCGCGATTTCAACGAGCGGCCGTCGAGGCAGGAATCGATGGCCGCACGCAGCACCCGCTTGGCATCCCGCAACGAACGCGCATCCGCAAAGCGCTCGGACTCGAGATCGGTCAAGGAGCGGCCATATACGGCGCCCGGGGATTCGGCGACGCAGGCCTGCGGGCCGCGTTCCGCCGCTACCCGGTAATAACGATCGGCCTCGACCGGAAGGCCGTCGTCGGTGGTCGTCAACTGCAATCCATACCCCAGGTCGTTCAGCAATCGTTTCTCGAAACGCCGTAGTGCCGCCTCCTCTCCGTCGCCCGCACACAGCGCCTCGATGCATGCCGCATACGAGAAAAAAATTTCCGGGTGCGGATCCCAGCGTTCCGTGAGCTTGAGGAGCAGCTCGTTCAAATAGAAGCCGCTCATGAGACGCTCTTTGCTCAAGTTGGTCGGAACGCCGTCGATTTCCGCCCCACCCAAGGCGCAGGCCTCGGTCTTCCCGGACCACGACAGGAGCAGGCGCTGAAACGGTCGGAGGATGCCCTTGAGGGTGGATTTGGCGCCGGACGTACCGCGTGCAAAAAGGGTCAGCCGGCCGTGTTCGGCGGTGAACACCTCGAGAATCCGACCGGTGTCCCGATAGGCGTAGTGGTGCAGGATGTAGGCTGGGGCCAACGACACGCGCCGCGCATTGGGAGCCTGCCTGAGTATTCCGCTCCTGTTCCCAGAGGTGTTGATGGCGTCGCCCTCAGTCAGTTACCGGTGTCCAGCGCCGGCATCACAGGCTATCGTAGCCGAATTGCCGCAGAGCCATTTCACTGTCGGCCCAATTCTCCTTGACCTTCACCCACAACTCCAGATGCACCGAGCGCTGCCATAGGTCGTTGAGCTCGATTCGCGCGAGCCGTCCAATCTCCTTGAGCCGTTCGCCGCCTTGACCGATGACGATGGCCTTTTGTCCGGCGCGCTCCACCCAGATCACGGCATTGATCATGATCCGGTTGTCTTCGTCGGCGAATCGTTCGATCTGCACGTTGATGCCGTAGGGCAATTCCTCGCGAAGTTTGAGCGTCAGTTTCTCGCGCACCACCTCGGCCGCGTGAAACGGTTCATCACGATCGGTCAGCACGTCCGCGGCGAACAGCGGCGGCGACACGGGCAGACGCGACCCGACCAGGTCGACCAGCCGGACCAGATTGTCGGATTCGAGGGCCGAGACGGGCACGATTCCCGACGCGGGAACGCGCTCCGTCATCTCCTCGAGGAACGGCAGCAGTTTCTCCTTCGGAAATACCCGATCGACTTTGTTCACGACCAGGAACAGGGGCTGCTTGAGGCCGCGTACGCGCTCCCACACCCAGAGATCCTCGTCCGTAAAATTCATCGCCTCGATGACGAACAGAATGACATCCGCATCCTGCGAGGAAGATATCGCCACGCGGTTCATATATTGGTTCATGACGCGGCGAGTCGATTCATGCAGGCCTGGCGTGTCGATGAGCACGATCTGGGCCTCGGGACGGGTCACGACGCCCAAGATGCGGTGGCGCGTGGTTTGCGGTTTGGCGGTCACGATGCTCACCTTGCGGCCCACCAGCGCATTGACCAGCGTCGATTTGCCCACATTGGGCCGGCCCACGATGGCCACATGACCGGCGCGAAAGGCGGGCTCGCTCACGAGGATTTACGCATGTCGGGAGGCCGGCCATCCGGCGGCAGTATCTCGGGGGGCAGAAGCTCCAAGAGCTTCGCCGCCGCCAACTGTTCGGCCCGACGCCGGCTGCCGCCCTCGCCCACCGCCGCCAATTCGAACACCGGCACTTCGCACGTCACCGTGAACGATTGAGCGTGGGGATCGCCGGTGACCGCGGTCAGGGTGTAGACGGGCAGAGCAAGCCCGTGCGCCTGGAGAGCCTCCTGTAGCCGTGTCTTGGGGTCCTTCAGCAGATGGGCGGCCGGCAGGCTCGCTATCCGCGGTCCCATGATGCGTTGGACCACTGCCGCCGCCGAATCGAATCCGGAATCGAGAAAAATCGCGCCCAAAATGGCCTCCAAGGTATCCGCAAGAATCGACGCCCGGCGGAAGCCGCCGGATTTCAGTTCACCCTGCCCCAGGCGCAAATGTTCCCCCAGACCCAGCTGCTGAGCAACCTGCGCCAACGTCTCGCCGTTGACGAGCGTCGCCCGCAGTCGGGATAGAGCCCCCTCGTCGGCATCGGGATGGGCGTCGTACAGCAGTCGCGCGACGCTGCAATTGAGAATGGAATCGCCGAGGAACTCGAGGCGCTCATTGTGATCCGCGCCGGCGCTCCGGTGGGTCAATGCAGCATGGCACAGCGACGGCTGCACGAACGTATAGCCGAACGACGTTTCCACCCAGCTCAGGATCCCGTCGGACATGTGCTGGGAAATCACTGCACCTTCACGGTTTTGTCGAAATGCACCGACAGCGACACATTCTGAATGTAGGGCGCCGCATCGTCATAGGCCACGTGCAAAGAGATGCCGCCCTCGTTTTTGACGATTTCCACTTCTTTCGCCTCGACGCTGGAAATGTCTTCAATCTGCCAATGCTTCTCGAGCGAACGCCGGATCGCGCCCGGATCCGGATTGTCGCTCTTGAGCTCGGATGCCGTGGCGTCCATGCTGCGAGCGACCTTCATGTAATTCAGGTAGAGCGGCACCAATCGCAGACCAGCGTAGCCGATGAGGCCTAACAGCACGAGTATGCAAAGCAGACCGATGAACGTCATTCCGCGTTGACGGCGGCGGGCGACCGGTTGGCGGTGGCAGGTCGATTGATTCGGGCGCATGGAATCCTCCCTAATATCCGCTTATTGAATCGCAGTTCCGATCCGCCTCCAGAGAGGTCCGTCACGAGTATCGAGATTAAGCCAAATTCTCACCGCTTTACCCACCAAATTCCGCTCCGGGACGAATCCTGGCGCATCGGGTTCATCCAGCCAGCGACTGTCCTTGCTGTTGTTGCGATTGTCGCCCATGAAGAAATAATGGCCTTCCGGCACCACCCACTCGCCCTCCTTGACTCCCCCGTTGGCGAACATGATGAGGTGCCGCTTGGCGCCCAGCTTTTCGGTGGCCGTCGCGACTCCCGCGTAGTTCCACATGTCCTGCTTGGGGCCCGCATACGTGGCGCCCGGCTGCTGCGGCATGGGTACATCGTTAACATAAAGCTGATTCGCCGCGTCGACCCGGATCCGGTCGCCCGGCAGTCCGACCAACCGTTTGATGTAATTGATCTTCGGGTTGGGCGGCAACCGGAAGACGATCACGTCGCCGCGCTGCGGCGAGCCGGTCGGTATCACCAGCGTATTGCTGACCGGAAGGCGCAGGCCGTACGAATACTTGCTGACGAAGATGAAGTCCCCGTCGAACAGGGTCGGCATCATCGAATCCGAGGGAATGCGAAACGGTTCGAACAAGAACGATCGGATCACCAACACCAAAACGATGACCGGAAAGAATGAGCGGGCATATTCGACGGCAACAGGTTCGCGCACGCGCTCAGGCAGAGTGCCGGCGGACGCCGCGGCGAGATTGCGGCGGCGGGCGAAGAACACTCGGTCCAGACCCCAGATCACGCCCGAGACGGCGCCCACCACCACCAGCATCAAGCTGAAGTCGACCGCTTCGTAACGAAACAGCCGCCAGAGCATGCCGACCGCCAGCACCACCAGCGCATAGCCCGCCGCCTTCGGCAGCCACGGCTCTTCGATGCTGGTCGCGCTCGGATCCCGTTGCGGGCGAAGCACCCAGCCGTCGATGAGAATCACCAGCACGCAAGCCAGGCTCGCGCACAATAAAACGATGAACATCGTATCGCCGTCACTCACGAAAGACTCCCAACTTTGTGCAACCTTGAGGGGTAAGAACGGGGCAGCATCAGCTCGACTTCTTGCCGACTTGCAGAACGGCCAGAAACGCCTCTTGCGGGATTTCAACCTGTCCGACCTGTTTCATGCGTTTCTTGCCGGCCTTTTGCTTCTCGAGCAGCTTGCGTTTGCGCGTGATGTCGCCGCCGTAGCACTTGGCAAGCACGTTCTTGCGCATCGCTTTGACGCTGGCGCGCGCGATGATGTGGGCGCCGATCGCCGCCTGGACGGCGATGTCGAACATCTGCCGGGGGATGAGCTCCTGCATCTTGTCGACCAGCTCCCGGCCTCGCGCATAGGAATTGTCGCGGTGGACGATGAGCGATAACGCATCCACGGGATCGCCGTTGATGAGGACGTCGAGCTTGACCAGCGGCGCCGTTTGAAAATGGCTGAATTCGTAGTCGAACGAGGCGTAGCCGCGGCTGGCCGATTTGAGGCGGTCAAAGAAATCGAGCACCACTTCGGCCAGAGGCAGTTCGTACTGCAACGACACCTGGCTTCCGAGGAACAACATTTTCTTCTGCGCGCCGCGCTTTTCGCTGCACAGCGTGAGCACGGCGCCCACGTGCTCGGGCGGCACCAGGATATTCGCGATGATGATGGGCTCGCGCAGCTCGGAGATCCGGTCCTGCGGCGGCAGCTTGGTCGGATTGTCGACGTTGATCACGGTGCCGTCCGTGAGCAGCACCTCGTAGATGACGGTCGGCGCACTGCTGATGAGGTCCAGATCATACTCGCGCTCGAGCCGCTCCTGCACGATGTCCATGTGCAGCAGTCCCAAGAACCCGCAGCGAAAACCGAACCCCAGCGCGGTCGATACTTCGGGCTCGAAGTGCAGCGCCGAGTCGTTCAACTTGAGCTTCTTGAGAGCATCCCGAAACTGCTCGTAGTCGTCCGAACTCACGGGGAACAGCCCGGCGAAGACTCGCGGCTGAACCTGCTTGAAACCTTCGAGCGGCGCTTTGGCCGGGTTGGCGTCCAGCGTGATGGTGTCGCCCACCGGCGCGCCGTCGATCTCCCGGATGCCGGCAATGACGAATCCCACTTCGCCGGTTTCGAGCGACTCGCGCGTCACCGGCTTGGGGCTAAAGCGCCCCAATTTGTCGATCTGATGACTGCGCCCGGTGGACATCACGCGTATCTTGGCGCCCAAGCGCAATGCACCATTCATCACGCGCACCAACGAAACGACTCCAACGTAGTTGTCGAACCAGGAATCGATGATGAGCGCCTGAAGGGGTCCGTCCGGATCGCCCTTTGGAGCGGGAATGCGCTTGACCAGCAGCTCGAGTAGTTCCTGGACGCCCGCGCCGGTTTTGGCACTGACCAACGCCGCGTCGTCGGCGGGAATCCCGATGATCTCCTCGATCTCGTGAATCACCTTGGCCACATCCGCGGACGGCAGATCGATCTTGTTGATGACCGGAAGCACCTCCAACCCCTGTTCGAGCGCCGTATAGCAGTTGGCAACGCTCTGCGCCTCGACCCCCTGCGCCGCGTCCACCACCAGCAGCGCACCCTCGCATGCCGCGAGCGATCTCGAGACCTCGTAGGAAAAATCCACGTGTCCGGGGGTATCGATGAAATTGAGCTGATAAACGTCGCCGGTCACCGATTTGAAACCGAGCGTCACGCTCTGAGCCTTGATGGTGATGCCGCGCTCGCGCTCCAGGTCCATGGAATCGAGAACCTGCGCCTGCATCTCGCGGGCGTCCAGGCCACCGCAT
>Ga0210407_10004231_pt1 | contig 11374 bp, 12 predicted proteins | sample IncBWC27MmetaG_FD_150860 | JGI IMG/M metagenome (GOLD analysis project Ga0210407, IMG submission 150860) | Forest soil microbial communities from Barre Woods Harvard Forest LTER site, Petersham, Massachusetts, United States - Inc-BW-C-27-M | ecosystem: Environmental > Terrestrial > Soil >... | reverse complement strand
CAAGCTGGTCCCATTCTTGGTCCCAAACATCTCAGAACAGCTCGTTACAGATCGTTACGGAAGCGAGGCGATCGCCAGATAACTCGTAGAAAATAAAGAGAAAACCGGCACATTCCGATACAGATGCATACGGTCTTAAACGGCTTAGCAAACCGCCGCCTTCAGCCTCTCGGCCACGTCTCCCGGCGCAATGCGCGTGGCGATATATGCCCGACGCATCCCCCATTGCAAGCGCGTGGCGATCGAGGTTGCGGTACCTGGACCGACACGCTCACAGTTAAGGAGGGCCAGCGCAGAGCCAGCGGCGCGCAGGGCCTTGGTCGAGATCAAGATGGCGGCGGCGGCCGCGCTATGCTTCTGTGCGCGATCGTGCCAACCGCCGATCGTGGACCCAAGTACGAGCGCCCATTTCAAACGCGAAGCACGAATAGGCTGATCAGGCGAGGCCGAACCGTCGGCAACCGCGCCTGATCAGCCGATACGTCGGAATGCGCAAGCCGATTAGGCGGCGGGCGACGTGTCTGACGATCCAGAGGTCGGCATTGGCATCGCTTTCTTGCGCTTTGCTGGCGCGCGCTTAGCGGCCGACTTCTTCGCGGAGGCCTTCTTCACCGCCCCTTTGCGCGCGGCCTTCTTGGCGACGACCTTGCGGGCGGACTTCTTCGCGGAGGCCTTCTTCACCGCCCCTTTGCGCGTGGCCTTCTTGGCGACGACCTTGCGGGCGGACTTCTTCGCGGGCTTCTTGGCGGCGGACTTCTTCGCCGTTTTCTTGGTAGCAGCTTTCGGCATTTATCACGTCCCTCTCAACCATCTGCCCTCAGCACAAATTTTGCGCCATGCAGATGCGCGAGCGAAAGTACATTCGTTTTGATTTCACGCAAGCGTTGCACAGGCGCGCAACACGCGCTGAGCGTCGTGACTATCGAATTATCGCGCGCACTCGGGCCTCTGATCCTTCGTCGACGAGAGCGCCCGCGCACGCCGTTCACTCTGTTGCGACGGCGCGCGCGTTTCGCGCGGGACGCTTCTGCGCATCAGCCGACCCAAGCTCGTTCGATTCCTGATTTACCCATATATTGCCGCGATCTCCGAGACTCTTGCTTGCTCGTGCGAAGGCGATTCATCGCGCTCGCAGATCCGGCCTTACGCGCGTAGGACAGCACGTGTATCAAGCGCATCCGTCGTGACGAGCGTATCAAATCGAAACGGCGCGCATGCTCATCGCAATCGAATTTTTCTTGGGAGCTAACATCAGATTTTGTCACTGAAGCGTTGCGATCGTCGACTTCACCGCACGAGTCGCAGCGAGAATCGCATGATTCGCTGCGCGTGATTCGGCTTAAGCGTTAGACGCCGAGTCGTTTTTTCAGTGCGTCGCTCACCGCCTGCGGGTTGGCTTTGCCGCCGGTCGACTTCATCACTTGACCCACGAACCAGCCCAGCATGCCAGGCTTCGTTTTGGCCTGCTCGGCCTTGTCGGGATTGGCCGCGATGACGGCGTCGACGGCGCTGTCGATCGCGCCCGTATCAGTCACCTGACGCAGACCATACGCTTCGACCAGCGCGCGCGGGTCAGCGCCGCGGTCATCAGCGAACAGCCTGACGAGCAGATCCTTGGCGATCTTGCCGGAGATCACGCCCTCGCCGATGAGATCGACGAGGCTAGCCAAAGACGCCGCACTCAAGCCCGCGTCCGCCACCGCGACGCCCTGCGCGTTGGCCTGCGCGGAAATATCGCCCATCAGCCAGTTGGCGACCGCCTTCGCGTCGCGCTTGGCGCCTCCGTGGTTGACGGTGTCCTCGAAGAAATCCGCTGTCTCCCGTTCGGCGACGAGGATCGAGGCGTCGTAGGCCGAGAGGCCGTAGTTGGCGATGAAGCGCGCCCGTTTGGCGTCGGGCAGTTCGGGCAGGTCCGCGGCCAGCGCGTCGATGAAAGCCGCGTCGAGTTCAAGCGGCAAGAGGTCCGGGTCGGGAAAATAGCGATAGTCGTGCGCCTCTTCCTTGGAGCGCAACGAGCGCGTTTCCCCGCGCGCGGGATCGAACAGCCGCGTCTCCTGCTCGATGGCGCCGCCGTCCTCGATGAGGGCGATCTGCCGGCGGGCCTCGGTCTCGATCGCCTGGCCGATGAAGCGAATGGAGTTAACGTTCTTGATCTCGCAGCGCCTGCCGAGGGCTTCTCCGGGGCGCCGCACCGAGACATTGACGTCAGCGCGCAGATTGCCCTTCTCCATGTCACCGTCGCTGGAGCCGATGTAGCGCAGGAGGGTGCGCAGCTTGCCGACATAGGCCTTGGCCTCGTCGGCCGAGCGCATGTCGGGCTTGGAGACGATCTCCATCAGAGCGACGCCGGAACGGTTGAGGTCAACAAAGCTCATCGTCGGCGACTGGTCGTGCAACGACTTGCCCGCGTCCTGCTCGAGATGCAGGCGCTCAATCCCGACCTTGATGGAATGGTCCGGCGTAAGCTCGACCTGGATCTCCCCCTCCCCCACGATCGGACTCTTGTACTGCGAGATCTGATAGCCTTGAGGCAGGTCGGGATAGAAATAATTCTTGCGGTCGAAAGTCGAGCGGCGGTTGATCTGGGCCTTGAGGCCGAGGCCGGTACGCACCGCCTGAGCCACGCATTCGCGGTTGATCACCGGCAGCATCCCGGGCATCGCCGCATCGACGAGCGAAACGTGCGAGTTGGGCTCGCCGCCGAACGCAGTTGAGGCGGCGGAGAACAGCTTGGAGCGCGAAGTCACCTGGGCGTGGACCTCGAGACCGACGATCACCTCCCAGTCTCCGGTCGCGCCTTTGATAAGCTTCGCGCTTGCTCTGTCTGTCGCCATGCTGATCGCTCTACTCTCGTCCGAAGTCCAATTGGATCTGGTGCCGGCGCCTCATACCCACCACGGCTCTGGAAGCGTCATCCGTCCCGCCGATTGCTCAATCGTCTCGCCGAGTGCGAATAGCGTCTCCTCGTCGAACGGACGGCCGATGAGCTGCAACCCGAGCGGCAGGCCATCGCTGGACAAGCCCGCGGGCGCGACGAGCCCCGGCAAACCCGCCATGTTGACGGTCACGGTGAAGACGTCGTTGAGGTACATTTCGACTGGATTGTCCGACCCCTTCTCGCCAATCCCGAAGGCGGCGGACGGCGTGGCGGGGGTTAAAATCGCATCGACGCCGTCGGCGAACGCTCGCTCGAAGTCACGCTTGATGAGGGTGCGGATTTTCTGCGCCCGCACATAATAAGCGTCGTAATAACCGGCGGAGAGGACGTAGGTGCCGATCATGAGGCGCCGTCGAACTTCCGTCCCGAAGCCCGTGGCGCGAGTCTTCTCGTAAAGCTCGGTGATGTCGGCCCCCGGCTCTCGCAGGCCGTAGCGCACGCCGTCGTAGCGCGCGAGATTGCTCGAGGCTTCCGCGGGCGCCACTATATAATAAGCAGGCAGCGCGTAGGGCGTGTGCGGCAGGCTGACCTCAACTACGGTTGCGCCCGCGGCGCGAAGCCACTCAGCGCCGCCCGCCCACAGCGCGTCGATCTCGCTGCTCATGCCCTCGAGGCGATACTCCTTCGGCACGCCGATCTTCATGCCCCGGACCGAGCGTCCGACCGCAGCTTCGTAGTCTGGAACGGCGGTCGGCGAGCAAGTAGAATCCTTCGGGTCGGGCCCGGCCATCGACCGCAGCATAATTGCGGCGTCGCGCACGGTGCGCGCAAGCGGTCCGGCCTGATCGAGGGACGAGGCGAAGGCGACCATGCCGTATCGGGAACACCGGCCGTAGGTCGGCTTGACGCCGACGATGCCCGTGAAGGCCGCGGGCTGGCGGATGGAGCCGCCGGTGTCGCTCGCCGTAGCGGCGAGACAGAGGCGCGCCGCGACAGCCGAGGAAGAGCCGCCGGACGATCCGCCGGGCGTCAGCAGGCCGCGCTTATCGGAACTCAGCGCCGCCGTGCGCCCTCTGTCGCGACTCCAGTTGGGCGGCAGCCAGGGCGAAGCCACGGGTCCGTAATATGAGGTCTCGTTCGACGAGCCCATGGCGAACTCGTCCATATTGAGCTTGCCCAGCATCACCGCCCCATCGCGCCACAAGTTCGCGGTGACGGTCGATTCGTAGCGCGGCTTGAACCCATCCAGAATATGGCTGCACGCTTGGGTATGGATCCCTTCAGTGGCGTAAAGGTCCTTCACGCCAATCGGCAATCCCTCGAGCGGACCCGCCTCTTTCGTGGCGAGGCGCGCGTCGCTCACCTCAGCCATTTGCAGCGCCTTGTCCGCCGTGATCGCGACGAACGTGTTGAGCCCTTTGGCGCGCTCGATCGCTTCGAGATGAGCCTTGGTGATCTCGACGCTGGAAATCGCCCGATGTTTGAGACGATCGCGCGCCTCGGCAAGCGTTAGGGAGGTCAGATCGGTCAAATTGGATCCTTGAAGGCGAGCGTCCAGCCTCGGCGGGTCACTCAATCACTTTGGGAACGACAAAGAAGCCGTCCTCGGTGAGCGGCGCATTGGCGAGCACGAGGGGCGCAATATCGCCGTCGGCGACAACGTCTTCGCGCATCGGGAGCCGCATGGGAATGACCGACGTCATCGGCTCGACGCCGTCGATATCAACCGTATCGAGCGCCTCGACGAACTTGAGGATGGCGTTGATCTCGTCTTGCAAATGCGGCGTCTCGGCTTCGCTCACGGCGATGCGCGCGAGATGCGCGATGCGTCGGACAGTGTTGAGATCGACGGGCATCCAAAGCTCCCAAAACACCTTGGAACATGGGCGAGCCCCTATACATCGCCGATATTTGGCTGGCAAACAGCGATGCGAGACTTGCCTGCAATGAGCGGCCGCTCGCGATGCCGTCAGTCGACTGGCGCATCGCCCGGTGATAGGCCGGTCACGCCAATGCGTCATCCGATCGCAATCGAAGATCTCGCCCTCAGCCTTCCTCCCAAGGCGCGCTTGATCGGCATCGACCTTGGCTCAAAAACCATCGGCCTTGCGATCTCCGACGTCGAGCGCCGCGTCGCCTCGCCTTTGAAGACCCTACCGCGCGGCGCCTTCGCCAAGGACGCTGAGTCGCTTACCGCGATCCTCTCCGAATTCGGCATCGCCGGAATCGTCCTCGGGCTGCCGCTCGATCTCGACGGACGCGACAATCCGCGCGCGCAGTCGACGCGGGCATTCGGGCGCAATCTTTCGTCGCGGACGGACCTGCCCATCGTCCTCTGGGATGAGCGGTTTTCGACGGCCGTCGTCACCCGGTCGCTTATCGCCATTGACGTGTCGCGCGCCCGGCGCGCGCAGATCGTCGACAAGATGGCCGCGGCTTATATTCTTCAGGGCGCCCTGGATCGGCTTGGCGGCCTCATGCGCCCACAAACGGGCCACCCGTAGCTTGTCTCAACACTTTTGCTCACCTGTCTCTACATAATTGTGGAAGCGCCGGCTCGGCAATATTGTCAAAAACGTCTTGTTTTTCGGTCTAAAATCAGCGCTCTTACGGTGTAAACTGATGTCGAGCCCGAATCAAAGCGACCCCGCGTTGAGCAGGGCTATCGACCCCGGATCGGGGCACCCGAAAGGGTCCGCCTCCCTCCGCCGAACGGGACAGCGTTGTCTTATGATTGAGGAAATCGGTTTCCCGAGACGAGTACGTGGAGAACAAGTGAGAGCCGGAAGAAACGGTTCCGGGAGACCGCTCAGAAAGGCCAGCGATTCGTCTCATCGGGCTGTCACGCACGAAGCGCTCGATGTCGCTCGCTACATCACAGACATGACCGCCCAGCTCGAGGCTATGGCGATCGCTGCCCGCCTCGACCTGCTCGCTTATTTCCTCGGAATGGCGAGAGCGGAAAGCGAAATCTATGTTCGCACCAACGCCGTCGCGGAAGCCGAGCGCGCGGACCAGCAGCACCCCTTCGAGGTTGCGGTTGGATTGCCCCACGTGAGCAATTCGTTCGATTGAACTCCCGTTCGGCTCAAATTTCGTTGGCGGTCCCTCGCAATGCGACGCGGTCGCCCGAATATTCGACGCGCCCCGCCACTTCGAGTTCGAGCAGCGCCACCCGCACCATCCGCGCTGAAGCCTCCGCGGCCCGGGCCAGTTCATCGAGCGTGATTGGCGAAGGGCCGAGCAAGGCGACGATCCGTTCGCGTGCGACCTCGGCTTCGTCGCCGGTGCTGTAGGGCGCTGCGCCGGCGTCGTCGAATTCGTCGCCCGCCTGCGTTCGAGGCGTCGATTGCGGATCGACCCCATAGAGTGCTTGTTCCCCCCAAAGTGGCTCCCCAGAGTCGCCGCTCGCCTCGCGCATGACGGCGAGGTCATCGTCCGATCGCACTAGCTCGAGCGCCGTCAGCACGTCTTCCGGCCCGGTGCAGATCGACGCCCCTTGCTTTAGGAGATCGTTGGTCCCGTGGGCGCGGGGATCGAGGGGAGAACCGGGCACCGCGAAGATCTGACGGTTTTGTTCGAGCGCGAACCGTGCCGTGATGAGCGAGCCCGAACCCCGCGCCGCCTCGACCACCACGACACCCAAGGCGAGTCCTGAGACGATACGATTGCGGCGCGGAAAATCTCGCCCGCGCGGCTCCCATTCGATCGGCATTTCGGACAGGACCGCGCCCGCTTCGACCATCCGCTCCATCAGCGGCACAGCCTCGCTAGGATAGGGCTTTCCATGTCCCCCAGCGAGCACTCCGACGGCGCCGGTCTCCAGGCTCGCGACATGGACGCGCTGGTCGATCCCCCGCGCCAACCCAGAGACGATGACGTAGCCGGCTTGTCCCAGACCGCGCGCCAGCCGCTCGGCGAACGTGAGTCCCGCAGCGGAAGCGTTGCGGGAGCCGACGATCGCGACCGCCGCCTTGCGCACAGCTTCCGCACGGCCTCGAAGAGCGAGAATCGGCGGCGCGGAATCGATCTCTTGCAGCGCCGGCGGATAGTCCGGCTCGCCGAGGGCGACGAAGCGGACCCCGAGTTTGCGAGCGGCGATGAGCTCTTTTTCGACTTCTTCGACCGAAGCGATGCGGATCGGGCGCTTCGCGCCCCCGCGCCGCGCGAGCTCTGGCAGTGCATTCAGCGCCGCTCGGACGCCGCCGCAGTTGGTGGTGAGCGCCCGAAAGGTTCGCGGGCCTACATTCTCCGAGCGTGTGAGCCGCAGCCAATCGAAGCGCTGCTGGTCGGTAAGGCGCGACTCAGGCTTGTTCGCCATTCACTCTAATTCTTCTGCCCGATTTTCGTCTCGGAGCCTTGGAAAAGCCGGGCGATGTTGGCGCTGTGCTTGAACCAGACCAGCGCTGACAGCGCGGCGAAGACCAAAGCCGCGCCGCTCTCGCCAATCGCGGCCATGGCGATCGGAGAAACAACCGTGGCCGTGAGCGCCGCCACCGAGGAGTAGCGGGTAAGCGCCGCGACCGCGAGCCAGACGAACGCGAATACGATCGCCGCCGGCCAAGCAAGGCCGATGAGAGCGCCAAGATAGGTCGCAACGCCCTTGCCGCCGCGGAACTTGAGCCAGACCGGATACATGTGGCCGAGGATCGCGCCGGCGGCCGCCGCCAGCGTCGTCGGCGGTCCCAACAACCACCACGCCAAAACAATGGCCAGCGTCGCCTTCAGCGCGTCCAGCGCCAGCGTTGCAACCGCAAGCCCCTTGCGACCGGTACGCAAGACATTGGTCGCGCCGATGTTCCCGGAGCCGATCGAGCGCAAGTCCCCTGCCCCGGCCAGCTTCGTCAGCACAAGCCCGAAGGGAATGGATCCCAGCAAATAGCCGAGCGCCACCGCCCCGCCGTAAGAAACCCCGACCATACGCGCTTCCAGCCGATTTTCAGTGAGACTATTCGTGCGCGACCCCCCCGGCAACCAGCGTCATCTTGATCCGGCCCTCGAGCCGGGCCGCATCGAAGGGCGTGTTGCGGCAGCGTGAACGGAGCGAAGCGGGATCGAGCACATATGGCTCGTCCGGATCAAAGCGGATCACGTCTGCCGGCGCGCCGACCGACAACCTGCCGACTGGCAGCCGCAGGATCTCGGCAGGTCGCGAAGTCATGGCGCGAATGACCCGCGGCAGGCCGACATGTCCGCCGGCAACGAGGCGCAGGCTCGCCGAGAGCATCGTTTCGACGCCGATCGCGCCCGCCGCCGCCTCGACGAACGGCAGCCGCTTGGTGTCCACGTCCTGCGGATCGTGGTCTGAGCAGATGACGTCGATAAGGCCGGCGGCTAGCGCCTCGACTAAGGCCAGGCGCTCGTCCTCGGGGCGCAGCGGGGGCTTGAGTTTGAGAAATGTGCGATAGTCGCCGACGTCAAGCTCGTTCAGGGTCAGGTGATTGATCGACACGCCGCAGGTTACCGGCAACTGAGCCTCGCGCGCCCGCGCGATCGCCTCGAGTGACAGGCGGTTCGAGATCAGCGCGGCGTGATAGCGGGAGTCAGTCAGCCCGACCAGACGCAGATCGCGCTCGAGCACAATGGTTTCTGCCTCGCGCGGCACGCCGGGCAGGCCAAGCCAGCTCGCACGCAGGCCCTCGGCCATCACCCCCTCGCGGCTCAGCGACCGGTCCTCGCAGATCGGCGCGATGAGCGCGTCAAAGTCGCGAGCGTAAGTCATGACGCGGCGCATGGTCAGCGCGTCGGCGACCGAACGGGGTCCGTCGCAGAAGGCGATCGCGCCTGCTTCCGCGAGCAGACCAATTTCGGCGATCTCCTCGCCCTTGAGCCCCTTGGTCAGAGCCGCAGAGGGGTGGATGCGGACCTTGGCGGCATCGCGCGCCCGGCGCAGGATGAAGTCGACGACCGCGGGGTCGTCGACCGGCGGATTGGTGTCCGGACGGGTGATAAGCGTCGTCACGCCCCCCGCGGCGGCGGCGGCGCTGGCGCTGGCGATGGTTTCGCGATGCTCGGCCCCTGGCTCGCCCACGAACGCGCGCATGTCGACCAGGCCCGGCGAAAGGACATCGCCGCGGCAGTCGACGATCGTTGCCTCAGCCGGCAATTGGTCCCGCGTGACCGCGGAGCCGACGCCGGCAATGACGCCCTCGATGACGATGAGCCCGCCCCGCGTCTCGGTCTCCTGAACCGGATCGATGAGACGCGCGTTGACGAAAGCAATCGGCGGAGCTGAAGTCATGAGCCGCGTCGTTGACTAGCGGGCGACCCCTATCCGCGCAAGGCCGCCCGAGGCGCAACTACGGAGGTTCGGTCTTGCCTGCTTCGCCAAAAGCGGCTAGAGCCCGCCCTCGCGCAGGGCTCGCTGCTCTTGTCGGGTCCGCGCGGACCGTGTCGCGGCACGTAGCCATAGCGTCCCTTACTACGAATCTGGGGGTCAGGAGTTCGAATCTCTTCGGGCGCGCCATTCTATCAAGTTGATATCAAAGCGGAAATATGGCACTGCCGCCGCGTTTTAGCCGCGCAGATTTAAGTCCGTCGGCCCATGGTAAGCAAATGGTAAGCACAAGCGTCTCGAGCTGCAATTCGAAAAGCGTGACCAAACACTACTAAGCGGGCTTGGCGCTTCCGCCCGAGTGGCACGGATATCTCGCGCGCGCGTTGTGTAAAGTAGTTACTGCCGACTCCCCACTCATACCTATTGTGCCGGTCACGTGGATTGCGGCCGGCTATGGACGTCCTGTCGGTCTTCTATGACACGCTGAAGTGGGGCCCTAAACCGAGATTCTCCAGATGGAGGGGCCCCGAAAAGAATTTCTCGGCCTCCGCCTGGGTCAGTATCGCCCCTTTCGCCTCGATTTCGTTGCGCAGAACTGCCATCAGGTCGGGCCGTTTCCGTACTTGGCAATTTCAGTTCGATGGGGAGCGCGGGAAATTCTCGAAGAACGTCGGGTTGAGACAGCTTCACGAAGAGACAGGTTGCCTCCGACTTGGCCACGCTGAGGCCAACTAACTCCGCAATTTCGAGCCCCATCCAGTCGGCCGCTGATAGCTCTTGATGCCGCCTTTCACTTGGCCGCTTTCCCAAGGATTTGATCCTCCCGGCCCGAAGAAGCTGAACGAGGTGGTCTTCGATTGGAAAGAGAGGGTGTCGCGCGAGAGCACTTTCATCGCCTTCCGGCTGCTCCGGCCTCTGAGACTCTTCAGGGCCGTGTTCGCGAAGGCTTTCCGGCTCGTCGTTCCGCGCCAAAGACGAATCAATGGGAAGCGGCCTGCCGCTTGCGCGCCAGAGTTCCGCGTTGAGGTCTTGGCCCTGTCTTCTTGCTCGCTCCAAATAGAGTCCAATGCGCGCCGCAAGCGCCACCGGCGCTCCTTTGAAATTCGCGGGTTTCGCCGCCCAGGAAACGAGTTCCGGATGCCTTGTGAGGGCCCAGGCTTTCGCCTGATCCAGCGACCAATATGGAGCGGAAAATTCGAGCTTCACGCGCACACCTCGCGCCGCACCGTGGAGATCGCGAGGGCGGCGGGCGGTGTATTCCCGCGTTCGGCTGGCCGGCCTAGCCCTCGCAAGGCACACTGTAGCATGGCCCACAAGCGCGCCGTTCACTCAAAGAAATCGGTCAGAGCACCTTGGCGACAACGACGATCTGTACCAGCGAATTGATGTGCGCCGGACTGGCCGCTAGTCGGCGTTTGACCCCGCTCGTCAGAAGATCTGCGAAGGCGGCCGATGCACCCGGGTCGCCCGCTCGGACGGCATCCAAGTATGAGGCGAGCGCCGGCGCAAACACCGCGCGAAAGAACATCGCGTGCTTTCCCGCCAATGCCTGTGCGTCATGGTCCTTCTCGTATGCGACCCATGCTGCGTCGGGTAGCAAGCGAGTTTCCGTGGCCTTAAGCGTCAAAGACCGAAAGCGTCCGCCGTCAGCGAATGGCGCGACGAGATCGGACGTACGCCGCGGCCAAACGTTGAGCGCCATCCGTCGTCTCTCTTCCGCCGTGATAGCCGCCTGGTCGACCATCGTCGCGAGTTCCGCGTTCGCGTGATCAAGAACACGCTCGAAGACTGATGCGCCGCGCTCGTCAGCGCCGGGAACCGAGACAACCAAACAGCCGCCTCGTCGCTGCGGATCGCGGCCGCGGAGCCCACGTTGGGAGGACAGCGGTGGGACCCGACGCCTTGAATTACCCGGCAGGGCGGCCCTGAACAATAGGCATCCTAAATTACCTGATCTCAACCGCCAGCGCGCCGGCACCGAACACCGGCATGAAGATCTTCCGCACGTTATGGCCGAGCATCGCGACCATGTCCGGACGGGTCAGCGCGGCCTGAATGATCAAGCCAACGCGCGTGCGAGTCAGCACGGCGAGCAGCGCTGCGAACATCGCGATCGCTGTGAGCAGCATGAACACGCGATAGGCGGGATAGGTGGTGTCGAACAGGCGAAACGCAGCATGTGTAAACATCGGTCATCCCAATGCCCTTCAACGACCACA
>Ga0210407_10004230_pt1 | contig 11375 bp, 19 predicted proteins | sample IncBWC27MmetaG_FD_150860 | JGI IMG/M metagenome (GOLD analysis project Ga0210407, IMG submission 150860) | Forest soil microbial communities from Barre Woods Harvard Forest LTER site, Petersham, Massachusetts, United States - Inc-BW-C-27-M | ecosystem: Environmental > Terrestrial > Soil >... | reverse complement strand
TGCGCACCACAACGATCTCGCCCCTCGCATCGACTGCGTGAACCTGAAACACCCTCTTCGCCAGATCGAGACCAACCCGCGTGACAGTCGACAAATTCCGGATAGACTTGCTCATGGACGGCTTCCCCTTCAGATGCGGTTTTGACAACGACCATCTTGGCACGCTGATGCCGTTCGGGGCGCCGTCCACCCCATCATTCGCCGACGGCATAGCGAATGGGACGAATCGACGAGGTATAAAATTGAGACAATCGCACCGACGAATAAACCGCTCGAAAGGGAACGTTTTTGAGCGCCTAGAGAGGTCCTTCAACAGTCAGGCTTGCGGGGCTGACGGCTCCATTGGTCGACCTGATGCGCAGCGGTGCGCTCGGGCGGTCTGCGGTCAACGTGGCGTTTTCGGTCCTGCTCTGTATCTGTGCGATCGCTCTGGGCCACATCATCGCGTCGCGCTTCAATGACGGGGCGCAGACCGTGGCGCAGCTCCAGATCGAGGAAGATGCATAGACATGAAATTCCTGTTCCCGCTCGTTCTGCTGGTCATTGCAACGTCACTGGAAGCGAGCGGGGACGCGATCATAAGGATCGGCCTGAAGCAGCCGCACACCATTCCGGTGCGGGTCCTGTTATGCTGGCAGGGGCCGCCATCCTTTACGGCTATGGCCTGACCCTGAACCTGTCGCCTTTGGATTGGGGTCGGTTGATAGGTGCCTATGTGGCGACCTTTTTCGTCGTCGGGACAGATCATCAATCTTGGTCGTGTTCGGCACGGCTCCGACCCTGCCAATCATCGTTGGCGGCCTATTCATCGCCGGCTGTGCGAGGAGGTCCATCTTAATCTGGCCTATCGCTGGTTCTGTCGCTTGGGGCTCGACGGCGACGAGCCGAGCCGCGCCCGCTTCAACGGCCACCGCCGCCGCGATTCCCTGTGTTGTTCTGTGCGTAGCTGATGGGATTGTAAGGATTGTAGTCCAAGTTGGGGCCGGCGACGACCCCGGGGGCCGTGCGCGACGAGAGATTAACCTCTTGATTGGCGTTGCAGCCCGTGAGGACAAGCGCTGCGACCACGACAGAGACGCGGAACCGCATGGGCGCTTCCCAACTCGTTGGAGACCAACAGCTGGACAATCGTTTGATCGACACGCAGGAGACCGCTACGAGAAGCGCAAAAGCGCTGCATGCCGCAATCGCCGCACGGCGTATCAATCCAACGGTATACATGGTCCGCCTCCACAGTCGTCTTCAACACTTGCATGGGGCCGATTATTCAGGCGTATCAGGTGCTCGCGTTGTCTTCGTGTCGCTCTGGGCAGCCGTCGCCGCGCTCAGCACGAATTCGGTCTTGCCGCCGAGGCCGTTCACGCGGCCATCAGGGTTTGGATGCGCGTCAGCGCGTCGATAACGCTCCGCGGCGTCCACTTACCGCTGCGCGGCGTTGCAATCGAGCGCTCATACAAGAAAAAAGCCCCGCGCGAGTGTTGGGCTCGCCGCGGGGGAGGCTAGCACGGCGCGAGCCCCGTCCCGGAGCCATCGACCTGGGCGATGATGCTGATCGGCTTTGCCGGCCTCGGCTATGCAGCGTTTCGGCGGAAAGGCGCCGTTCGCCCAACGCTCTGACGGCGATTAGCGGTCACCGCGGCGCCCGTTCGCAACGACAAGGCCCGGCTTCGGGCGAATGTGGAGGCCGATGATGCGCGTTGCTGCTTTTCTGACTCTGACCGCCGGGATGCTGGCCGGAGCGCCAAACGCAGCTTCGGCTGCTACTGTGCAATTGGATTTCACCATGGTCGTTTCGGGGGAGGCGAATCGCGAGTATTTCAGCAGTTCGTACGTTCTGTTCGATCCGAGACTCGGGACGCTGAATGATGTCTCCCAGACAATCTCTGGATCGTTAACTTGGACACCCGGAGGGGACCCGGCAGAGCTCGAATTGTTCAGTCGTCGACTGAGCCAAAGGTCAAGCCAAACATTTCTGAGTTCTTCCTCCAAGAATCCTCGCGTCATCGATGTCGACTTGATGAGCGAGGCAAGGGATTCCAAAACATTATCGATCTTCACCGGAATCGGGGCGATTGTTTCTTTTTTTGATGCGCGGGAAACTCCCCGAAGGCCCGCAGGGACGCTGTCGGGCATGCTCAGCGGCGTGGTGACTTATGACTATACGCCGGCCACTCCCGCCGTCCCTGAACCCTCCACCTGGGCGATGATGCTGATAGGGTTCGCGGGTCTCGGTTATGCGGGCTATCGCAGAGCAAGAACGACGCGCGGCGCGTAACAAAGGTTTCAACTATGCCGATCATGAATTCTTACCTCCCTCGCCCGCGCAAGGGCCATTCCTGGATCTGCTCGTCCATTCAACGCAAGATGGATTGGCGCCATTCGCCAGCTTGTCCTTCATGCTTGCACGTTCGGTGACAAGACGCCGGAACACGCTGACGCGGTTGTCGTCGAACTGGAAAACGGGCCGCGCCGTTTTCCCTTTACCTGCACTTACTGCTGGTCGCGCAATGCGCAGGGCGCATAGATGGCCCGCCTGACATTCATGATTCGCTGCGCGCAACGAAAAAGGGTAAGCCGACGCATGCAATAATTCTGCGTAATTTAGCGAGACTTAGGCAACGCAATATCGCTTACGACATCGAGTGCACGTTTACTAGCAAGCATGTAAGGAGCGGTTATTCGGTTTTGGATATGCTTCATTACATTATGCCTTTGAATCCAGGAGTGATCCAAATTGCAAACGCCGCTGATCTGGACCCACAGATCGGGTTTACTGAGCGCGATGTTCAAGATCGTTGCATTGACATGCACATAGAGGCGCTCGACTACGCGGCAAATCAATTTTTCTCAGGAAAATTGATTCCCTACGGCCTTTTTAAAGACATGCTTCAGTCAATAATGGCACGCCGACAGTACTACGGCGAGGGCGTGCCGCTTCGGCATTATTGTACCGCGGCTACCACAAACTTGGCAGTCTCTGCCGACGGGAAGTATTATGCATGCCACATGTTTACTAATATGCCGAAATATGAAGTGAACGTGCGTTCAAGCGAAACTCGGAGAAATATCACGAGTCGTCACGATCACCCACAGTGCCAAACATGCCTGGACTCCCATTGGTGTACAGCCTGCGTGGGAAACTTCGAGATTATGTCGCCCGGCGATCCAAAGCCAACGAGGACGCATTGCGAAGTAACTCGACGGGGCAGCCCAACTTCTCGCGCGCTTCGCAAATAGTTACGAAGGTACAACGACGCTCTTCTCCTCGGAGTCAGCGATGGCTTCCGCCGACTAACGAGAATTAGTATCCTCACGAAATCGTTTGAATTGTGGACACGCGTAGTGAGATGGAGCATTTCTTGCGGACAGCCCTTTATCATGCGTCGTTGCCGATCGCGCCTTGCAGCCGGAACTTACACCATGTAAGAGCTTATAAAGATATTGGCGTTGCGCCTTACGCTATCAAAGTTCCTGATGACAGTAAAGTTGTTCAATGATTGTTGGAAGCTCGGATTGTTGCAAAAACCTTTGTTTACTTGCCCCTCTGGGCCAACTCCGTGGCGTGCTCAGTCCGTTCCGCTCGTTATGCCGTCCTTTCCGGGAACAGTCCCGGCATCCAGCGCGCAGCGAGCGCGGCGGGGAAGGCGAGATGGACAGGGGCGCGGGTGCTTTCGGAGGTGAGCACACCGTGGTCGGTGAGGGCGGAGACGACACGGCGGGCCTGGCGTTCGCCGGTGTTTAGAATCGCGGCGGCGTCGCCGCGCGGCAGTTCGCCACGGTAGAGCAAGGCTTCGAGCACGGCCCCGGATTTCGGGGGAAGCCGGTTCAAGCGAATTTCTTCTTCGGCCCACAGCAGGATACGCGCCCGCAGCCGGTCCGGTTGCATCAGCCCTTCCATGAATGTGACCTGATCGATGCAGGTGGTGAGGAAGAAACTGGTGAATGCCGCCAGAGTCTCTTCGCTTAAGTGGCCTCTGCCATCGAGATCGTTGCGGCGCGTGAGATCGCAGGCCGTGAGGTGGGATTTGTAGGACTCGACATTGCGGGCGAGGCCGCGCGCGATCGACCATACGCCTCCGGTGTCGAGGGCATCGAGCAGGGTCGCATGGGACATCAGCCGGGCGACGCGGCCGTTGCCGTCGAGAAAGGGGTGAATCCATAGCAGGCGGTGATGCGCAGCGGCGGTCGCAACGATGGTGTCCGTCTTGCCGAGCTTGCCGTAGACCTCTTCAAAGCGTTTCAGGAATCGCGGCAGTGCGGCGGCGCTGACGGGGATGTGCCGTCCCACCGCTACATCGTGGTCGCGCAGTGCGCCGGGGATGACCTTGATCTTTTCCTTGGTCGCGGGGTCCTCGACCCAGAGCAGGTCGTCGGGCAACGCTTCGCAGAAGCGGCGGTGGATGTCTGTGATAGAGTCCGCAGCGACGGCGTGGCCTTTAAGGCTTCCAGAGTCGATCCAGCGCTGGACTTCGATATGCGCTTTGGCCTCCACTTGGAGGTCGCGTTTTTTGGCATCCCGGCTGTAGTCGCCTTTGAGGGCGCGCTCAATCTCGATCGGGTGCGTATCGTGGCCCTCGATCAGATTGCTGTAGTAGCAGTTCATCGCGCGCACGAGATCGGCGAGCGAGGTCAGCAGGCTTTCGGGGAGGGAGCGCCGGAAGCCAGCGCTCCTCTGCGCCAGCTCCAGCGCGAGATCGTTCAAGGCCCCGCGGTGCTTGGAGCTTTCCCCGATCAGCAGCGGCTCCATCAGGCCGATGGATTCGCCTCGGTCTGAGACCGGTTTTATGTCCGCTTTTATGTCCGGTTTTTTACTGACCATATCTTATTATATATCAAATACATGAATCAATGCAACTGGACAATCAGGCCGCTCGTAAGTCCGGTTTAAAGTCCATAACCATATGCCTCGTTTACGGCGGTTTGCAAGGGAATGGGAGCGCGTCCGGCCAGAGCCGGACCGGGCTCTACGCGCCCGCCTTCGCTGAAGCTACGGCGTGGCTTCCCGAGCCGCCTGTAGGAGGCGTCTAGGCCATACGGTGACGATCCCTCGGGCTTTTTTGTCGCCCAGCCTGCGGCTGACTTCGGTTCGCGGCTTACAGCCGCTTTTTTGAAGAAGAGGGGCCTGCGGCCCCCGGGCCGTCAAGGCCAAGCCCATGCGGGCGCCGGCGGGGCGTGTCCCCGGTCTTCCTCCACGCTGTTCCGTGCAGACCGGGTGATCCCCCTCAACCCCGCCGCCGGCCTTGACCGCCGCACCCCCGCTCATTGGCGCGGGCCTAGTCGGTTGCATGCGCAACCCGATTTTAAGGAGAAAGCCAATGAATTCCGATCTTTATCAGACCGTCACCGACCGCATTGTGTCGAGTCTGGAGCAAGGGGTGCGACCGTGGATGCAGCCGTGGAGCGCCGAGCACGCCGCGGGACGCATCACCCGGCCCTTGCGGGCGAACGGCGTCGCCTATCAGGGGATCAATGTCCTCGTGTTATGGGGCGAGGCGGTCGCAAAAGGATACAGCGCCCCGATCTGGATGACCTTCCGGCAGGCCCACGAACTCAACGCCCATGTCCGCAAAGGCGAGCGCGGCAGCACTGTCGTTTATGCCAGCACCATCACCCGTAACGGGAAGGATAGCGAGACCGGCGAGGAAACCGAGCAGGCGATCCCGTTCCTCAAATCCTACACCGTGTTCAATGTCGAGCAGATCGAAGGCTTGCCGCCGCAATACCACACCGTTGCCGAGCCGAGGCTCGATCCGGTGCAGCGCATCAAGCGGGCCGAGGCTTTCTTTGCTGCGACCCGCGCCGACATCCGCCACGGCGGCAATAGAGCCTATTACAATATCGGCTCCGACTTCGTGCAGATGCCGCCCTTCGAAGCCTTCCGCGACGCCGAAAGCTATTACGCCATATTGGCCCATGAATGCACCCACTGGACGGGCACGATTCCCGCCTTGCCCGCGAATTTGGCCGCAAGCGCTGGGGCGATGCCGGATACGCGATGGAGGAGCTGGTCGCAGAGCTTGGCAGCGCGTTTCTCTGCGCCGATCTCGATCTGACCCCGGAGATACGGGAGGATCACGCCGCCTATATCGCCTCATGGCTGGAGGTGTTGAAGAATGACAAGCGGGCGATCTTCAGCGCGGCGGCGCATGCCCAGCGGGCCGCCGATTTTCTTAGCCAGCTGCAGGCGAAGGCCGATGAGCAGGTAGCGGCCTGACGGCGGGCCGCTTGCCCGGTTGCGGCAGGACCGCGCCGGGCGGGGCTGGAGCAGGGTGCGGGTTTCCGGCGCGCCCGGAAAGGCGGTGCCTTTCCGGGCGCGCTTTTCTAAAGGGCCGTCCTTTCGGGGTGGTCACTTCCGCCTGCTTTGCGCAATGACGGTATTCAGAACGTTGCCAAGGTTCAGGCCCAGGGCATCGGCAACGCGCAGGCAGATAATCAGGCTGGGATTGCGCTCGCCTTTTTCGATCAGCCCCATCTCCACGCGGCTTACGCCGGAGAGCGCGCCGAGCTTTTGCAGGGAGATGCCACGGCGCTTTCTCTCCCGCTGCAACCTGTCCATGACACAGGTTAGTATTTCGTCGGCTTCGTCATAATCCATCCCCAGCATAGTGAAGGATGATCTGACTACAGGTGGATGAAACTATTGTTTCACTGGCTACTTCCGTGATAAACCTCGTGTTGACGCTGAAGATATTACAACCATCATATTTGTGGCCTTTTATATGTTTAATCTTTTCAAGTTGCCGCCTGTTTCAGAGCGCCGCATGATTGGCGGCAAAATACAGCAATGGTTCTATCCGAATTCCAGAGTCGATCGAGACGATGATTATATCTACTACCTCCTGCTGAGGAATAGCTTCGCCCTCACGTCTGTATTTTCGATCCCCTACGTCATTTCCTTTATAAGCGGCCATCCCATCGACCTGTACTTCATGACGATCAGCGTTGACCCGGACGACAAGGCGATGAGTATCGGTTATGCCTTTTCCCAGAGAATAGCGTCTTTAGTACTGACCGTCTTACTCCCTTACGCGTGGCTATTGTTTAAAGCAAACATCGACATGCGATCTTTCGATCTTCTGGCACGAGCGCCGAAGTTCGCGGAGCGCATGGCAGGTAAGCGTTGGGGAAAATAATCAAGGTCATTGATATTAGCGATTGTTGCATTTCTAGGTATGTTTGGGGCATTCGCGGGACCGGCATGGATATTAGATCGCGGGTGTCTGTGTTAACCGGATAGGCACGATTAGATCATCACCTTGCAACGAAGGATTCCACGCTGTTGATGTTATTTTTCTTGCTCGTATATCCGATTGCCTTCGGCGGAAGAGTACTCGTTATCGCTATTAGTGCCGCAGTTTCTTACCAACATTGGCGACGCTTTGGCCCCTATTACAACACAACTGTATAGAGAAGAATATTGCTATGACAGACGTTACGCTTACGGATATGGAAGACTTGAAAACCGACATTGATACGTTCAACTCAACCAATTATCCATTGTACAGTGACCAGTTGGCAGTCTATACAGCTGCTATCAACGGTACGGGCATTTCCACCGATGATAAAGATTGGGCCAATGCTAAGGTGACCTTGCAGCCGGGCAATACGACGGGAGAGTCCGGCGTCGATAACGAGCTTTCATGATTTGTAAAGGATGAAAGTTTCGCCGCCGCGAGCGCTTCACTGGACCAGTACAAAAACAGTGTCGAGGTAAGCCTGACGCAGATCTCTATGGCGGCGACGGCAACGACACCATCACCTCCGGTTACGCTGGCAATGACACGTTCGACGGCGGGGCGGGAGGCAATTTCCTTTACGACGGCGCGGCGGGCGACAGCACCTATATCTATGAGGGCGGAAACGACGTTATCCATGACGTCGGCGGGACGAACGTTATCGACATGCCGATTGGCGTCACGGCTGGAGACCTCACCTTCTCGGTCGTTCAGTCCAGTGACGACATCAATTTGGTAAGCCTTCGGCGTAGGCCGCCTGGACGAGAGGCGCTGTAGGGCGATAGTGCGCGAAGAGTGGCACGAGGATAGTGCCCATCAACGATAATGGGCACGATCGATGAAGCCGGGGCTGGGGTGTCAAGCTGCGAATGCGAAAGGATCGCATCGGCGTCGGTTCTGGTCGAGCGATGAGAAGCGGCGGATGGTTGCCGAGAGCTTCGCGCCTGGCGCGTCCGTGTCGAAGGTGGCCCAGCGCTACGGCGTCAATGCCAATCTGTTGTTCACCTGGCGGCGCCGGGACGCGAGAAGCGCAGCGAGCGGCGGCGTGGAAGCGGTGGAGCTTTTGCCGGTGAGGGTCGAGGACGAAAGGGCGCTCGCCGCTCCAGTCGCGGCGCCGGGTCCAGTCGGTCGCATGGAGATCGTGCTTGCCGTCGGGGAACGGATCCTTGTCGGGGCGGACGTTGACGCGGCGGCGTTGGCGCGCGTGGTCAAGGCGCTGTCGCGGCGATGATTCCGATCCCGGCGGGCGTTCGGGTGTGGCTTGCGACGGGGCGTACCGGGGCGTACCGACATGCGCAAAGGTTTCGACGGACTTGCGCTGATCGTGCAGGAGACATTGAAGCGCGATCCGCATTGTGGCCATCTGTTCGTCTTCCGCGGTCGCAGGGGCGATCTCATTAAATGCCTGTGGAGCGACGGCCAGGGTCTATGCCTGTTCGCCAAACGACTCGAACGCGGCCGGTTTCTGTGGCCGTCGACGGCTGATGGAGTGGTGACGATCTCGACGGCGCAACTGGGCTATCTCTTGGAAGGCATCGATTGGCGAATGCCGCAGAAGACCTGGCGTCCGACGACGGTCGGCTGACGATTCTGGCTTACAAATCCCCGCGACCCTGATTCCCTCTGGATGTGCCAGACACGTTAGGCGGCGCCCTTTTTATAGCGCTGAAGCCGCAACATCAGACCTCCGGCTCCGAGCTCTACGACACCAACAACCGCAATACGCCTGACGGACTCGCCACTTTGCCGAAGGACTATTCCGGCCTACCCAAATCGACGCCGCAGCTTGGGCCGCCGCTGCCCGGCGATCTAGGTAGACCGATCCTGAACGCGGGCGCACCGGCGCCCGGTATGTCGACGCCGACCGCAGGGTCCAGCCCGGAAGAACAGCGCATCGCACAGGAGCAGGAAGCAGCGCGATTGAGCCATCTCTTTGCGACGACCAATGTCGGTCAAATCGGCGCCGCGGCTTCGCCATTTCCAGCGGTCACTCAGCCTACAGTGCCTGCGACAAATGCGGGATCAAGCGACCTCACGTCCCAGGATCACAAGCTCGCCTTCCTGAACGGGCATGTCGATCGGCGCACCGTGAGTCCCGATCGCATCGAGCCGCCGGCAAGCCCCAATGTGCTGCAAGCTGGCGCAGTCATCCCGGCCTCGCTCATCACCGGGCTTCGCTCCGACCTGCCTGGCCCAGTGACCGCCCAGGTGACCGAAGACGTCTATGACAGCCCGACCGGAAAAATCCTGCTGATCCCGCAGGGCGCGCGTCTCATCGGCCAGTACGACGCGCAAGTATCCTTCGGCCAATCCCGCGCTCTCCTGATCTGGAACCGCCTCATCATGCCGAACGGCAAGTCCATCGTTCTGGAGCGGCAGCCGGGCGCCGACTCCGAAGGTTACGCCGGGCTTGAAGACGAGGTCGACAACCACTGGGGCATGTTGTTCGAGGCCGCGATTCTCTCGACGCTGCTCAGCGTCGGGTCGGAGGCGGGAACCGGCAACAACGAAAACTCGCTCGCGCAGGCGATCCGTCACGGCGCCTCGCAGAGCTTCAACCAGACCGGCGAACAGCTCGTCGGGCGATCCCTCAATATTCAGCCGACCATCACCATCAGGCCTGGGTTCCCCGTTCGAGTCATGGTCACCCACGATCTTGTCCTCGAACCCTACGCTTGAGTGACGAGGTCTTGACATGGCGAAGCTGAAGCTCGGCGCGATCGAAGACGACAAACCGGTCAGAGTGGCAATCGACCTGCCCGCGGGTCTGCATCGTGATCTTGTCGCCTACGCCCAGGCGCTTTCGAGCGAAACCGCTCAAAACGCCGTCGATCCCGCCAAGCTCATCGCACCCATGCTGAGAAAATTCATAGCGACAGATCGCGCGTTCGCCAAATTCCGACGCGGGAGTCAGACGTCGGCGGTCGGGAAGGGATAGTGCTCGCCGAGAACCTTCAGGAAACTGGCCAGGGCTGGATTCTGATTGTCCTCGCGCCAGTGCGCGGAATAGCCGATGCGGGCTGGCTCGGCGCCATCGCGCACCTCGCGATAAACCAGCCCAGCGATGATGGCGCCGGCGCTCGCTTCCGTCAGCAGCGTAATTCCAAATCCCGCGCCGACAAGGCTCATCAGACTCCCGCGACTGACGTCGTGGCGCACGATCTTGGGGCGGTCGACGGGCGACGCCGTCTTCGCAATCAGGAGATCATGAAGCTCCGGTCCGGGATCACGCCGGCTCAGCAGGACCGTCTCATTCTTGAGGTCGATCCAGTAGACAGCCTGTCTATCGGCAAGCGGATGAGTCCGGCGCCGATCCTGAGGGGTACGCTGGACTCGAAGATGAGGTCGACAACCATTGGGGCATGCTGTTCAAGGCCGCGATCCCCTCGACGCTGCTCAGCATAGGTTCGGAAGCCGGAGCAGATCGTCGGGCGCTCGCTCAATGTCCAGCCGACGATCACGATCCGACCCGGCTTCCCGGTTCGGATCATCGTCAACCGGGACCTGGTGCTTGAGCCCTACGCGGGCTGAAGGTGCGAACCATGGCGAAACTTAAGCTCGGCGCGATCGAAGACCTGAAGCCGGTCAGGCTCACAATCGAGCTGCCTGCGGCGGTACATCGAGATCTGCTTGCTTACGCTGAAGCCCTGGCGCGCCAAACAGCGCAAGGTACGATTGAGCCCGCCAAACTAATCGCGCCGATGCTCGCTCGCTTCATGGCGACCGACCGCGCCTTCGCCAAGGCGAGGCGTATCACTTAGGCTTTGGAGACTGGCAACAGATAGCGTTCGCCGAGGATCCTGAGGATATTCGCGAGGGCCGGATTTTGATTGTCCGGCCGCCAATGCGCGGAATAGCCAATGCGGGCGGGTTCGGCGCCGTCGCGCAATTCGCGATAGATCACACCGGTGAAACTGGCTCCGGCGCAGGCCTCGGTCAGCACCGTCACCCCGAAGCCGGCCCCGACCAAACTCTTGAGGTTCGCGAGACCCGCACGATGACGCACAATCTTCGGGCGATTGCCTGGTGAGGTCACCTTCGCGATCAGGAGGTCATGCAGCTCCGGACCCGGATCCCGTCGGCTGAGAAGGATCTTCTCCTCCCGCAAATCGATCCAATGCACCGGCTCCCGATCGGCGA
>Ga0210407_10004224_pt1 | contig 11383 bp, 10 predicted proteins | sample IncBWC27MmetaG_FD_150860 | JGI IMG/M metagenome (GOLD analysis project Ga0210407, IMG submission 150860) | Forest soil microbial communities from Barre Woods Harvard Forest LTER site, Petersham, Massachusetts, United States - Inc-BW-C-27-M | ecosystem: Environmental > Terrestrial > Soil >... | reverse complement strand
CTAGCCTGAGTTTCCACGGATAATAGTTGACCTAAGTGTGCGGCGTGTTTTGACGTCCATCGTAGGTTGTCAGGCGTAAGGGTAATCCATTCCACCAGGGCACTGCGATACGTTTTTCCATGAGATCGGACGCTAGAAGGATTGGCAGGTGTGCGCGGCGGTGAAAGCTGACCGCCACTTCCTTTTCGCCGACGGTAACATCTGCAGGCATATCGATGAGGTCGCGAAAAATTTGGCGCGCTTGCGCGTCGGCGTAGCCGTGCATGCGTTGAGCGATCAGTCGATAAAGACCGCTGGCCAGCACCAGCAAAGCCATGTCGAAATCCACCTTCATCCCCACCGCTGAGGAGAGCGCATCAATATGGAAGAAACGGACCGCGTCGGAGAGCGCATTTTCGATCAACATGCGTTGAGCGTAGCGGGTCAGCAGGGCCTTGGTGGTAGTGTGCCGTTGATTGGTGAGCAGGATGGTCGGTTCCTCGTGGCCGAGGTCTAGAACAAATAGCTGCCGCAGTGACCGCCCGACCAAGGAGATGGTCTGTTCAAAGACTCGCGGAGTTCGAAACTTGCGAGTGGGAACCTCCAACTCAACGGTCCGCCAGGCCGAACGAGGCAGAAGAACGATTTCCCTCAGAAGTTTTGGGGAACGGCGACGCAGGGTGATGAAAGGGATGTTCATCTCATCCAACTGTGCCAGCCCCTCGTGGGTCGTCAGCTTGGAATCGAAAACCAGATGGCTGGGGAGCTTGCCGTGAGCGCGCTTCCAAAAATCAATGAACTGGAAAATCTCCTCAGCTTCCTCGCCTTTGCGCAGATCCGCATTGGAGTAGCAGAAGACGTGGCTGCTGGCATCCTGAGCGAGAAAGACCAGCATACTGGGTTGGCTGCGGCTGCGGCCCGACACATAGTGCCGTTCCACCATAGGGTCTTCGCCATAGAAAGGTACGGAATGAAAATCCAAATTGAAGGATTCTCCGGTCAGGAGTTTGGTTCCCAGGATGCAGTGGTGCCAAGCAGTCAGGAACCGATCCGTTTTGCGGGGATCGATTCGGGAGGAGTATTCCGAAAGATAGCTTTTCTTGGGGAAGGCATTCAGGCCGGCGAATAGTGCCAGCCCTTCATCGGCGATCAAGGCCATCACATGGCTTTTTCGCTCAATCGACCAGAGCTTGAGCGCCAGGCAACATCGCAGAGCATGATCGGCGGGGATCATCTTTGAACCTGGCAACCCAGCGGCTTGTGTCAACTTTTGCGTTTGCAGACGCACCAAGTCGGCGACGAACAGGAACAGCCCGCCGCAGCGAGTGGTGAAGGTGTGCGGGGCCAGGGAAAACAGTCTGACATTGGCTACAGGCTCAACCGTGGGACGGGGTTGCTGAGGCCGTTCTTCATCCAGCCGCCGAGGCAGCGGAGCGAACCCTTCGGCTTTGAGGACTTCCCGTACGCCGGTCGGACTCAGTGGAGAGTGGCGATCCTTAAGAATCTGGCTGATCTCATAGACGGAGTGGTTCTGCTTGCGCAGCTTGACGATCAGGTCGCGAGCCGCGGACTTCTTGGGTTGGGACTGCGGGCCGTGCCGCGGAGAGAGAAAAAATACGGGGTGGGTTTCTCTGCGAAAATGGTGACAAAGGACGTGGAAGGAATTGAGAGTGTAGCCGAAGGCGCGGGCAACGTCCTTGGCGAGACGGCCCTCGACCAAGTAAGCGCGCAGGGCCTCGTATTGGCGGTGTTTCGGCAGGCGGGGCTCGAGGAAGAAGCGGCGTAGTTTACTTAATTCTTTAGGTGCGCCAATAACCACGACAGCAGAATGTCATATACAATCCGTAGTGTCAAGAACAATTTGACCCACAATCTGAATTTGTCGGGAAATTCACCTATTTACAGTGTTTCTGACGGCTAGGAGGTTCTTTTAGCCGAAGGCCATCTTCACATACCTGAGATGAGACACTCTGATATTCGCATTATCAGAGCACCAATATTTTAAGTATATTCGACAGGGGGTTGGGAAAAAAGAGCCATAGGAGCCCAAAAACTTAGGCGACTGGCTACTCGTGTAAATCCAGGCTAGGGCGGCTTCTGTCTGGATGAAAGGATTGCAGCATCGCGCAGACATGATGTTCACCCGGGTCGATTGGTACGAAGAAATACCTTCCACCATTGATTCCACCATTGACGGCACCCACCCACTTTTCATCAAATCCGAAAACTGTGCTGAGGTGGCCGTCCGCAACGACATAGATCAGCGCCTTGCCATCTTCCGGTGTGGGTGTCGGATGTTGCGATTCGTCGGTCTTCACTTCGAATTTCGCGTCCTGCGGTCCGCAGCCTGCTTCCGCGGCAGATATCGCCCTCTTATCTTGGGCGAACGCACAGCACGAACAGCACGATAGTAGAAGCGTCGCGGCGATCGTCTTCATCGCGTTCCTCCAATCTCGCTCTATCTGCGTTTACTCCTGAGATCCCTCAATTCGACAGACGTCATCTGCCAAGTCTTGGTCACGGGCAGTGCCCTTCTGATAAGCGGAGTTACTGCCCAAAGTACGAAGTGAATCCCGAGCGCCTGGGCGGCCTCCACAGGTCGATCCAGTACCAAATTCCGCCGGTTAACGTCACCAGGCACTTACGCTCGTCACATACCTGAGAAAAGCTGGAACCCGCACTGAAGCGCTATCCCTCACGGCAGGCAGCTTCTATTTTCGTTTTGGCAGCATTCGACGTTGCTTGGGTCTCGCGGGCGAGCTTGCCTTTTGCAATTAAGTTGAGAAGCTTGGCTTTCAGGGTTTTTGTCGAGTAGTAGTGGCTAATTTCGACCTTGGTTGACTGATGGCCGAGCGCTTCGAAAGTCGTTTCCACTGTGTAATCGCTCAGAATCTTGCTGATACCGAATGTGTCCTGCGGCAACACAGTGACGATCTTCTGCAGCGGGATAATCTCGATGTCCTTTTCGATGCAGGTGTGCTTCCCGCCCGAAAGATGACACTGATATGCCGCGCCCGGTTCGCGGACGGACTTGCCGGAAAGAAGATCAACCTTGAACACGCGAGGATGGAACTCCGGGATCTTCGAGAGATCCATGCTGAACGACCACACCGCTTCCAAAGGCGCGTTGATTATGACTTCCTGCTTGGATCGGAACGGTGGCTGCAAAACTTGCCTCCACATTCTGTGTTCAGATAAACTCGGAGAAAAGTTACCAGAATGGTCGCTGTTGAGTGTAAGTGCCCGATTTGACTTACCAGGCCTTGAGACGGCTGTCAGCGATTTTCACTAGCTGGCAGGAGGACCCCTTCCGGCAGGACCTATCAAATTGTGGGATTCCTGAAGCTCTCCTTCAGAAGGTCCCTGATTTTTTGTTGCGTGGCCGTTTTCTCCACTACTCCAGTGTGCAAGTCGGCTATTCTGCCCTCGCGGTCAACCAGCGCCGTTAGTGGCATTCCATCCCCGAGTCCGTACCGCTTCCCCAGTGCCTCGTTACCAATCACGATAGGGTAGTTTACCTTCTTCTCTTGAATCCAAGGCTTAACCGATTTCCAGCCGTCGTCGTCCAACGAAATACCCACAACCACAAGTCCTTGTTTCGCATATTCTGTCTGAAACTCGATGAACCAGGGAATCTCCACTTGGCAGCCTTCACACCAAGTCGCCCAAAAATTTACTAGAACCACTTTGCCCTTGAGGTCCGCCAGTTTGACATCTTTGTCGCTCGCATCTTTTAGATTGAAATCAGGTGCCAGGCCGCGCCCACTCGGAGGCTTTAGGCCCGATTGGGTGGGCAGTCTCTGTTGGGCGGGTGATACCTTTTCCTGCTTCGCGTTGGGGACAGCGACCGAAGCCATGCAAATTACGGCCAAAACGCTGATGAGGTAACGCATCATTCGTCCTCCTTGAATCAAAGGAGACCAAAGCTCGCGGCGCTCCTGGAAAGCACAATAGCAAAATTGAAAGAGAATGTCGTCGACTCCTGATTAACGCGCTTCCCGCCCATGTGGGTACTGGAACGAAGATATCCGGTTTCCCGACCAGGAGTTGACACCGTTCCGAGATCACGATTAGTGATCACGATCATCCCGGAATCGCGATCACGATCGTTCGGAATCGTTGACCAGCAATCGGCAACTCACAAATGGACAAATGGAATTCCAGTGTCCCACAATCGCGCTGGCGGGTCCGCTCGGCGCGTAATCGGTGACGTGAGTTTCTGCCTTCGTCAAACCACGATTAGAGATGCTTATTCGGGAATGAGCTGCCGGACCAATTCTGAGGACGTGATTTTCCAATCGTCTGCGAGCACGTATGCCCTTCGCAGGGCTAGTTCCGTGCGGTAGTCCAGGTCAATCGGCAGGTCTTTCAAACTCAATTCAGCTTCGGCCAGGACCTTTTGCGGGATCTTCAACCATCGGACGGCCTTTTCCGCTATGAGTGCTGCCCCGCCCCACCCCAAATGAATTCGGTAGGTTCCCAATTGCCCGCGCACTTCCAACCATGATTTCACGATCTTGCATCGATCGGCAATCTGCGTATACGGGAGCACTCGAGAAAGCATGTCTGCCCTGAGCGAGATGATTGCGGTGACCTCGTGGATGTCGAATTCCTTGACGATAACCCCCATGCCGCGATCTCCCTGGTCGGACCAGGTTTCGTCTTCGCCCACGGCACAGACGGTGGTGAAGAGGTCGACATCACGCATAATTTCGGAATATACGAGCGCCGGAACTTCATCCACGCCGACTTCGCGCAGCTCCCGATAGAAGCGAACCTGGTCAGACCCAACAAAAAGGCTGATTCCCGCGCCCGACTCCTCGCTCAGTCCAGAATCGCCGAGTGATGGATTACGGTCAATCGGCAGGTCAACATGAAACTCAGCGTGAATTTTCCATGAATCGAATCTCTTGGTCGGCACATTCGATCCGTCAAAATGAGCGCCCATGAGGCGGTACTCCCACTCTCGCTCTCTGCAGAGACTCGCAAGCTGGTGCTGACGCATGAGGATCCCAGCAAACCGGTTCGAGTACAGGCGCGTTTCCCGCTCGGCATCGGTGACTTCATAGAATTCACGAAATGCCTGGCGGAACGGCTGACGGACGCCCTTCCTATATACGAGGTCCCGCCAGCGTTGCAGCTCCGCAGGGTCGGTTGATAGCGGGTGCCAAAGCCTGACTTGATCGAAAACAGAGAGGTCGACTGATTCTCCCGACGAGTTGCACATTTTCCCACTCATGCACAGCGCTGCCTGTTCCGTTCCCTGGGCGTTGCGGAAAACCCATATCAGTCTGCTCCCAATAAAGCCGAGGAGTGGATGCTCGACGAAGTGTTGCCTCCAATGTTTGAGTCCCATTTCACGCACGAAAAGAAGGGATGTTTCCAGGCGAATTCTTTGCGCGCGGTATGCTTGCTCCAGTTCTTTCGCGGCCGCGATGATGGAGCGAACCTCGGATGGAAAGGCTTTCTTAATGGCCGTAGGAGCAGACCTTACATCCTTTCCCAACGCACTCCGCCATGTCACGGTGACTCGGCCGTCTTCAAGAAGTTGGATGGAAGCCTGCACGTCGCCGACCTTGGTTCGAACGCTCCCAAGCGGATCCAGTCCATATCCTTCGACGGCGTAGTCCTCGAGTTCGTGCACCGTCACGCCACTTTTAGCCGCCGCCAAGTTGAGAGATTTATCGATCAATCTTCGCGTGATCGAATACTTAATCTTCGCGCGTATCCTCGTAAGCTGCGCGATGGCGTCACGGGAAGCCATCGCTCCCAGCGCCTGGACACAAGCCAAGCCGACTTTTTGAGAGACTGCGCCCTGCATGGGGATCTTGCGGAGGCAGGCGATGCCGAAGTCTCCAACGGCTCCGGCAACCTCCCGTTCCTTCCTGGAAATCAGGCACCAGATGACGCCCTTTTGATATTGGGAATCTTCAATCGGAGAGCGGGCTTCGAAGGGCTGGCCAGGCGTCGGTCCGAGCGCGAGCCACCTCAGAACAGACACCACAACTTCAGAATGTCCAAGCGCACTCACGAGTTCGTCTGCTTTCCTTTTCCATTTTGCGCTGGGAGTCCCTTGCTGCAGCGATTCGCAATGTTCCAGCAGAGTTTCCCATCCGGCGCGTGTGATGGGTTCCTTGGTTTTGATTTCGTCAAAAACAATTTGCGACCACGGACCGCGGCCAGGATCCAACTGTCTGTCTCCTTCCCGATAGATCAGCTCAGCAATCCGATCCCTGGTTTGACCGGCGCTGACTTCAATTTTTCCGTTCGGACTCGGCGCGAGATGGACGTAAATCTTTCGCAACTCTGCCCTGATTTCGTCGGTGATCTGCTTACCAGTCAAGCGCGAGAGAAGAATATGAAAAGGGAAATAACACTTCGCCATGGAGGAATCCTTGCGATACTCAGTGATTAGGTGCAGAACGAGGTCGCCAGGCAAAGGTTGTGGATAAGCTTGCAGCGAAAGAGCGATTGCATCGGTGAAAGTGGCGCAAAGCCGAAAATTACCCCGGACCTGCCCGCTCGTTTTCAACCATTCGTAGGACCGCTCGAGAAAGGCTACATGAACCGCGGGCTCAGATTCCCGCAATATCAGTAGCGCCGGGTTTGTGATTTGCCACTCGCGTATCTTCCGGCTCAGTTCTTCGACACTATTCCCCGAGAACGGACGATCACCGCTCGTTGAGCACATCGAATCGTAAATGGCGAGCGCCTGTGTATCTGGTTCAATCATCGAAGTGAGCTGACTCTATACATTTACGCACACCAGCGGGCACTATCAACAGTCATCCTATTTGAGGAACCAGAGAGTCAATGCCGCTCCGGGGGCCACCGTTAAAATCACGCAGTGAATGGTTGCAGAGAGCAGGCGCCGCATGAATTGGGACGCTTCAAGAGTAGGTCGGAAAAGTGGTCCCGGCGAATCGATGACTTGGGAAACCCGCCCACGATCTGCGAACGGACAGTGAGAATTGAAAGGCCGTTCTGGGCGTGTAGCAAACCGGAGGTTATCCAGAAACGGGTTATGGGAGATGTCTTCATTCGAAGTGGGCCCCCTGGCACTTGTCGGAATTGCGAAGCGAAGAACCAGGGACCGCAGGCGGGCAGTCCAGTAACCCCAATCCTTTCGGTACAAGTTCGGTACTATTCAGGAGTGCAGAAACAAGCGGTTGTTCCCGTAAGCGACGCCAGTATAGTTTTTGCTCACTTGGTTTGTAGCCAGACCGTACAGTTGCTGCAAAGGAACCGCGTGCTGACGCGGCTTCGAGCCAATCGCATGCACTTCGTAATCTCGTATGGAAACCAATTCAGGCAACGCGACGTATACGGATCGAACTCCTCTAACTAAACTCGTCGTGTCGCCTATCTCGGGCGGGATTCGCACAAGGTGGCTCCCGTACAGGCTCAACACTTTGACGGATTTCAGCGTTCCAATCGATTTCGGCAGCGTGACGATCTGCTCCCACTTTTCTGAGCCAATCTGCTCCTGCAGACCTTCCGCGGCGTCGACCTTACGCGAACAATCGATCAGATTGAGAAGTCTCTAAAAGGAGCCTCCGCATATCGGTGCAAGCGAGGAGTTCTTCGCGAGGCAAGCCGCCATCCTAGGGCTGAAATAGCCTGGATTGTTTCGCGCTAGTGGAAACCTGCAGCGCTCGGAGTCATGGCTTCCGCTTGCGTTCACCTCGCGCGAAGAGGCAACGGAAGCGGCATCTGTTCGGTGATTCCCTAAACAGCGTTGGATCGTCACGCCCGGGCCAGCACTTCGTTAAGGGGCGTATAATCCGGCTCGTTGTTAAAGCGAAAGTACATCTCATCAGGAGGACAGTCTCATGGGTAGTCACGCGCACACCCGCCGGCAGTTTCTTTTCGCCGGCGCTGCGGCTCTTGCTTCCGCACGCCTCTCCTACGCCGGGAACGCCGGCCTCACCCCGCCCTCGCAAGAACCTACGGGACGCGCTCAGGCAAACCCGTCGAGCGCTGTCGACAGCGACCTCGCTAGTCTGACCTTGAAAGATGCCGCGGACCGCATTCGTGCGAAATCGGTTACGCCTTCCAGTCTAGTCGAAGCTTGTCTGCGGCGGATTGAGATTTACAACCCGAAGCTAAATGCTTTCGTAACCCTCATGCGTGAGCAGGCTATGGCACAGGCCGGTCAGCTCGATGGCGAGCAGCAGCGAGGTACGTTGCGTGGCCCATTGCACGGGATTCCGATCGCCCTGAAGGACAACATTGACACCGCCGGCGTACGGACTTCAGCCGCCAGCGCCGTCTTTGCAGATCGAGTTCCCACCGAGGACGCGGAAGTCACTCGGCGCCTCAAGGCAGCCGGTGCGATCATCATTGGCAAGGTGAACCTGCACGAGTTCGCCATGGGCGGCACTTCGGCGACGAGCTATTTCGGACCGGTGAGGAATCCTTGGGCGCTCGAGCGGAGCCCAGGCGGATCGTCGGGCGGCTCGGCCGCCGCGCTCTCGGCTGAGATGTGTTACGGCGCGCTGGGAACCGACACCGGAGGCTCCATCCGTACGCCAGCGTCTTATTGCTCGATCGTCGGGTTGAAGCCCACCTACGGCCTCGTGAGCATCCGCGGCATCGTACCGTTGACGTGGACGCTCGACCACTGTGGTCCGATGACTCGGACTGTCGAAGACGCGGCCATCATGCTGCAGGCGCTGGCCGGCTATGACCGGCTGGACATCTCGAGCGAGAAGCACGCGATCCCCGATTACGCGGGGGCCCTGAAGCAGCCGGTCAGTGGGTTGCGGCTCGGGATTCCTCGTGCTCCGTACTTTGACCTGCTCGATGAGGACATCCGGAAGGCAGTGGAAGATGCCCTCGTAGAATTGGCGAAACTGACGAAGAGCTCGCGAGAGGTCACCTTGCCAAGCACAGAGGGCGCGATGCTCGCCGGGGAAACATATGCATATCACCAGCAGCATTTCGAAAAATCACCCCAGCTCTATCAAATACCCACGCGTAGGTTCCTGCAGCGCCAAGCGGACGCAAAGGCGTCCGCGTATGTTCAAGGGTGGAGGCAGGTCCAGTTGCTTCGACGTACCGTGGACGATGTCTTCCAGGATGTGGATCTCCTCGTGATGCCGACGCGACGAAAGACGCCGCGCACGGTGGAAGCCGCCATCAAACGGGAGGAAACCGAAAAGATGCTGAACCCCGAGGTGGAAAACACCGGGCAGTTCAACGTCTTTGGTCTGCCGGCGATCTCCATCCCCTGTGGTTTCACGAAGAGCGGTCTCCCAATCGGCTTGCAGATCGTCGGTCCCCACTTTGGAGAGCCGCAGATGCTGGCGCTCGCACACGCTTACGAAAGGGTGACCACATGGCACACGCGGAAACCTCCGCTCAACCCTGACACCCCGGTCCCAAACCTGACACTGGACGAGCCGCGCTAATCTCACCCCGCGCCCGGAGCCGTGGCTTCCTTACGTATTCACCTCGGTTGAAGAGGCGGCGGAAGCTCGTCTTGGATCAGCTATGGCCGAAGGAAAGAGGGCCAGGAATAATTACCTAGGCCCCCAAAGAAGGTAACAACAGATTTGGAGCTACTACTGGGGCTTCTTGGAACCATCGGTTGCGCACCCGCCCTTGCCCTTGCAAGAGTTTTCGCCTTTGCATCCGTTGTCCCCCGACTTGCAGCCCCCCTTGCCCTTACAGGAGTTCTGGCCCTTGCAAGCGTGCTTTTCTTTGACCTGCTTGTCGTCCTTCTTGTCTTTCCCTTGGTCCTGGCTCTGCTCCTGGGCGCTGAAAGGTCTCTTCAGCGAAGGAAGCAGAATCGAAGCCTTGGCTGCGGCTCCGCTGCCGGCGATTAAACCGGCAAACGCGGCTCCTGCCAGCATGGCTTTTGTTGTCTTCGTCATTTTCAAATTCTCCCGTCGATTTAGTATATGGTGCGGAACACCGTCAGGTCACTCTTTCCACCTCGGAGATCGCGAATCTCGCTGCCCGGGCGGAGCAAACTAGCTTTTGTCGCGATTTCGATGCGGCCTCGAACGCTCTTGCGAAGTGTTCCGCCCACTGAATGAGACTCGCGGACCTCACAAAAGTTTCCGAGGTGTTCAACATGAATTGGATTCGAACTCTCGAATGGTGGGGCTTCTGAAGAAGAGAGCGGCCAGAGCTTTGCCGCTCCTAACGGCTGGGCGCGTAATACCCTGTCTTCGCATACACAGTCAGAGGAGGAAGTCCCTTGGGTGTGCGGAGCTTGATCTTGATCTTCCGCCAGCGCGCGTCGCGCGCCTTGTGACAAGGGCTGGATACCCTGCGCCTCGCCAGCTGTGAACTCAAGAACCCCAATTAGAAGAACAGTGACTACCAAGCCGTAGCGGGAGACGTGAATGCCCACTTTTTCAAGTAAGGTCTTGGTCTCGACGCGACGAAGTGCCTCCACAAACATTTTTTCCGTAATTGAGCATTGATTAGTTGTATCCACAATCTCGCTTTCCCGGGACCGCCCGTATCAAACAATTTGCTGAGAAACCTCCGCCCAGTCTCTTTGGAGTTGTGTTCGTATTTCAATGAAAGAAACCCTCGACAGAACAAGAAGCTTCCGAGAACCCAACGAATGGAGCCCCGCCGTGCCTCCTAGGAGACACGGCGGGAACTTTGAAAGGATCGAGATCAACTGGTCAGTCGAGGCGCTGAGCAATCGGGCAGTTGATGGAGAACCCGGAACTCCCAAATGGTTTTCCACCCGGTCCAGTGATCAGGCCGTCTTGCACGAAGGTAAGAATCTGGAATTCCTCGCGCACCTGACCACGGAAACCCTTGTCGATGGCATCCTCGGTCCACTCAAATAATTGAGCATCCCAAGCCGGGCTGTAATCCAGAGCGATGGTTGGGATTCCCCCAAGCACGTTGTTGGGGCGGGCTCCATCCGCTAAATCCGCCGACAAACCTTGCCGTTGAGGATTGTTGCATCCTCCTGACTCGGCGCCGTTCGTGCCGATAAAGATCCGCTCGATGGGACTGGAGAAGCTGTCATCTCCGCCCAGATGAAGCTGTTGCATCAATGGAGCAAACGTGTTGTGTTCGATGGCCGCACCAAGCGGAATACTGGTGTCCATCGAGATGTACCACACGGGCCTTCCGAAACTAAACCCATTGATCAGGTTTATGGTCACCGTCTGGTTGATCGGATCGATCGCCACGACTTCGTCGTGGACCTTACTATAATCCACGTTTCCTTCGGGGAAAGTGATTTGGCTGGCGTCCACACCGAAAGCCACGATGGGCGCGTTGTAAATCACACCTCCGGCATTTACGACCTGCACGAAGGGACTGTAGTCTGCGTCGCCGACAGCACCAGGCTGAGCAGAAACCGGCGGAAATTCCGCTCCTGGAGGTCCCGGAACGATACTGCGGACAGGCGAGAAATCAACCGCGC
>Ga0210407_10004223_pt1 | contig 11385 bp, 12 predicted proteins | sample IncBWC27MmetaG_FD_150860 | JGI IMG/M metagenome (GOLD analysis project Ga0210407, IMG submission 150860) | Forest soil microbial communities from Barre Woods Harvard Forest LTER site, Petersham, Massachusetts, United States - Inc-BW-C-27-M | ecosystem: Environmental > Terrestrial > Soil >... | reverse complement strand
AATCGCGCCCAAATTGTGCGGATCTTCCACCCCATCGAGCAATACCAGCAGCCCCATCTGACCGGGGCTGGCATTCGCAACTTTGAGAATATCTTCCAGAGTTCCCGCGGCGCGCGCCGCCGCCAGCGCCACCACTCCCTGATGATCTTTCGAATTCGCCAGGCGATCCAGTTGCCCGCGCTCTTCGAACCTCACCGGCACGCCCTGCTTCCGCGCCAGTTGCACGATCTCCTCGACACGCGTGTCCTGCCGGCCCTTGGCAATTGCAATGCGGTCGATCGGCCGCTGCGCCTCCAGCGCCTCCTTCACCGCATGAATCCCAGTCAAACAGTCCATGAACGTGCCAGTTTACACTGTCCTTGTAGGGGCGCAGCATCGCTGCGCCCTCGTGATGCGTCATTCCTAATCCAAGGCCGCGCAAAACTCCACAATCCTCGCCCGCGCCGATTTCACCGCCACCGCGAACGGCAATCCCGCCGCTTCATCCAGCAACATAATCACCCGATCCAATTCCCCTTCCCCCGCCCGCCCCGCCACCGCCAATCGAATCGGGTGAAACAATTCTCGTCCCCGCAAATCCATCTCCGATTTCAAGCGCGTGATGATCTCACTGAATCGTTCCGAGTCCAGCGTCCCACCCTCCAAGAGCAGCAGCCCCAGCTGCCGCAGCACCTCTCGCGCCGCATATCGCGAAAGCACCACATGACTCTCCACCCGCGCGATAATCTCTCCCGCATCATAATGAAATACCAGTCCCAGAAGATCCGCCAGCGCTGCCCCGTCGGCAGCTTGTCCGCCCAAGATGGCCGCTGCCCGTTCGCACCAAGCAATCTGCTCGGCTGTAGCCTCCCCCACCAGCCACCCGCGCTCGCAAAGAATGGCCACCACGTCCGCGGCTGCGAACGAGCTCACCGCCGATACCGTTTCGGAATGATTTTGGGAAAACATTGAGGAACTAGCTGGCAACCAGCGTCGCCACAACGTGCGCGGCGATAGCTTCGCCGCGTCCAACGGCGTCCACGCCTTCATTGGTCTTGGCTTTCAGATGAATCTTTCCAGGTACCACGCCTAGCGACTTCGCCAGCGCCTCCCGCATCCTCGGGAAATGTGGCCCCAGCTTGGGCCTCTCCAGGATCACCACGGCATCGACGTGCTCGATACCGAACTGCTTTTCCGCCAGCAACTTTCTCGCGTGCTCCAAAAAGACCAGGCTGTTCGCGCCCTTCCACTTCGGATCGCTGTCCGGAAAATGCGTGCCGATATCCCCCAGCCCAGCCGCCCCCAGCAGCGCATCGCATATCGCATGCGCCAGCACATCGCCATCGGAGTGCCCCGCCGGCCCTTTGTCAAACGGCACTTCGATCCCGCCGATAATCAGCTTCCGCCCGACTTCCAGCCGATGGAGATCGTAGCCGAGGCCGCATCGCACGCTCATGGTTTTTTCCGCTCGCTCTCGAGATAGAACCGCGCCAGCTCCATGTCCGCGGGCTTCGTGATTTTCATGTTGCGCTCGGATCCCAGCACTACGTGCACGTCGTGCCCCATCCGCTCCACGAGCCCTGCCTCATCCGAAGCGTTCACCCCATCGGCCTCCGCGCGTGCAAACGCTTCTTTCAATAGCTTCGTCGCAAACGCCTGGGGCGTCTGTGCCAGCACCACGCGTTCGCGCGGCATCGTTCCTATAATCAGCGCCACATCCTCCGGCAAGCTTGCGCGCTTCACCTCTTTCACCGTGTCCATCGCCGGAATGCCGAGAATCGCCGCTTCGCACTTGCGCGCTTCCTCGATCACCCGCGCAATCTGTTCCGCGGTCACAAACGGCCGCACCGCGTCATGTACCAGCACGATCTCCGTATCCTTAGGCACTTCGCGCAAAGCCGCCGCGACCGAGTCTTGCCGCGAATCGCCGCCCTTCACCACTCGCACCGTTTGCTTGAACTTCTCTCGCGCAATCAGCGCTTCCAGCCGCGCCACTTCGTCCGCTCGTGTGGCCACAATAATGTCGGTAACCAGAGCGCAGGAAGCGATGCGCTTCAGACTGTGAATTACGATCGGTGTCCCGTCCAGCTCCAGGAACTGCTTGGGCATTTCCGCGCCCATGCGCGTTCCCATGCCGGCGGCAGGAAGAATGGCGGTAATTCGGCTCATATCGGAAGCGGGCTCGCCTCAGAAAGCCCAACAGGCGCGCTCGCAAACTTCAGAGTGTACCTCATGCAGGCGTACGGCGGGAAATGGGCGCGCAGCCGGATAGGCGCTCGGCTGTCAAGGAAGTGGAAAGTTTATCTGAGCAGCGAAAAAACTCGGAGCGTTATGATTCCGTCACAGTTACAGCGCTGAGATCAATTCTCATCTGCTCCGGGAAAGCCCTCCTGTGGCGGACGATCCAGCACGGACGGCTCCGGAAGCTCCGCTGCGTTTGTGATTCGGACCGTCGCATCGTTGCGCATCGCGCCAGCGGCATCGCCGCGGCCCGCCGCGGCCGCCTGGCGCAGTGCCGGAACCGCGGTCTCCGCGCGTTCTTCCCATCGCCCAAAAATCATTTTCCCGGCCGGCGTTTGATGCACTGAGGTGACAATCACGTCGACGCTTTTGTTGACCATCCGCCGCGCCCCGTCCACCACCACCATCGTGCCGTCGTCTAGATACGCCACGCCCTGGCTCGGCTCTTTGCCTTCGCGGGTGATCAGCACGCGCAGCAGCTCCCCAGGCAGTACGGCGGTCTTCAGCGCATTCGCCAGTTGATTGACGTTCAGCACCGAGAGACCCTGCACCGTGGCCACCTTGTTCAGATTAAAATCGTTGGTAATGATTTTGGCGCCCGTGCGTTTCGCCAGCTCCACCAGCTTGCGATCCACTTCTCCGGATTGCGCGGATTCGTCTTCCAGAATACGCACTTCCACCGCGGGCATTTTCTGCATGCGCTGCAATACTTCCAGCCCGCGCCTTCCGCGCTGGCGCTTCAAGCCATCCGAAGAATCCGCGACCATCTGTAGTTCGCGCAGCACGAATTGCGGCACGCCGAGAACGCCCTCCAGAAACTGCGCGTCGCAAATGTCAGCGATGCGTCCGTCGATCAATACGCTAGTGTCCAGCAGCTTCATGGATTCCGCAGGCGCGGCGCGCTTGCCGAAAAGCTCGCTGATGGAATAGGTGCGCAAATTCTCGGTCTGCCCCGATCCCAGAACCAGTCCGAGATAGCCAAACGCAAAGAGAGAGGCAAATTCGAGGAAGGACTTGGTGGGCTCAGGCTCATTCGTGCGGGAGATCACGAGGGTAACGAGGAGGGCGGCGAAGATCCCCAGGACCGCGCCAAACGCGCCGCCTAGAAGGCCGCTCAGCGCCGCGCGCCGCAGCCGCAACTCCGCCAGCAGCACCAGCAGCGCAATCAGGAATCCCACTCCGGCCGCCGGCAACCCGCGCAGGCCGAACGGCCCCAGCGTGTAGCTGACGCTTGCAATACATGCAAGCAGGAACGCGCGCACCGCCCAATAATCCCAGGCGATGCGGGCCGACTCTTTCGCAGAAAACTGCGAGCGCTTATTCTCAACTGCAAGCGAAACTCGGGACTCCGGGGAATTCGAACGGCGCGGCGCTTCAGAAATGTTCCGGCTCATACGACCTCACAGTTTCGGCTTTCACTGCAAAATCAGTACAGCCAGCCCGCAGGAGCGGTGGGCAAAGTGCCCATGCGGGATGCGGAACGCCGACGCGCGTTCCCGCCGTGTATATACTCTCTCATTAGCGTAACGTCAAGTTGCTGCCGGAAATGTAAGAGCAGAAAAGATGCAGACGAATAGGACTGCGGGCTAGCGGAGGTAAACGCGTGGCACACGCGCGCTCACCGCACAAAGCAGATCCGAGGTGACCGTGCCAACACTGCGCGCCACCAGATTTGCGCGGAGTTCCTGCGCGCCGTCCGTGCCGTAAATTGTGGCGACATCGCCGACCGCCACGTTGTCCACGTCCGTGACGTCGATCATGGTTACGTCCATGGAAATAATCCCTACAATCGGCACAAGTTTTCCGCGCAGCAGCACGTTCCCGCGATTTCCCAGGGAACGGTGGATGCCATCACCGTATCCCGCCGCCAGCACGCCGATCCGGGAAGGCCGCCTCGGCACAAACGTCGCGTTGTAGCCGACTCCCGAGCCCGCCGGCACGCTGCGCAGGTTGATGATCCTCGAGCGCAGGCTCATCACCGGCTTCACCGGCAGCCGCGCTTCCGCCTCTTCGCGCTTTTCCATCGGGTCATAGCCCGGATGATAGCCATACAGAATCGCGCCCGGCCGCACCATGTCTGCCCACGTTTCCGGACGCGTCACAATTGCGGCGCTGTTTGCCAGGTGCACGATACCGGGATCGATGCCCAGCATGCGCAAGCGATCGAGCGCGGAGTAAAAACGTTCTTCCTGTTCTCGCGTCTGTTGGCCTACCGCGGTGTTGGTGAAAACTTCCGAAGAAGCAAAGTGTGAGAAAATACCGGTGAGTTGCAAACGCTTGCACTTCCCGAGTTGCCGCGCGAAACATTCCACATCGGTGGTGGCGATGCCCAACCGGTTCATTCCCGTATCGATTTTCAAGTGAAACGGCACGCGCTTCTTGCTTCGCTGCGCCGCGGCGCGATCCAGCAGCGCCAGCTGCTCGCATCGGTGAATCACTGCGGTGAGATCATGCTCCACCAGCCGGGATTCTTCTCCAGGCACGAAGCTCGTCAGGATGAGCACCGGCTTTCGGACTCCGGCCTTTCGAACGGCGATGCCTTCATCCGTGCACGTTACGCCGAACCAGTCCGAACCGGCCTTTTCGAGCGCCTTAGCCACTTCTGGCCCGCCGTGGCCGTAGCCGTTGCCTTTCACGATGGATAAAACCTTGCGCGGCGTTTTCCGTTTTTCTTCCAGAGGATTTACGAACTTTCGAATGGCCTGAAGATTGTACGTCAGGGCGGAGAGCGACACATCGGCCCAAACCGGGCGTCTCACTTCTTTGCGGGGACTTTTCTGCGTGCGTGCCATCGTTTTCCCAAAAAAATAGTGTACGACATCCGCTCCGCGCGCGCCGACGGCCGTTTTGGCTGCCGCGTGAAAGACAACACCTCATTCGAGTGCATGTGAAGCGCCATGAGATTCCACCCGCGCTGCCATCGGGCATCAGCGGGAGGCCTAGGCTAAAGTTATTATTTGCATGAGGTTACAGCACTACTAGGTTTGCCGAATCGTCCCAGAGAGATCGTTCCAGCTTGAAACAAGGTGTACTCGTTCGAACGCACTGTGGCTTGCTTACCGCAGGTGGGCAGCAATTACATATTATCGGGGTTGAATTGCGAGAAAGCGTCTGGCGCGGCCTCCTCGAACCGCGTGAAGCGGCTGCGAAACACAAACTTGACGCTGTCCACCGGACCGTTGCGCTGCTTGGCGATTTTCAATTCCGTCTCTTCTCGTTCTTCAGGCGTCGCGCCTTGCTTGAAGAAATGCGGCCGGTAAATGAACATCACCACGTCGGCATCCTGTTCGATTGCGCCGGATTCGCGCAAGTCGGATAGTTGCGGCCCGCGTTCGTCGCGTTCCGGGGCGCGCGAAAGCTGGCTCAGCACCAGCACGGGGATTTGCAGTTCCTTGGCCAGGCCTTTTAATGCGCGGGAAATGCTGGACACTTCTTCTTGCCGGTTGCCGAAGCGCCCGCGCCCGGTAATCAACTGCAGATAGTCCACGATCAGCATGGAAAGGCCTTTGTCGCGTTTCAACCGGCGCGCTTTCGCGCCAATCTCCAGAACGCTGATCGATCCCGCATCGTCCAGCCACAGCGGAGCCGACGAAATCGTTCCCAGCGATTCCGTCATGCGGCGCCAATCTTCCCGGCTGAGATGTCCAGTACGGAATTTGTGCGCGTCAATCTGCGCGACGGAAGCCACCAGGCGCTGCAGCAGCGATTCCTTGGACATTTCCAGGCTAAACATGGCCACCGGGTGGCCGCCGCGGATGGCAACGTTCTCCATCAGGTTCAGCGCCAGCGCAGTTTTCCCTTGCGAAGGGCGCGCCGCCAGAATCAGCAGCTCCGAAGGCTGCAGCCCCGACGTGAGTTTGTCGAGTTCGGTGTAGCCCGTGGGGATCCCTGTGATGCTCTTGCCTTCGCGAAAGATTTTTTCCAGACGTTCGAAATTGTCGCGGACGATTTCCTTGATGGGAATGAGACCGGCCTTCACGCGGTCTTCCGCCAAGGCGAAGATCGAAGACTCAGCGTTATCCAGGATAGTGTCCGCGCCATCCTCGCCTTCGAACGCGCGTTGCTGAATGTTGTGCGTGGCGTGAATCAGGTTCCGCAGCATCGCTTTCTCTTTGACGATGCGTGCGTAGTGCTCGATGTTGGAAACCTTGGGCATCCCATCGGCCAGCGATGCCAGATACGGCGCGCCACCCGATGCTTCCAGATCCCCCTTGCGGTGCAGCTCTTCCGTCAGCGTAATCAGGTCGATGGCCTGCTGGCTCTCTCCCAACGCAATCATCTGCGTAAAGACGCGCCGATGCTGCTCCAGGAAAAAATCCTCCGGGCGCAGACTCTCGATCGCGGCATTCAGGGCGTGGTTATCCAGGAGAATCGCGCCAAGCACGGAGCGCTCGGCATCGAGATTATTTGGAAGTGGCTTTTCGAGTGTTGCGTCAACAGGCATGAGAGGTCTGCTCAGTGTTCGCCTTTTCTTCGCTTTTGTATCACGATCCGCGCGCGAGGGCAAGCGCAGATATTTCTATTTCCAGTTCGAAACTTTCTTGTTCACAGCGATGGCGCATTGTGCGTGGAAGTTTTGCATTCGTCAATCAGAGTGCCTGTGCATCGCTTCGGAAATCTCTGCAAAACTCTTTGACTTTCTTCGTGCACAGTATTAAAACGCTTTTGCCATCTCCGCCGCACTAAAAAATGTGTCGCCCACGTGAGACGTGCATCCAAGTCCTGAGTCTGAATTCAGAATAAAACACGGAGAGCCCCCATGGCCAAGATGAAAGCAGTGCAAGTGCCGAAAGCCGGAGCGGATTTTGAAATCGTCGAGCGCGAAATTCCAAACCCTGGCGCAGGTCAAGTGCGTATTCGCGTGCAGGCATGCGGCATCTGCCACAGCGACAGCATCACAAAAGAAGGCCTCTTTCCTGGCATTGCCTATCCGCGCGTTCCTGGCCATGAAGTAGCCGGGGTCATCGACGAAACCGGCGCCGGCGTCACAGTCTGGAAAAAAGGCCAGCGCGTCGGGGTGGGCTGGAACGCCGGACACGACGGAACTTGCGATTCTTGCCGCCGCGGCAATTTTGCGCTCTGCGTCAACGGAAAAGTCAGCGGCGTCACCTACGACGGCGGTTACGCCGAATATATGATTGCTCCCGGCGAAGCTCTTGCGCGCATCCCCGAATCGCTCAATCCCATCGATGCCGCCCCGCTCCTCTGCGCCGGAATCACAACATTTAACGCTCTACGCAACAGTGGGGCACGCCCTGGAGATTTAGTCGCGGTATTCGGAATTGGCGGCCTCGGTCACCTGGGTCTGCAATTTGCCAATAAATTCGGCTATCAAGTCGTCGCGATCAGCCGAGGCAAAGAAAACACCGCGTTGGCAAAAAAACTCGGCGCTCATATCTATATCGATAGTTCCGCCACAGATGCCGCTGCTGAGCTCACAAAATTGGGCGGTGCACGCGTTATCTTGGCCACAGTGCCAAGCTCGAAAGCAATGTCTTCCGTTATCGGGGGATTGGGACCAATCGGAAAACTGCTGGCGGTGGGAGCGGACATGGAAAGCATCGACGCGCCCACGGCAAAAATTCTCTTAGCCTGCAACAGCATTCAAGGTTGGAATTCAGGAAGTTCCATCGACTCGGAAGACACACTGCGTTTCGCGGAGTATAGCGGCGTGCGTCCCATGATCGAAAAATACCCATTGGAAAAAGCCGCCGAAGCCTACGCCCGCATGATGAGCGGCAAAGCCGAATTCCGCGTGGTCCTCACCATGTAGCCCGCATCAAAAAAAGCAGGGCGTCCGCCGTGGTGGACGCCCCTATCAAGCAAACCTAAAAGAGAAGCGATTACGCTTCTTTTTCGACCGCCACTTTGATTTGGGCGGTGACGTCGCGGAAGACCTTGATGGTGACCGGGAATTCGCCGATGGTCTTGAGCGGCTCGCCAAGCTGCGCCTGGCGCTTGTCGATCTTGAAGCCCTGGGCGGCCAGTCCTTCCGCAATATCAGCGGTAGTGACCGAGCCGAACATCTGGTCGTTCTCACCGGTTTTGCGCGTGAACTTCAGCGAAACACCGTTGAGCAGTTCAGCCTGTTTTTGAGCCGCCTCGATCTCCGTGGCGGTCTTCTTGGCGAGCGACGTTCGAATGCGCTCGATGGCCTTCAAATTCCCCGCGGTGGCTTCGACCGCGAGTTTCTGCGGCAAGAGAAAATTCCGCGCATAGCCGGGCTTCACGGTAACCACGTCGCCGCGGTGGCCCAGCTTTTCAATATCTTCCTGAAGAATAATTTGCATGTAGATTCCCTTGGCTCCTGTTCCTTATGCCTTTGGCGCTTCTGCGCTTGCAGCTGGCGCAACTGCCGCGGGTGCGACTGCGGGTTGCGCGGCTGGTGTCGCATGCGCCGGCGCACCCGGTACAACGACGCGCGGCGCCTGCGTGCCTGCCGCGCTGCCTGCGAATGGCAGCAGAGCGATGTTGCGCGCACGCTTGATAGCCACGCCCAGCCAGCGCTGGTGACGCGCGCAAACTCCGGTCATGCGCCGCGGCAGAATTTTCCCGCGCTCCTGCACGAACTGCGACAAGATGTCCGCGCGCTTGTAGTCGATGAAGTCCATCTTCTCGACGCAGAACTTGCAAACTTTCTTCTTCCGGAAATACTGGCGCTTGCCGCGCGGCCGGCCACCGGGACCGCCGGGGCCGCCCTGCCCACCGCCACCCGGGCCGCCTTCGCGACGCGGACCACCGTGGCCCCCGCCGTGACCGCCATGCCCGCCTTCGCGACGCGGCACTCCCCCAGGCGTTGCTGCTGCTTTCTGTTCGTCTGCCATACCTACCTGCCTTTCAAAACTTCGCCCGGCGGTGCCGGGATAAATTCTTCAATTCGCCGGTTTCCGCGCCAGTCGCAATCTTAGCTGGCTGCGGCGCTCTGCTCCGGTGGCGCTGCTGCCGCGGGGGCGGGAGCCGCCGTGCGGCGCGGACGCCGCGCGGCGCGCTTCTCGCGCTTCTGCGACAGCTTCTTCTGACGCTTCAAGTCTTCGTCGAGCCGCACGGTCTGATACTTGATCACGTTGTCCTGCACGCGGAGACGACGTTCAAGCTCGGCAATCAGCTCGCCGTGCGCGGTGCGAATCTCCTGGTGCACGTAAATTCCTTCACGGTGCTTGGCCACACGATAGGCCAGTTTCCGAGTGCCCCATTGCTCGGTCTTTTCGATCTTGCCACCCTTTTCAGCGACAGTATGCTCTATGACCGTGAGGACTTTCTTGATCTCTTCTTCCGGCGTGGCCGGCCGGACGATAAAAACCAAATCGTAAAAACGCTCTTCCATGGTGACCTCGTTTTCTTCGCTCCCGGGCGGATACCCCGGCAAAATCGTTTTCTACTTCTCTTCGGCTTCTTCCGGCGGCAATTCCTTCCGCCGGTTGTACTTGTTCATCGCCGCATCGATGCCCTGCGCCAGGATCATCTCCACAGCGTCGCCCGCTTCGCCGAGCATCTCTGCAGCTGTTTCCAGTTCCGCCTTTTTCATCGGCCGCAGCACGTACTCTTTGCGGCTGCTCAGCGGATGATCTGGCCCGCATCCCAATCGGAGTCGCGCAAACTTTTCCGTCCCAACGGCGCCAATCACCGATTTCGCGCCATTGTGGCTGCCCGCGCTGCCATCGGGATGAATTCGAATCGTTCCTAGCGGCAGTTGCGCCTCATCCCACAACACCAACAGGTCTTTCGCGTCCAGCTCGTACTTCCCCAGCAGCTCCCGCACGGAGATGCCGCTGAGATTCATGTACGTCTGCGGCTTTGCCAGGATCACTTCTTCCCCGGCAATCTTTCCGCGGCCTGCCAGCGCCTTGCCCTCCGGCCGCTCGACGCGAATCCCGTTGCGATTCGCAAGCTCATCCACCGCCATGAAACCCAGGTTATGCGGCGTCCACTGATACTCCGGATCGGGATTCCCAAGTCCGACAATGAGCCGCATAGACATTTATCCAGAGGCCCGCTCCACGCCGGCCTCTTGTTGCTCCATCGCGCGTTACTTCTTTTTCTCGCCCTTGTCGCCTTTTTCGCTCTTCTCCGCCTTGGGCTTGGCTTCTTCCTCGGCACCTTCTTCGCCTTCCACTTCCTTCTTGCCCTTCTTGATGACTTCCGGTTCGGCCGGCGTTGCCGTTTCCGCAGCCACGGCCTCGGCAGGCTTCTCTTCTTCGACCTTCAGGGTGACGACGTGCGCAAGCACGCGTTCTGGCTCGGTGATTAATTTCATTTTCGCTTTGTCCAGCGGCAATTCACTGGCGCGCAACTGCGCGTTCAATGCCAGGCCGCTTACGTCCATGCGGAACTCCGTGGGAATGTCCGCCGGCAAGCATTCGATTTCCACTTCGCGGGTCACCACTTCAAAGACTCCGCCCTGGACTTTTACGCCCGAAGGTTCGCCAAACGTGTGCACCGGCACCTTCACTTTCATGCGCACATCCATGGCCACGCGCAGTAAATCCACATGCAGGAGATTACCGCTGACGGGATCCACCAACCAGTCCTTCAGGATCGCCGGTTCGTGCTTTCCAGCGAGATCCACCTGAAACAGAGTGTTGTGCCCGCTCTCGGAACGCAGAATCGCGCCGACTTGCTTGGCATTCACCGCCAGGGTGATGGATTCTCCCTTGCCACCATACAAAACCGCGGGCAACTTGCCTGCTTGACGCAGGCGCCGCGCTTCGTTCTTACCCCGAGCGGCTCGGGGCGAACCTTCGACTACAATCTTTTCTGCCATGGCCTTCTTCCCTTCCTTCTAATTCCTTGCAAATTCTTAGAGACTTAAACTCTTTGACTTCTGCTCAAATAAACAGTTCGCTGATCGAGGTTTCTTCGTGGATCGACCGAATGCCACGAGCCAGCAAATCCGCGACGCTTAGCACCGTGATCTTCCCCATTTTCTTCGCCGCATCGCTCAGCGGTACGGAATCCGTGGCCACAATCTCCGTAATCCGGGACTTTTCCAGCCGCTCAATGGCCGGCCCTGAAAGCACCGCGTGAGTGCACGCGGCGTAGACCTGCGTGGCCCCCTCGCGAAGCAAAGCTTCCGCCGTTTTCACGAGCGTGCCCGCGGTATCGATGATGTCGTCCACGATCAGCGTGCTCCGGCCGCGCACATCTCCGATCAGGTTCATTACTTCG
>Ga0210407_10004222_pt1 | contig 11388 bp, 5 predicted proteins | sample IncBWC27MmetaG_FD_150860 | JGI IMG/M metagenome (GOLD analysis project Ga0210407, IMG submission 150860) | Forest soil microbial communities from Barre Woods Harvard Forest LTER site, Petersham, Massachusetts, United States - Inc-BW-C-27-M | ecosystem: Environmental > Terrestrial > Soil >... | reverse complement strand
TAGTAGCTTCTAGCTGGAGCTAGTAGACTTGCAGAGAGCAGAACTCACGACCGCGGTGCCCGGCGCTTCCCTGCCCATGAACGCCATCTGGCGAACAATTCGCTCGTATATTCTATGGCAGCACGAGCGGGGCACACTCCATTACGACATCATGGTCACGCTGATCCTGATCTTTATCTTTTTCTCGCCGCGCGTGATCAACTTCAATGACAAACCTGTCGCGCGCAATCCGCATCCGACTGAAGTAGTGGTCACTTCGGATACGGAGGGACGGCTGATTTATCAAGTCACCGCCAGGGCCGTCACGTCGGGCGACGACCGATCTGTGCGACAGCAGTTGTTAGATACTATCGAACCGATTTCAGGCGCGGTTTCGATCATCAGTTACGAGCCTGTTTCGGACCATAAGGGCAGAGTACAGAGCTACCGGGTTGTGGCCAGACGGGAGTAACAGGGCCCGCGGCCAGGGCTCGATCGGACCTCCTAATGAAACTTCATTCCCTTATCCTTCCAGTGGCAATCGTCAGCGGCGCTCTCTCTACGTCGTGGATCTGCGCCGCAGACCCCATAGCCTCAACGGCACCTGGCTGCGACTGCAGTTTTATTCACGCCGCCGCGACGGCTGCTCCCCAGACGAATAGCGATCCTGCCGCGTTAGCGGCAATTCTCAAAAAAATGGACGCGGTTTCTGCCGGCTTCCGCACGACGCAAGCCGAGTTCGAATGGGACAACTACCAGAAAGTGATCGACGAAATTGTTGACGTCCAGACTGGCACCATTTACTACCGGCGCGCCGGCAAAGAGATCGAGATGATGGCGGACGTCAAGAAAGCCGGGACCAGCGCCTCCGCACTAAAGCCAGAGCCGAAGTATGTGCTCTTCAGCGAAGGGAAGATCCGCATGTACCAACCGAAGCCCGATCAGGTAACGGTCTACGATTTGGGGAAAGACCGCGCCGATCTCGAGAGCTACGTAGTACTGGGCTTCGGAGGCAGCGGGCAAGATTTACAGAAGGCGTTCGACGTGAAGTATCAAGGGACCGAGAATATCAACGGCGTCGCTGCGGCGAAGCTGGAGCTGATACCCAAGTCGGAAAGAGTCAGAAGGAACTACAACCGGATGATTTTGTGGATCGATCCTGACAAAGGCATCTCGGTGCAGCAGGAGTTCTTTACGCCGCAGGGGGATTACCGGCTGTGCAAGTATTCGTCTATCAAGCTGAACGAGAAGATCGACAACGACGTTTTCAAACTGAAGACGACAAGCAAGACGCAAACCCTCTCGCCGCGAGGTTAAGAGATTGAAAACAAAGGGAAAGAAAATAGTTCCTGGATTTACAAAGCGACAGATATACTGACCAAACCTCTGTAGGATTTATTCATGGCCAAGGTTTTTACGATTACTGTCCCTCCTAAGCTGGGAAATAAGCGCCGCGAACGCACTTCTGATCCTCGTTACGTCGATGGACAACGCCTGCTAGTGGAAGCCATGAAATATCTGGCGCAGGCAGACCCAGTGCGAAACCGGTCGGCGATTGAGTTGATCTCCGAGCACGTCCGGACACGGTTCCGGATGAGCGACTCGCCGCTGGGGTAAACGGTAAATTATCTGCCTGCGCGACGTGAACCGAGAGATCTTTCAGCGGCTCGCCACACGGGAGAATGAATAAGGGCGGCACTCTGCCGCCCTTCTGTTTTGAGCCTTAACAACGCTCAGAATGTATACCGTGCTCCAAGCTGCATCACGCGAGGCTTAAAGAGAGTATTGATGAAGTTGCCGAAGCTGGAGGGGCTGTCGGTGTAGTTGTTCACATTCTGTATATTGCCGGCATCGAAACGGACCGAATTGGTCACGTTGAACACCTCCCAGCTCAATTTCAAGTACTGGCTCTCGGTAATCTTCCATGCCTTCGACAAACCCATGTCGATATTGAACGATCCCGGTCCGCGCAGTTCGTTGCGCTGCCCTGATTCTCCCGGATACGCATCACGGAACTGGTTGACCGCGACGCTCGGATTCTGGAACACATTGGGACCTGTGCCGCCTCCTGCCTGGGGCACGATAAATTGTCCCGTCTTCGGTTTCTGTCCAACCAGTATCGAGTTAGATTCGAGATCCCAATTGGTGGGCCAGCTGTAAAACGGATATACGGAGAATGGATATCCGGTTGACCAACGCCACAGCCCTGAGATCTGCCAGCCTCCAATCAACGCATCCCCCAACTTGCCCATACCTCCGCCAAACCGTTTGCCCTTCCCGACGGGTAGTTCATAGACCCAGTTGGCGTTGACTGCATGGGTAGTGTCGAAATCCGAAGGCGAGCGCAGTTGCCCAGGCGACCATGCATTGATGATCTGGCTGGAGAATCCAAGACCTTCAAAAACACTGATTCTTTCCGCATTAGAGCCGATATCGATTGACTTTGAGTACGTGTAATTCACGTCAAAACTCAAACCACCCGAGTGGCGTCGAAGGCTGACCTGCCCGGAGTTGTAAGAGCTATTCCCGATGCTCGACCAGGAATCCAGAGATGAGTATTGCGGCGACCAGAAAGAATAACCTGTGGTTTGACCGTTGATCGTAGCGCATGCCGGGAAACATTCATTCGGCGAAACAGTTTGCCCAGAGTATCCAGGAACATCAAGATACGCCAGAGAAGTTGTTTCATTCGCTGCTTGCGCGGAAAGGCCGCTGTTGCACGAATACATGTCGTAAATCGCCTGGGTAGATGTGAAGGTCGTGATTCCTCCAGCATTAGGAGCGCAATTATTGATGTACTTTTTTGCGGGGTTGGTGGCGTTTGGACCCGCTAATGGGAATAAGTTCTCCCAATAGGGGATGGGCGCAACTGTAGATATATCAGCACCGGCCCAGTACTGCTTGGCCAGAGCCGTAGCAGCCTGGTAGTAGGTCGTCCCGGACTTCGGGTCTCTGAGGTTGGCTGGCTGGGCGAGGTCGATTTCCTCCAGCAAGCGGTGAGCGTATCGTCCAACGAAGGCGGTCTCGAGCACGAAGCCGTGGCCAAGGTCTCGTGTGAATGAGAAGGTCAGAACGTGAGAATAGGGAGTCTTCAGTTTATCGTCCAGTCCGAATCCGATTCCAAAGGCATACGGAAAGGTAACGGGGAATGAACCGGAAGGCGCAGCGAAAGTAAGTGAGCATGGTGCCGTCGGGCAGGATGAGGTCGTGGTAAAGCTTGTGGCTGGAATATTGTTCAGTCCAGTGAAGCGGGCGGCTCCATCGGTAGTCTGGACCCCGGCAGGATTGGAGATTGAAGATGTCAGTCCGAATGCGCCTTCTCGATCAAATGTGCTGCTAATGCCTTCCCCAAAGTGATCGAAGTACATGCCATAACCAATGCGAATACTCGATTTGCCCGGACCACCCCATAGCTTGCGGCCAAGTCCCGAATCTCCGCTGGGTGAATAAGCGATGGCAAGGCGAGGCGCCAAGTTGCGGTAATCCCAGTTCCAGTATGGTTTGCCGTGGTTGGCCTTGCCGCCTAGCGCAAACTGGAGATTGTTGTCATAGATCGGATTCCCGTCGGCATCCGCCCCAACCTGAGGGAAGTAACTTGCACCCTGATAAGCCGCCTTGCCGCGATTCATGAACCAGTCGTGCGCACTCGTGAGCGGCTGAACCTGAGTGCCATTGGTCTCGTAGGGTGGCTCCAGAATTGAATAACGGAGGCCAAAGGTCAGGGTCAAGTTTGGGCGCGCGCGCCAGGAATCCTGCGCATACCACTCCCACTCCCAGGAGCGGAAGTGCCGGTTGATCAATGCTCCCTCTGCGAGAGGATTCAGATTCTTGTCCAAATTGTAGTTTGAATCCACCTCTGAAATCAGACCTGCCAGCGCAGTTACTGCAACATTGTAGGAGGATGCAAAATCGGAAGAAACGGCTGGCAAGCTCTGGCTGATCCCGTATTGGCTGGCCGGATCAAGACTGATATTTATGTTGTTCGCAGGATCACTTGTATTCGCTATTCCTGCATTGGCCAGCCAGTCGGGGTTGGTCGACGCGGTAAAGAACGAGGTGTAATTAGATGCCCCTACGTTATCAACCTTCCTCAGATTGACACCGAACTGCAGCGCGTGCTTGCCCTTCTGTTTGGTCACATCGTCCACGAAGTTCAAGACCGGTACATGACGCGCGCTTGTCTTGCTAAACGCGTTGATATCATCGAAAAAGCGGAAGTGGACAAAATGCTGGTTCTGTAAGCCGCGGTCTTCATAGGCTTGGCGGATATATCCAAAACGGAAGTTGTTGATCCATGAGTTGCTAAAGGTCGAGGTGAAACCTGCGGTTATGCCTTTGCTGGTGACCACCTCCAGAACCGAGCTTGGCTGCCCGGAGAACTGTTGCGGGCCCGCCGCATTGTGGTCTCCATCCTGCACGCCACGCAGAAACAGCCGATGGTTCCCATTGGCGGTGAGGTTGTAATCCAGTTTGGCCACGTACATGTTGAGATTGTCCGGGGCAGGAGCGGGAAACGTGTATCCAACAGTGTTGTATCCGTCACCCGCGCTGCTGCTGTTCCCATGCGGGTACTGCTGGAACACGTCGATCACATAGGGGTTGGCGCCCGGAAACGAACCGATGTGTGAGCCGCTGCTATAGGTGCAACTGCCGATCGATGAGCAGTTCGGATCCAAATTTGCCAACTGCGTAGGACTAAGCCTTTCCACTCCCGAGGCCGGACAGTTCGAATCGGTCGCGTCGCACGGGTAGTTGATGAAGCCATTTCTCAGGTCGTCGCTGGGAACAGTCCGAATTACGGACTGGTCCTCTCGCTTTCTCATGCCCTCGAAGCTCAAAAAGAAAAACAGCCGGTCTTTCTTGATCGGGCCGCCCGCGAATGCTCCATACGTATTGCGAAGCAGGAACGGGGCGCGGTTGGGAAGCCCGGAAGAAACCTGCGATGCCTTGATGAACCAATCGTTCGCAGCAAAGGTCGGACGGTAGTACTCATAGGCTCCGCCGTGAAAACTATTGCCTCCGCCCTTGGTCACGAGAGCGACCTGTCCTCCCGACGAACGGCCGGAATCGGCATCAGAGTTGGCCGTGGTTACGCGAAACTCCTCCAGTGAATCTAGGGGAACACGCAGAGAACCTTGCAGTCTGCCCGTGGCCTGGTCATTGTCATCCACGCCGTCGAGAGTCACGTTGGTCTGGTCGCTGCGGCCGCCATTTACTGATCCGGCACGGCTGTCGACATCGAAGCCGCTGGCCGTCGTGCTGTTGACCTTGTCCATGTTATTGCCGGTGAAAGTGACACCCGCCTGCAAGGTCAGGATGCTTGTGGGCTCACGGCCTTCGAAGGGCAGAGATTGAATCTGTTGGGAATCAAAGGCGTGCCCCATCGATGCATTGTCGGTGTTAACCAGGTTGGCGGTCGCGTTGACCTCGACGGTCTCTACTCCTCCCGCTACTTGAACAGTCACATTGACATTGGCAGGCGTGCGCACCAAAAGCTGAATGCCGGTCATTTTTACGTTTGCGAACCCACGCGCCTTCACCATGAGTTCATAGGTCGCGGGTGGCAACTCGAGAAATTGGTACTCACCCTGAGAGCCTGTCGTGGCATTGCGCGACAAGCCGGTGGCCGGATCGCTGAGGGTAACCGCAGCTCCAACCACGACTGCACCCTTGGAATCGGAGACGGTGCCGCGCAAGGAAGTCGTTGCAGATTGCGCAAAGGACAGCACGCTAAGCGCGATGACAGTTCCAATCAAAACAGCCGGTTGCCACGAGCGAGAACGCATGGAAATCCCCCTTCGCCGTAAAGGCGGCCGTATTCCAATTACGTTTGCCCAGGAACTGAGATCACGAGAAACCCTGGGGAGCCTTGATGGGGCGCTATTGTGCTCCTGCGGCCCGGAAGCATTCAAGATGAATTTTGCAAGTGAAACGATTGAATTCGGGCAAACACGATTTGGTTAGTTATGTGACCGAGGGACAAAGTCGCGGGTGAAAAGAACGGGGGGCGGATTTCTCCGCCCCTCGAGCGAACTCCGCGCCAGCTAGAACGAGTAGCGCGCGGTAATCTGCATGACCCGCGGCTGGCCTTGGATACTGGTGAAGTTGGAGAAGTTACTGGGCGGCTGGTTTAGGTTTGGATCTAAAGGAACGCCGAATCCGCTACGACTGGGATCGAACGCGCCCATCTTCTGCGTGTTGGTCACGTTAAACACTTCCCAGCGGAACTGCAGTTCGTGACTCTCAGGAATTCTGGCCGAGAGCCCGTTGAGGTGGAATGTTTTCCCGATGCCCATGTCGAGAACAATGTATCCAGGCACGCGGAATACGTTGCGCTCGCCGGTTTCTCCAGGGTAGGCGTTGCGGAAATGCTGGAACGCGAACGCCGTATTGCAGCCGAACAACTTCGGCGTACCCATCGTGTCCCTGGTGGGGCATGTGTTGAAGTCGGCGGTACGGGTTGCATTGCTTTGGACTTCCCAGTTCGTGGCCCAGCGGGCATCGTCGAAGACGCCGGTAGTGCCGTTGTAGAAGCCGACTGGCATGCCGGTGTTGAAGCGGAAGATGCCGGTCAACTGCCAGCCACCGATGATGCCGTTCGCCACTTTGCCGGTGTTTGCCAGCAGGGACTTCCCGGCACCAATGGGAAGCTGCCAAACGGTATTGACGTTGATCTGGTGCCTGGAGTCGAAGTCAGAGTTGGAATACATGTCATGCTGCCGGAAGGGATTGAGGATGAAAGACTCTCCGCTGTATCCAACACCGGTTTGCAGACCGGAAGAATCATCCAGCGAATGGGACCAGGTGTAGTTGAAATCCGTGGTCAGGCTGCTGGTGCGAATCTTGTACGAAGCCGCAAGTCCATGGTAGTTGGAATTACCGATGCTGCCCCATGCGCTCAGAGCTCCATACTGGGGTTGGTAGAAGGCATTCGCCCCCAGAGTCGAGATCCCGTCAATGATCGCCTGCGTAGTCGTGTAGTCGCCGCCAACATCGTTGATCAACTGGTAGATGGCCTGAGTCGATGTCAGCGATGAAGCATATCCAAGGTTGCCAGCGGCCCCTGGAAACAGGTTCTCGAAATATGGGATGGACGCGATGGAACTGGTGGCCACTCCTTGACTTCTCTGCTTGGCCAGCATCGTGCCGGCTGTGTACCAATCCATTTTGGATTGGGGATCCACTAAGTCAATGGGCTGCATGATGTCGCGCTGCGCCAGCAGATGACGCCCCATGCGCCCGAGATAGCTGATCTGGATCATCGACTTCTCGCCCATCTGGCGTTCGAAGGTTGCGCTCCAGGAATAGCTCTTGGGAGTGACGAGATTCTGATCGAGCGAGGACTCGATTCTCAGAGAATTGTCGCCTGGCTGTGTCTGCGGGAAGGAAATGGATTGCACCACTGGAGGAGCCGGCATTACACCACGGATGGGCTGATCGATACCGCTGAAGAGCGGACCGAGGTTCACTCCCCCCTTACAATGCCCGGCACTTCCAAAATAGGCTGAACTCGAATCTTGGTAGGGCGAACAACCCACATCGTAGGTATTCGGCCCGACTGTAAACGACGATCCGAAGCCTAGCGTGTTGCGTACGTCGAAGAAGGTGGCCAAGGCCTGGCCGAAGTAGTCGCCGTTGATCGCGAAACCTCCGCGAATGACTGACTGGTTGCCTCCGCCGAAGACCCGCGACAGAAGGCCAGAACTGAAATTCGGCGACCACGACACACCGACGCGCGGCTGGAAGTTCGTCTTGTCCCAATTGTACATCGGTGATTTCCCATTGGCTGGTCCAGACAGGTTGACGTTGATGGGATTGGTGTAATCGATTCCCTGCTTCGCATTCTGCTCCCGCAACTGCAGGTACGCACCAAGAGGGACGTCCGGTTTTGTCTCGAAACCGGTGACCTCATAAATCGGCCGCGCCAAGCCATAGCGAAGACCTAAGGTGATGGTCAGGTTCCTTTTTGCCTTCCAGGTGTCCTGAACGTACCCTTCGTAGTCCTGGCCGGCGAAGTTGCGGATCGTGGGCGTTCCTGGAGCAGTTAACTGCAGGTCGTGGCCGTAAGTGTAATCGGCCGTGTACTGGGTAAACCGGCCAATCAGAGCCGTCATCGCGTTCTCGGCACTCGATCCATCCCCCGTGAAAAGGGCGAAACCGTCGTTGGCTAAAACGTAATTGCTTAAGGGTGCGCGCAGCAGGTTAGTGAGGTAGTACGAAGGATTCGTGATCGCCTGGTCGTAGGCATTGGAATAACTGGTGCGTATGTTGTTGCTCTTGGAAACGTTCACCCCGAACTGAATGGTGTGGTTACCCTTGACCCAGCTCAAATCGTCAACCCAGTTCTGCACCGGAGTCACGCGCGACAAAGAGTACAGCTCATTTGTGGGGTAGTAGACGAATCGAAAATCGATGTCGTTGTGGAACAGATCGCCCCCCTTGGTGAACGACTGGCGGGTATAGCCATAGGTGAATTTGTTGACCAGATTGTTGTGAATCGTCCACGTGTGCCCGACCGCAAAGCCCCATGGGTGATCCCACTCGTCGGGGGCCGGGGTGTCCGGATAGGCAGGAACTCCGCCCCATTTGTCATAGATCACATTGGTACGTGCGAACAAGGTTTGATGACTGGTGAGGTTGAAGTCGAGACGGGCCGAGTGCGAGTGCAAGCGAACGGGGGTGCTGGCGTTGAATCGGAATCCCCCGACGTTCATGCCGTCCCCGATGCTGTTGTCGTTGGCAGGATACTTTGCCGCGGCCGCCGCCAGCGTGTCGAGGCCGGCCTGGTTAAGGCCCTGAATATCCGGGAAAATCGTACTTAACTGATTGGCGTCGAGCGTCACAATCGAACCGGGACTGCTGCATGCCGCGTCGGCACAAAGGTGGAATTTCAAAAGGCCCTGTCCCATGCTGGGGAAGGGAACCGGGGAGCCATTCGCCGCCAGGATGGGGGTTTGGCTGGCATCGGTGCGCCCTTCATAGCTGTAGAAGAAGAACATCCTATCCCTCACCACCGGACCACCGACTGCACCACCGAAGGTGTTGCGAATCAGCGTCGGGCGAGGAACGTCCGAGTGGTTGTTGAACCAGTCATTGGCGGTAAAGATGGTGTTGCGGTTGGATTCAAAGGCCGCGCCATGCCAGGCGTTCGAACCGGACTTGGTCACCAGCGCGATCTGCGCGCCGGACGACCTTCCGCCGCCGGCTCCTGAGTTGAGGGTCGCGACGCGGAATTCTTCGATGGCCTCCGAGTTCAACCGGAGCACGGGCCCTTTCTCGGCGTTCGGGACGGTGCTGTCGGTCTGGGCCGGCCCAATCGCGTTGCTGTAGGCTTCGTTGATGTCCACGCCGTCGAGGGTGACGTTCGACTGGTCAGCCCGGCCACCGGCGACATAGCCCTCTTTTGTGACTCCGGGCTGCAGCGTAAGCAGCGACAACACGTTGCGGGCTTCCAGCGGCAACTGTGTAATCTGCTGCGAAATGAAGTTGTTCCCCAGACTCCCGTCCTGGGTATCGACCATCACCTGGCTGGATTCGGCATTGACAGTGACTTCTTCGGTGATCGCACCAACCAGCATGGTGACATCGATCGTGTTCGCTTTAGCGATAAGTACATGGATGCTTTGCATCGTCTGCTTACGGAAACCGGTAGCCTGCACTTCCAGCTTGTAGTCTCCGGGAGTGAGCAGGTCGAACGAGTAGTGGCCTTCCGGGCTGGTCTTCTGCGTGCGGACCGCCGCGGTCGCGGCATTCGTGAGGATGACCGTCGCATTGGCAATGACGTTACCTTGTTGATCCTTAACAACGCCGCTAAGAGACGTATTGCTGGTCTGAGCAAACGCAAAGCTGCCCAGGAGAAGGAACAGACAGACTACTCGCATAAATCCGGAAAAACGGTGACTCTGCACCGCGGTTAAAGTCATACATCCCCCCTTGCGCCGCAAAGGCGGCCCTATTTCGTTTGCCCTGCTATTTGAGACCACGAGACCCCGGGTGACCCCTGATGGGCCGCTATTGTGCTCCTACAACACAGAAATGTTCAAGCTGTATTTGTTGTGTAAAAACGTTTGAATGCTCGCGGAATCGCAGCACGTCGGCAACATGACCTTGGGATAGTTTTCAGAAATTCGAAATACGAAGAAAATGCAACCCTGCGTAGTCGTGCTTCGATTGAGCTATAAGAGCAATGAATCCGCCGGTGCGGAAAATTTCAAGGCTGCGAACCCGGAAGCAATTAGGACGAAAAAAAGGGGCGGATTTTGTCCGCCCCCAGTGGCTCATTACCTTCCCGCGTCAGACTAGCGTTAAACAGCGATTGAGCGCTGCTGACACTTTCCTGCGGCTAGAACTCGTACCGCAACGCGAATTGCATGACTCGCGGGTTCGTGAGAAGCCCGCTGAAGGTTCCGAACGAACCGGCCTGGTCGATGTTGTTCGTCACGGAGTTCACATCGAATTCCGGATGGTTCAGCACGTTAAATACCTCCCAGCGGAATTTCAGCAGATGCGCTTCGGAGTAGGGCATGGTCCAGGTCTTGCTCAAAGCGGCGTCCAGTCCGGCGTAGCCGGGTCCACGGACCTGGCTACGTCCTCCGGCTTCGCCGGGGAAATCATGGCGAAATGCGCCGATCCCTGTTGGGCCGTTCGGATCAGGAAACATGTTGGGAACCTGATTCGGAAATGCGCTGCTCTGCTTGGTCACTCCGGTCTTCGCAGGACCGATCTGAGTGGCTGCGCCGCCCAGTTGCCAGTTCGTAGGCCAAGTACCGCCATTGCCGATGGTCAGGGGAAATCCGCTGGTCCAGCGGGCAAGGCCCGAGAGCTGCCAGCCGCCGATGACGGCATTGGTAAAGCCGTTCGCGTCCCGGGCCAGGAGCTTCCCTTTGCCGAAAGGCAACTCGATGATGAAGTTGGTGTTCAGTTGATGAGTGGTGTCGAAGTCCGAAATGCCGCGCTGCTGGTTCGGGTCCCAAGAGTTGATGATGTTTCCGCTGATGCCGCCTCCTACGCCGCTCCAGGGCTGCACCCGTTCAGCGGAGGACGAAAGATCGATGGACTTCCCGTAGGTGTAATTAAAGTCAAACTGCACGCCGTGCGACATCCGCTTGCGCAGTGTTACCTGCAATGCGTTGTAGTTCGCATTTCCGATCGAGCGCCACGCGTACAACGAGTGGAACTGGCTGTTGAAGTACGCGTTCGGGCCAAGGACGGTCGCATAGTGGTTGAGTGAGCACGGATTGCCATTGGAATAGGTGCAGTTTGCCAGTCCAGCCTGCATGCCGGCGATACCAGCCACGCCCAACGCGTTGAAATCCGACCCGGCGTAGTCAATCGCAGAGAGAGCCGTGGTTTCGTTGAAAGTGTAGCAATTGTACAAATCGTAGGCTGCCTGCAGGGGATCGGTTGTGA
>Ga0210407_10004221_pt1 | contig 11389 bp, 11 predicted proteins | sample IncBWC27MmetaG_FD_150860 | JGI IMG/M metagenome (GOLD analysis project Ga0210407, IMG submission 150860) | Forest soil microbial communities from Barre Woods Harvard Forest LTER site, Petersham, Massachusetts, United States - Inc-BW-C-27-M | ecosystem: Environmental > Terrestrial > Soil >... | reverse complement strand
ATTCGGCTGGGCTGGCATTCGAGGCGCTGACGCGCGCCAAGGCGGACGGCGCCGATGTGCTGCTGATCGATACCGCCGGGCGGCTGCACAACAAGTCTGTCCTGATGGACGAGCTTCGAAAAATCGCCCGCGTGTTGCGCAAGCAGGACGAGACCGCGCCGCACTCGGTGCTGCTGGTGCTGGATGCGACAACGGGACAGAACGCCATTCAGCAGGTGCGCGTCTTCAAGGAGATGGTCGATGTCACCGGTCTGGTGGTGACCAAGCTCGATGGCAGCGCGCGCGGCGGCATCGTGGTTGCGCTGGCTGAGACATTCGGCCTGCCGGTGCACGCGGTCGGCGTCGGCGAGAAGGCCAGCGATCTGCGGCCGTTCGATGCCGGCGATTTCGCGCGCGGGTTGGTGGGAGCCTGAGTACCTCGTTCACGACCCAGTGATAGCTGCGAGCTTTGTCGGGAAGCGGTGTGCCACCAACTGACGATGCATCCAGCATGACGAGGGGGAATCTCCTCCAAATGCACCAGACCCGCAACGACCTGCTGTCCAATACCAAAGCAGTGGCGATTTAACTGTTGAACGCGCGACTCGCCGACACGATCGACCTCGCGCTGCTGACCAAGCAGGCGCACTGGAACCTGAAGGGTCCTCAATTTATCGCGATCCACGAAATGTTGGATGGCTCCCGAAACCGAGATCGACGGCCATGCCGACACGATGGCCGAGCGTGTCGTCCAGCTCGGCGGGACGGCGTTTGGAACAACTCACGCGGTGGCCAAGGGCACGACCCTGGCTCCCTATCCGACAGACATTTACGCGATAAAGGACCATTTGGCGGCCCTGATGGAGCGCTACGGCAAGGTTGCCAATGCAACCCGCAAGGCGATCGACGCGGCAGCAGAGGCGGGCGACGCCGACACGGCCGACATCTTCACTGGGGCATCGCGCGGCCTCGACAAGGCGCTGTGGTTCCTCGAGGCGCATGTCCAGGAGCCGAACTGACCGCCCACGGCCTGTCGTTCCGCCCAGCTGATCACATAAGGTGTGATGTAGCTCACCGACAATTCAGTTGTAGCGGTCAACGCTCCCACCTGCCGCCCCGACTCGATCGGCGGCAGGAGCAACTCACATGGATAGCGTTCCGACCGATGAGGGCGGATCAGGCAGCTTGCGGGTGGGGCTCATGGCCACACCCGTCGGCGAAGTCGACGCCGTCCTCAGGATCATCAAGGACCAGAGCATACTGGGCTCCCTGGCCGAGCAGGACCTGCTGGCACTGGTGCGCCAGACGCCCGTGCGGGCTCTTCCGAAGAACCGGGTGCTGTTCCGCTGCGGCGACGAAGGCCGCACCGTTGTGCTTGTGCTGCAAGGCTACATAAAGCTGTCCACGATGGCGGCAAACGGTCGCGAGGTGGTGCTGGAGATCGCCGGCCCTGGCACGATCTTTGGCGAGCTTGCCGTGCTGAACGGCTCGCCACGGCGGGCGGACGCCACGACCCTGACCCCCTGCCGCGTGATGGCGATCGACGGCGTGCTGTTCCGGCGCTTCGTTGGCCGCGCCCCCGAGGCGATGTTCGCGGCCATACGTTTGCTCAGCGAACGGCTGCTCGCGGTCACCGAACAGGGCATGGACGCCGTGTCGCTGCCGGCGCCGGTGCGGCTGGCCAAGGCACTTTTGCATTTGGCCGGGCTGCATTCCCAACGTACCGACGACTGCGTGCATATCGGCTTCAAGCTGTCGCAGCGCGAGCTCGGTGCGATGACGGGGCTGATCCGCGAAAGCATCAACAAGCACCTGAACGCCTGGCGGGCAGCCGGTTGGATCGAGCTTTCGGGCGGCTCGGTCACGTTGTGTGACGTTTGCGCGTTGCAGGCCTTCGTGCGCAACAACGAGGCGCGGTAGCGCCATCCACGGACAAGGCAAAATCACTCCGGCGGAGTGCACGGACTCACTCCGCCGACGCTTTGCTTGCCCCATTGTCGATCCTGCCAGCACGACCGATGCGGGCAGACCGCAAGGCCCGGCTGGGACGAAACCGACAAACCAATCCGGCTCCGTCGCAGACGGAGTGCATACAGGAGGCAAGACAATGAAGAAGGCAATCTTTGCGGTCGTCACAGTTCTGGGCGTCTCGCTGGCCATGGGCGCTCTCGCCCCTGCCGCGAACGCCTACACGTACCTGTTCGCGCCGGCCGCGAACGCGGGCAGCAATAGCTGATGGCGACGCGCCGGCCGCAGATGGCGGCCGGCGAGCCGAAGGAGGCAGCGATGATCGCGACACTCCTCATTATTCTTGTGGCCGTGGTCATCGCCGTCCTCGGCTGTGCCTGGGTGGCGCCGGACAATGCCAATAGGGTCGACGCATCGACCAGACAGCATCGGACGTAATGGTGATAGGAGGCGCTTGAGCTCCGGCCCATCTAGATCGACACAGCCTCGACGGCGTCTCGGACAGGCTGAGGCCGCCCGAACAGGTAGCCTTGCGCTGAAGAACATCCCACGCTGCGGACGAGATCGAGCTGCTCCCGCGTCTCCACGCCTTCCGCCGTTGTCGTCATGCCAAGCCTGGCGGCCAGGCTGACGATCGAGCTGACAATTGCCGCGCAATCGTCCCGCGTTGCCATTTCGCTGACGAATAGGCGGTCAATCTTGATCTTGTCGAAAGGAAAGCTCCGCAGGTAGCTGAGCGACGAGTAACCGGTCCCGAAATCGTCCAGTGCGATGCTCAGCCCGAGGCCATGCAGTCGGACCAGAAGCGCAATGGTCAGCGAACTGTTCTTCAACAGTGCAGATTCTGTAATTTCAACTTCCAGCCTGGCTGGATCCAATCCGGACTCCGACAGCGCCGATTGGACAATTCCAATAATTCCATCGTCCTCAAGCTGGATCGGCGACAGATTGACCGCGATCTTCACGTCACCGAGAAACTGTACTGCATCTTCACAGGCCTGATGAAAGAGCCATGCGCCGATCGACTTTATGATCCCCATTTCCTCCGCCAATGGAATGAACTGTCCAGGCAGAATTAATCCACGGGTCGGATGGTTCCAGCGCAACAGCGCCTCGAATCCGCAGAGTCGATCGGTATGCAGATCATGGATCGGCTGATAATGGATTTCGAACTGTTCCCGCTCCAGCGCGACGCGCAGATCAGCTTCGCTCGTGAGCCGCAGATGCAGCTTGGCCTCCATATCGGCCTCAAAGATGCAGTAGGTTCCCCGCCCTTTCGCCTTGGCCTGGTACAGCGCCATGTCGGCGTTCTTGAGCAGTGTATCGCCATCCATGTCGCTGTCAGTCGCAATGGCGATGCCGATGCTGACGCCCACTTCCATGTGACGCTGACCGAACTGATAGGGGGCACTGAGCGTGTCGATCAGTCGCTGCGCCAGCACGATTGCGGCGCCCGGCACGTCGGTGTTGAGGTAAAGGATTGCAAACTCGTCACCTCCTAGACGGGCCACAATATCGGATTCGCGAACACACGCCTGCAGCCGTCGCGCGACCGCCTCAAGAAGAGCGTCACCCGCGGGATGTCCAAGCGTATCATTGACGTACTTGAACTTGTCCAGATCGAGATACAGCAACGCCAGATGCTTTCCGTCCTTGGCCAAATGGCGCAGCACATCGTCCATACTGTTGCGGAACAATACCCTGTTTGGCAATTGAGTGAGCGTATCATGGTGGGCCATGAAGCGGATGCGACCCTCATTGCGTTGCTGTTCGGTGACGTCCTCGTAGGTTGCAACCCAGCCGCCGTCGGACAAGGGACATTGCAAAACGGCCAGCGCAAGGCGATCGTCGTCGACAGTGACAAATCCTCCTGACCGCTGCGATGCCGCGAGGTCCTCCTGGTGTCGGTAGATCGTCTGCACCGCAGAGGGAGTGAGACCGCCGCCAATTTCGATTGAGTGGAACAACGCAGCCGTTGTCGTGCCTGGGGAGGGGTGTTCCGCGGTTATTCGGAATATGTCGAGGAACCGATTGTTGCAGACGATCAGCCTGCGGTCAGAATCGACCATGAGCAGCCCCTGGGACATGTTGTTCAAGGCAGCGGTGAACAGCATGTTTTGGGTGCGCAAGGCGAAATCACGCTCGGTAAGCGCCGCGTTTTGATGCTGCACTTCCGCAATGGCCTGTCTGGCTCGCTCATTTGCGATCGCCAGATCGGACAACGCTTCCTTGAGTGCCGTAATGTCGGTGCGAATGCCTACTGTTCCGCCGCTCGCAGTGTGACGTTCCGTGATCAGCATCCATCTGCCGTCTGGCAGAAGACGTTCGAGCGAACCGTGATTGCCACGATGCCACTCGACAGTATCACGAACAAACTTCTGGATTTCGTTGCCTGCCTGTGGGTATTGGCCCAGCTCCGCTCCTTTCTGGATGATATCCTCGAAGAAGGCGCCGGGCACGATGAACGGCGCGCTGATCGAGTATATCTCGCGGTATCTCTGATTGCAGGTGATCAGGCGATCCTGCTCGTCCCACATGACAAAGCCGTCAGACATCGACTCGATGGCGTTGTCCAGCGTTTCGCGGGACTTCATGCGTTCCGTCTCGACACGCTCACGCTGGCGCATTGCTGTGTAGAGTGCACCTGCGAGAGCCAGCACGAGCAGCCCTGCCGCGGCGACGACAATAAGCAGGCGATTGCGGTCACGGACCCAGTCCGCCATGGCAGTCGACAAGTCGAGGGTCAGCGTGACCTCGACGTCCGGATAGAGCGTGTGCCGGGAGATTGCGACGGTGGCAGTGCGCATGAGCTTTGCCGGGACCAGGAACGGGACGTTGTCCGGCTGCAGGTTGTAGATGGCCGGCACGAGCGGCTTGCCGATCCTCAGCTCGTCATGCGGCATGCTGGCGAGGAGCAGGCCATCCGGCTGCTCGATGTTGATACGCAGTCCCGGGATCTCGCCCACGGGGGAGAGCAGTGTCGTGATGAACGCCACCGGAACTTCGGCAACTGCCTGCAGATCGCCGACCCCAGGCAGGCTGATCGGCCGTGCCAGGAGCCAGGTCCAATCTCCAGTGAGCGCGTTGCGTACCGGACCCGCGACTGCGACCGCACCTGGGCGCGGAGCTCGGTTCGGTGGCGGGATTGGCGCGGGCGACTGGATCCGCGGCCGCGGGCGCGCCGCCGCCCAGAGCGTGCCGTCGGGACGGACCAGGAGCAGATCGCGGAATGCGAAGGTCTCAAAGTTGAATGACCTCAGCAACCGCGTCGCCGATTGCTGATCGACCTCGCCGTTCTGGCTGCTGACCGCCGCGAACAGGGCAGGCAGGCTGGCCAGTGCGCCATCAACCTGCAGCAGTTGACGGTTGATCGTGTTCTCCACCACCAGCGCAGCGTTCTGCAACGTCGTGTCGGCAGCATGCAGGGCGGTCTGTCGTGTCCGTTCCAGCAGCAGGGCGCTGCCGCCGAACAGGGTGCCGAGTATGAGGATTGCCCCGAAAGCAACGCCCAGCCGCATCCGTTGCGCGGTCATCGTATGACTTCCCGCCGCGTGAAGAACGAGGGATTAATGTCGAAATATCCTTGCATTGACGTACCCGACAGCGCCTGCTTTTCCCACTAAGTCAAGTCGGGCCCGGGAAGTCCAGACCGAATGGACACGCCAATAAGTTCCACCCGCTCGTTTCTGCCACGCCGGGCTGGACCGCTACCCGAGACGACATGTGCAACCCCTGTGGCCCCGCCGCCATTCGCGCGATGATTGCGGAAACGTGGCGACACCGCATTGATCTGGATCAATGCCGGCCGCCTATTAAAGGTGCATTAAATTCTGCCTGCATTTGAGGGCTGCCCTTCGGTTGCCTACGGCGTCGTGCCAGCGGTTGTTGGGTCGCACCGTCAGCCGGCGGCAATTCCGATGACACTTTGGAAACAGGGAGCTTACGGTTCGCCATGTCGCATTTGCGAGCTGCTCAGCAGCCAACTCAATCCGATGCTGCATATTCGGAGGGCGTGGCCGTCCGGCGCCCGTCCGCAGCCGACATCCCCGGCCTCGCACTGGTCTTCTCGGAGATGCAATGTCATTACGGTCGCCCGGTATCCGACGCGACGGCCACGGCAGCGGCGACTCTGGCCTGCAAGCCGCCCATGAGCACCTTCGATCCGCACACCCTTGTGGCCCTGGCGGGCATGGAGCTCATCGGGTCCCTGGTCATGAACGTGACCTTCCCGGCATTGGAACTGACGCGGTCCCTCTATATTCGCGACCTTTACGTGGCAAAGACCATGCGACGGCATGGTGTGGGACGAGCGCTTGTGAAGGCGGCGGCGCGCCTCGCCCTCAGCGAGGGGTTCTCGGCGGTCGAATGGACCACTGACGCGGACAACATCGGGGCACGCAAGATGTACGAGGCGTGCGGAGCGACATGGCTGAACCGGACCTATTATCGCCTGTTCGACGACGCCCTGAAACACGCCGCTGGCTGAGAATTCTTGCCCCCGGGCGTTGCGAGCAGGTGCAGGCATGGCCGGCTCGTGCCAGCGCGGCAATTGTCGGCATCACGCGGTTCAGTCCGGCGCGGCCTTGATGCCAAGCGCGGGCGCCAGTTCCCGGTTCCATGCGTCAACGCAGTCGGAGCCGCACCGCTGTATCCAACTGGGCAGCACCGACTCGACCAACAGGCGCTTCCGCGTGGCCTCATCCTGAGCCGTGACCGGCACCAGCTTCATGTGGCCAGCACTGTGTTCGTTGCCGCATTCGGGAGCGCCGATGTCGCAGGCCAGGCCGACCGCCGTCTCGCGATCCGCGGCGTCCCAGATCTCGCGCTCCAGGCCACTGATTGCCTCTCTCAGCGTCGCCCGCAGATCGGGTGGCAGCGCCTCCCACACTGCGGCGTTCGCGCCGAAGAACGACAGGCCCCAGCTTATCGCCATCGGGTAGATATAGGACGTGACGTTCGGCAGGCCGATTTCATTGCCGCTCAATGTGCCGGTGATGGCGCAATCGACCACGCCGGTCCGGATCGAGTTGACGATCTCGGCGAAGGGCGTCAGCACCGGTATCGCCCCCAATGCAGTCATCATTTCCGATTGCCCGACGGAAGAGGTGCGGATGCGCCGTCCGGCCAGATCGCTCAACCCGGTGAACGGCTTTGCGCAAAAGATGACCTGCGCGGGGTAGGCGTAGACCGCGAGCAGCTCAACGCCGAATTTCGCCCGCAGCATCTGCTGGAGATGTGGACGGTACAGCGCCACGGTTTTCCGCAAGGCCTGCATGTCGGGATTGAGCGCGGGCAGATCGACAGCATTGAGTTCGGGCTCGTCCCCCGATACGACGGCGAGCAAGGCAGTTCCGAACGGCACGATGCCCAGCCGCATCAGCTGCAGCATTTCCTGGCCAGGCAGGCCGCTGCGGTCGAATGCATGGACTTCCGCCTGGATGCGTCCGTTCGACAGGGCCTCGATACGATGTTCCCAGAATGGCTTCTCCAGACGCTCGTACTGACTGACGCCGGCCAGGCCGCCAACGACCTTCAGCTGCACCGGCTCGTCGGCACGGGCAGTGAAGATGGGCATTGTGGCTACCATCGCCATCACACTCGCGGCGGTAAGCCAACGTGCGGCGCGGCGTCCGAAACGGCTAAGGCAATCAGGCGGAGTTGCGCGATTGATCATTCGGTGCAGCCGCCTTGCTTGTCGTGCCGACCCTGCCAGCGCAGGAATGTTCATATGCTGCGCAGTCGAATTCGTCCGTTCAACCCAGCATTAGGCTACTTCCGTCGCCTCGTCGATGCTATCCCTCATTGCGAATCGAGACTTCCAATGCGCTTGGCCAGAGAGCGCCGGCACAACGTCTCAGGATAGGGTTCCGGGCAAGATGACCGCAGTGGTGACAGGCTATCGGTCGGGCAAGTTGGTCGGGCTCGGCTGCCTCCTCGTTACCGCAGTCGGCTGGGGTCTCAATTGGCCCGCGACGAAGTTCCTGCTGGAGGAGTGCCCGCCGCTCACAGCACGCGGCGTGTCCGGCATCGTGGCGAGCCTGGCCCTGGCCGCTCTCGCGACGTCCCGCGGCGAGACTCTGACGGTGCCGCATCACCTTCGGTGGCGTCTCATGTGGGCAGCGTTGCTCAATGTTAGCGCCTGGATGGGACTTACGACGCTATCGCTGCTCTGGCTCAACGCCGGCGAAGCGGCAACGCTCGCCTACACGATGCCCGTTTGGACAGCTCTGCTCGCGTGGCCGGTGTTGGGCGAACATCTGGTGCCGCGCAAGATTGTTGCCCTCGTGCTTGGCATCTGTGGAATTGCCGTAATGGTCGGTGGGAACCGGCTCAACATTGACGTAGCCAAGCTGCCCGGCGTGGCGATCGTGCTTGCGGCAGCGATGTTGTTTGCACTCGGTACGGTTCTTTCCAAGCGTTGGCGGATCCAGATGTCCCCGATCGCGCTGACGGCCTGGCAGGTCGGGATCGGGGCAATCCCTCTGCTTGGCGCGAGCGCCATCCTGGAGCATCCGCATCTCCTGGACATGGGATGGTTCGGCTGGGCCGCCTTGACCTATACGGCGGTTGTTTCGCTCGGGATCTGCTACCTGACATGGTTCGCAGCATTGCGGCGTGTCGAGGCGGGAACCGCGGCGATCGGAATACTCCTGACGCCGATCGTCGGAGTGGTGGCCTCAGCTATTGCACTCGGCGAGCCGCTTTTGCTGCCGCAGATCGCTTCACTTGCCCTTGTCATTGCCGGTGTCGTCCTCGCGGTGCGAGAGTGACACCAGTGGGTGAGGTCGAACAAAGCGGCGTGGCGCACGCGGGGACCTTGTTCGTGCTGAGAAAATCGATATCATTTCATTTGACGGTGCCAGGCAATACGCCGTTTTCGTGTCATGGCAACCTGACCGATCGGGAGTGCGCCACACATGTTGTTCGCCGTTATCCGTCATGACAAGCCTGACTGCTTCGGTTTGAGGCAATCAGAGCGGCCGAAGCACCTTGTGTATCTTGAACGCGTCACGAGCTGCATCGCGTCAGGAGGCGCGCTGCTGGATGACAGCGGCCGGCAGAATGGTTCAATCCTGATCATCGACGTGGCGGACCGCGCGGCTGCGGAAGAGTTCGCGGCCACGGATCCCTATGTCGCAGCCGGGCTGTTTGCGAGCACCTACATCAGCGCCTTTCGACCCGTGTTCAAGGATGGCGCGCGAATCTGAGGGGCCGAGGTGAAATAGGTGGTCCAAGTGGCGCAGCGGTCACGCCCACCTCGTCATGGCCGGCGCAGGCCGGCCATCCACGTCTTCTCTTTGTGCTGGCGGCGAAGACGTGGATGGCCGGCCTGCGCCGACCATGACGATGAAGCATGAGGGTCGAATCTACCGGCAGGCCGTTTGCATGCACCCATGGCGCAGGCTGCCCGCGCCGTTCGGTACTCACCGCCATGCTGGGCGGTTTGAGCGCCGGCACTCTCGCTCCGGCGCGTGCCGACGCGCCGGACGATGCGGAATGGACCAGTTTCAAGACGAGGTTTGTCAAGGACGACGGCCGGGTCATCGACAATGCCAATGGCGGCGTGTCGCACAGCGAGGGCCAGGGCTGGGGGCTGTTTTTCGCCGTCGCATTCGATGATCGTGCCACCTTCGACCGAATCCACGAATGGACGCGACAGGCGCTGCGACGGCCGAATGATTCCCTGCATGCGTGGCGCTTTGTCCCGACGGATCGGCCGTCCGTGCGTGATCTCAACAATGCGACGGATGGTGATATTTTCATCGCAACTGCCCTCTCCCGGGCGGGGCGCCAATGGGCGCAACCGGCTCATTTGCATGCGGCTGCTGCAATCACCCGCGATATCCTGTCGCTGCTCGTGCGCCCGACCGGTTCGCGAATCGTGCTGCTCCCAGCAGTGCAGGGCTTCGAGACGAAGGCCGCGATCGTCGTGAACCCGTCCTATTATGTGTTCCCGATGATAGCGGAGTTGGCGAGGCTGGTACCTTCGGCACAATGGGATCGCGTCCAGAACGACGGCCGGGCCCTGATCGAACTGGGTCGCTTTGGCAAATGGGAATTGCCGTCGGACTGGCTGCGTATCAACAAGACAGGTGCAGCCTTGTCGCCTGCCCCTGGATGGCCGCCCAGATTCGGGTTCGACGCCATCCGCGTGCCGCTTTGGTACACGTGGCAAGGCCTTCCGATCGAGGCGCCGCAGCGCGCGATGGACCGCTACTGGTCTGCATTTCCCGACGACACTTTTCCAGCCTGGGTAAACCTGGAGACGGACCAGACGGCCCCCAATCGGGCCCCTCTTGGCATGGTGGCCGTCGCACAACTCACCCGCGCGGCTATGGGGCTTCGTGCAAAGCCGGACCTTCCGGCTGTCGCAGATGCCGCGATGTATTATGACGCTGCGTTGATACTTTTATCACGCCTCGCCTGGCAGGAGCGCCATCCGGCTTGAAATTGAATTCGATATATTGCGATGAATCCAACGAATTGGTTCATGGGCTTGCAAGATTTATTTGCATTCCGACAAGTTCCCATTTATCGAGTCGGCTTCTATCTTAATCGGATGCGATTCGAGAAATAAGCCGGCCGATATCATTTGTTTCCGGATCATCACAGCACAAGGGAGCAGATGTTGGCCACGCCAAGTGATGCGGATGTCGAACGGGCCGTCGCCGCGTTCGGTGCACCGTCGATGCCCTATCGAACCTTCCGAGTTGAGCCTCCGACGCCCAATGCCGCTGCACAGAGCCAGAGTACTGCTGTGGCGTTCCCGCTGCTGGCTGCTGCGTTGCCCGAAACGGCAGGCGTTCCTGCGCCGGCGCCTCCCCCCGCAACTGCAACAGCGACGCCGGTCGCGGACACGCCGTCATCTCCTCCCCAGGGCGCGGAGGCTTGGCCGTCGCCAGTGGCCACGTCGCTGCCACCCGAACCAGCAGCCCCAATCCCGACCGATCAGGAGCCGGCTTGGCGCGGTACCGGGGTCAGACAGGCAGCACACGAACAGGCGGTACGCAGCACACCGCTCGCCTCGGTGTTCCGCATGTTGCGCGGCGAACCGATCCGGCGCGACAAGCCGCCCGAGCCGCGGCCAGGTTTGTTACAGGATGTATTGCGACGCCTTTGATCATGGCTGAACCGTATTGCCGGACATCAAGTAACTCCATTACCGACCCAGCAGGACCCGTGACGCAGTGTGACGCATGGCTCTGATCTGCTTCGCCTCACCCAAAGGTGGCGTCGGCAAGACCACGCTCGCCGCCAACGTCGCCAGCGGCCTGTCACGAGCCGGCCGGAAGGTGATCGCGCTCGATCTCGATCCGCAGAACGCCCTTCGGCTGCACTTCGGAGTGGCGCTGGGCGACCGGAGCGGATTCACCCACCAGTTGCTCCAGCAATCGGACTGGCGTGCCGCGTTGCGTCCGACCGCCACCGGCGTCGCACTTCT
>Ga0210407_10004220_pt1 | contig 11390 bp, 8 predicted proteins | sample IncBWC27MmetaG_FD_150860 | JGI IMG/M metagenome (GOLD analysis project Ga0210407, IMG submission 150860) | Forest soil microbial communities from Barre Woods Harvard Forest LTER site, Petersham, Massachusetts, United States - Inc-BW-C-27-M | ecosystem: Environmental > Terrestrial > Soil >... | reverse complement strand
GGGGCACATGCTTCACCTGCAGGCGCTCGCTCGATTAAGGGACCTTCCGGGTTGGGTGTGCTGGATGGTTGGAGGCGCGCAGCGAGACGCGGAGTTGAAGTATTTGAGTCATTTGAACCGCGAGACGGTCCGCCTCGGCATTGCAGACCGCGTTCGATTCCTTGGGCAACGGCCAGATGTGCCCCAAATCTTGGCGGCCGCCGACATTTTCTGCCAGCCCAATGAAGCTCCCGAGCCTTTCGGTATCGTCTTTATCGAGGCGCTGGGAGCCGGACTTCCGGTTGTGACCACGAGACTTGGCGGCACCGCCGAGATCATCACGCACGCGGAGTGTCTCGTGTCGCCAGGAAACCCTGATGCCCTGGCCGAACAGCTGCGCCGCCTGATCAACTCTCCAGAACACCTACGGGCGATAGGCCGCAGCGGGCCGGAACGAGCCAAAAGCCTTTGCGATCCGGCAAAGCAAATAAACGAATTGCATCGAACGTTGATCGGCCTGACCGGAGCGGTATCCGCGCCGGTGATGTCATGAATGGACGGGGAACGAGCCTCCCGAGCATTCGGCACGCCCAAGACCTTTTCGGCTGCGCACCCGCTTCAGAAGTGATCCCGAACTTTCTACGATCACGCTCACGTCGTAGTCGTCGGGCTGTATTCACGAGTTCGTCACTTTTCCGCAACTGCTTGTAAGCCCAAATGTCCGCAATCCTGCTTTGTGTTCTTGCATTTGCAGCTACTTTTTGGGCGACCAAGCGCTCGTTGGGACGCGGACTGGTCGCCGTAGCGGTCGTCGGTTACGCTTATGGAATCCTCCGCGCAAACTTCCTGGATCCCGCTTCCCATTTCATTTTTGACGCGAGTTTGACCGGGCTGTACCTCGCCTACGGATCCCGATTTTTCGTTGAGAAGAATGAGGGCCAGAACTCTGCATTGCGTGTTTGGACCGCGCTACTCATCGCGTGGCCATGTTTGGTTTGTCTGCTACCTTTTCAACCTCTAATGGTCTCGCTCGTGGGGCTGCGCGGCAACATCTTTTTCTTGCCCGTACTCCTTATCGGCAGCCGTCTGAAGAATGAAGACCTACGCGAGTTTATTTTTGGCGTAGCGGTGCTGAACCTCGTGGCGCTGGGCTTTGGCATAGCGGAGTACTTTCGGGGAATCGAACCGTACTTTCCCCGAAGTGAGGTCACTGCCATCATGTACGCGAGCGGGGATGTCGCCGGCGGCCACTTTAGGATCCCATCTATATTCACCAGCGCACACGCCTATGCGGGTACGATGGTATGCACGATACCGTATTTGTTCGGCGCTTGGTCTCAACCAACCGGGAAGTCACACACGAAACTTATCTTTCTTCTGGGGATGGTGGCTGCTTTCGCCGGCGTTCTGCTGTCATCGACAAGAGTGAACTTTGTCAATGCAGCGTACTTGACTCTGGTTGTGACGCTGACAACGAAGTTGAGCTTTCGCAAGCGCCTCCTCTGGGGTTTAGCAATAGCTGCCATTGCGGTTTTAACACTGACCAATGAGCGTTTCCAACGCTTCAAGACGCTGGATTCATCGTTTGTGGTGGAGCGCGTGGGGGGGAGCGTTAACCGGAACTTTTTGGAGATTCTTTTTGAGCATCCGATGGGCAACGGCTTAGGAGGCGGTGGCACCAGCACGCCTTATTTCTTGCAGGGTCTTGTTCGAAATCCAATTGGGATCGAAAACGAATATGGACGGATCCTGGCCGAGCAAGGGGTCATTGGATTGCTCCTGTGGATAAGCTTCATTGGCTGGTGTGCTGTCCGGAGGACGCCATTTAGGCCGCACGCCTGGCTGGCGACGCGGCGGCTGCTGTGGTTTGGCTATATGTTCTATTTTTTGACGGCCGCGATTGGGATAGGCATGTTGACCGCCATCCCCCAAACTTTCTTCTTACTTTTGAGTATTGGCTGGACCACGGTTGTCCCTGTAGAAGAACGTTCCGTAAGGCCATACGCTGCTGCAGTCCAAAGAAATAGAATTCCTGCACAGGTGGCTGCGTGGCGTGGACACAGATTCGCAGGCGGCGGGAAGCAATCCGGCGAGACATCCTGCTGAAGGATTTTAGTTTCAGTCTGCGCACAAGAGAGCGAGTAGGTTATTAATGCAGCCGGGCACAGGGAAGGCGGCTGGCAGTGTGCACGAACTCCCGTTCCTAGTCTCGAAACTACTGTGAAAGAACAATTGATGTTGTCGGCTAATGCCGTCCCTCGGGTGGGCGGGCAAGGGATGAACTTGTCTCATATGATTGAGGGCCTGGGGGGACTGTTTGACCTCTCGGTGTTCTGCCAGGCGGGGAGGACCGGAATGCCAACGCGGTATATTTCCAGTCCTGCATGGAATACTCTGCTGGGACGTATTCCGATCGTCCGCCGAAGGCGCGACTGGCTGGGCCTGTTGAATGAGATGCACTTTGATCGCACCGTAGGCCGTAACCTGGGTTCGGCCAGATACTTCCAGGGGACAACGGGGCAGTGCCTGGAGAGCCTTGCGGCAGCGCGGGCCAAGGGCTGTTTCACAATACTGGATGCAGTGACGCTCCATGGCGATCACTACAACCTGGCCATGGCCCGGGAGAATGCCTTGCTAGGGGTCGCGCCAATACAACACCCCTTTATGCACCGGCGCGTGCTAGCTGAATATGATCGCGCCGATGCCATCCGCGTCATGTCCGAACCGGCCAAGCAAACGTTCCTGGAGCGCGGTTTTGCCGCCGAGCGGATTTTCGTCGCACCGCCGCACTTCGACATGGCGCGCTTCCCAAAGACTGAGTTCCGCGGCAGCCGGTTTACGATCAGCTTTGTGGGTATGCTGGAGCCGGCAAAAGGCTTCCATTACCTCATCGAGGCGTTTCGCAAATTGAACCGGCCGGACGCGGAGCTGATCCTTTGGGGAAACACCGGCGCCCGGCCTTTGCGGCGCTACGTCCGGGAGCAAAGGACTGCTTGTCCGGCGATTCAACTGCGGCCAGATAGCGTCTCGCAAATTGGTTATGAGAAAGTGTATGGGATTTCTTCTGTGTTGGTCCATCCATCCCTTGCGGACGGGTTTGGTTACGCGGTTGGTGAAGCCATGGCCAGCGGCATACCGGTCATTACCACCACGGCCACGGGGGCGTCGCAATGGATCGTGGACGGCGTGAATGGATACATCGTTCCGCCGCGAGACGTGGATGCTATTCGCGATAGGCTGGAGTACCTGATGGATCATCCTTCACGGCTTCAAGAATTGGGACAAGCGGCTCGCCAGACCATGGCCAAACTCACCCTCGAACACTTCCAGCAATGCTATCTCAACGGACTCGCCACCTGCGGCGCGGGCCGATCAACAGAAACATGTCAGACATTACGGCAGTAATTCTGTGTGGCGGGAAGGGAGAGCGTCTTCGCCCGTTCACGGAGCATCTGCCGAAACCGCTGGTGCCCTTGAATGGAAGGCCCATCCTTCATTACCTGCTGGACTACCTGGACCGGTGTGGCGTCAGCGATTTTGTACTGTGCACAGGGTATAAAGCCGAGTGCATCGAACAGTTCGTGCGGGAGCAATGCGCCGCGCACTGGAAAATCCGGTGTGTCAACTCAGGAGACACGAGCATGACGCAGCGCCTGCGGGATGCGTGGCCGCACGTCGGAGAGCGTGCGCTCATCTGCTACGGAGATACGCTCGCCAATGTCAACCTGCAGGGGCTGCGGCAACGGCACGAGCAGAGTAACGCCATAGCGACGATGGCTCTCTACCGGCCAAACAGCCCCTTCGGCGTGGTAGAGTTCGATCGGGAGCGCAGAATCCACAGTTTCATCGAGAAGCCACCGCTGCCACACTGGATAAATATCGGCTTCATCCTCTGTGAATCCGCCCCTGTGGTGGAACACTTGTGTGCGACTCCCGATATGGTGGAGTTTCTGTCTGGTCTGGCAGCCTCCAAGAAGCTCTTTGCGTACGAACACTCTGGAAAACACTTAACCGTCAATACAGAAAAGGAGCGTCAACAGGCGGAGAGCGAAATTGAGTTTCTGTCCATTCTCGATGCCTGAGTTTCAAATGAACAAGCGCATAATTGTTACCGGCGGATCTGGTTTCATTGGTTCTCATCTGGTCCGACGTTTGCTGAATGACGGCGCCCAGGTTGCCGTCACAGTCCGCTACGGAAACGTCATGAAGAACGAGCGGTTGAAAGACATTTATTCACAGATTCAAATCATCGAGGCCGACTTGAGGAACCGCGGCGCGCTGGCGCAGGTTCGCAACTTCCGGCCCGATGTGGTATTCCATCTGGCGGCCTACAATCACGTCGGGGAAAGCTTCACACAAGTCGAGGAGTGTTTTGACGTAAACGCTAAAGGGACCGCGAACTTGCTCGACAGCTGCGATGGAGTGGAGAAGTTTGTCTACATGTCCACTAGTGAAGTGTACGGACATCAGGTGTCGGTGCCGTTCATCGAGACCATGAATCCCGAGCCTATTTCCCCTTATGCCATCACCAAATACGCCGGTGAATTATATTGCCGCATGAAGCAGCGAGTCAAGGGCTCGGTGCCTATTGTGGTGGTGCGAGCGTTCAATACGTTCGGACCATACCAAAGCAGCAAGGCCATAATTCCGGAACTGATCCTGGACTGTCTCCAGGGCAATCCCATTCGCACCACGGCCGGCGAGCAAACGCGCGAATTCAATTTTGTAGAAAACATCGTGGACGGCCTTATCAGAGCCGGTGAGTATCGTGGCAGCGTGGAAGGGCCCATCAATCTCGCTTCGGCCGAAGAAGTTCAGATCCGCGAAGTCGTTAAGAAAATTGCGGCACTCACACAGACGAAGGCCAAAATCGATATCGGCGCCCTCCCTTACAGGCCGACGGAGATTTGGCGCATGTATGCCGATCGGAGCCGCGCTGAAGCCATATTAGGGTGGAAACCCAGAATCGGTCTGGAGGAAGGTTTGAAGCTCACCATCGAGTGGTTCCGGTCCTACTTGCATAGCGGGAAACCGGCACCCGTCAGCTAGCCGGGCCGATCTAAAGGGGCTGAATAACTCTTGTACAACCAGAAACAATATCAATGCTCAAGGATGGATCGCTTGTGACGAAAAGAGCTTGCATTACCGGAATTACGGGCCAGGATGGAAGTTATCTTGCTGAATACCTACTCTCGCTGGGCTATGAGGTTCATGGCCTGGTGCGGCGTGTTGCCCTGGAGCAGCCGGAGCAACGGTTGAGCCGCTTGCGCCCGGTTCTGGATCGCATACACATTCACGCGGCCAATCTCGACAGCTACGCGAGCGTATTCCATGTGTTCAGCCGGGACCAATTCGATGAATGCTATCATCTGGCGGCGCAGAGCTTCGTGGCCGAGAGCTTCAGCGACGGCTTCTCGACGATGACGACCAACATCGACGGCACGCATTATATTTTAGCGGCCCTGCACGAGCTGCAGCCGAACTGCAAATTCTATTTCGCAGGATCGAGCGAAATGTTCGGCAAGGTGAAGGAGACGCCTCAGCGCGAAACTACGCCATTTCACCCGCGTAGCCCCTACGGCATCAGCAAAGTTGCCGGCTTTCATCTTTCCATGAATTACCGCGAAGCTTACGGGATGTTCTGCTGCAACGGGATTCTGTTCAATCACGAAAGCCCGCGACGCGGATACGAATTTGTGACCCGCAAGATATCCGATGGAGTAGCGCGCATCAAGGCCGGCATGGCTTCCGAGTTGCGCCTAGGGAATATGGAGGCCAAGCGGGATTGGGGACACGCCCGAGATTACGTTCGGGCGATGCACCTCATGCTACAGCATCCGGTGCCGGATGATTACGTCATCGCCACCGGCGAGACGCACAGCGTTCGGGAATTCTGTGAGCTGGCGTTCGCCGAAGCAGGCCTCGATTATCTTAAGTACGTCAAAAAGGATGCTACCGTCTATCGACCGGCCGAGGTGGATCTATTAATGGGTGACGCCTCGAAAGCCAGTGCCGCGCTGGGTTGGCGTCCAACCGTTGGCTTTGAAAGCCTGGTTAAGGAGATGGTGCAGGGCGATCTGGCATCGATCTCATCCGTCTCAACCAAGGAGGCGGGCGTCCCGGCGCTCTAAAGAGCACGGAATCGACGAGCAAATGCCGAGCATAGTCCAAGCTGAGCCAAGAGCCAGCCGAACAAGGCGTTTCTTAAACGGCGTGTGGCTGGGATATGCCAATCAGCTGCTGATGATGCTGGGCGGGCTGTGGCTGACGCCCTTTCTACTGCATCGGATCGGCCAGCATGACTACGGCCTATGGTTGGTTGGCTCACAGATTCTGATGTATTTGACGCTATTGGACATCGGAGTAGTGGCTCTTTTGCCTCGGGAAACCGCATATGCTACCGGCCGTGCGGGTGGCATCGAGCAAGCCACCGACTTGCCCCTGGTTGTGGGCCAAGCAGGCCGCATTGTCCTCTACCAGATGCCGGTGGTCATTCTGGTAGTGGTGATCACCTGGTTTCTGCTGCCCGGCAGTTGGCAGGGATTTCGCGGCGCCATTGGCCTGACCATGGCGGCGTTCCTGGTGGCGTTCCCACTGAGAGTTTTTCAGGCGCTTTTGCAAGGCCTCCAGGATTTTCGCTTTCTTGGGTACACCCAGATTATTGCCTGGGCGGTCTCCATGGTCGTGATAGTCGGCCTCGTGTTGAGAGGGTACGGATTTTACGCGCTGGCTATCGGCTGGGTGCTCACACAGTTGCTTTCGACGGCATTCGCGCTTTACCGCGTGTGGCGCCGATTCCCATCGGTGCTCCCGCGCCGCTTGCCATTGATGTCCTGGAGCGACATCTTTACCTATCTGAAACGGTGTTTCTGGGTCAGCTTGAGCCAAATTGCAACACCCCTGGTGGGTGGCGCCGACATCCTGATTATTGGCAAGTTGTATGGAGCCAGCGCAGTGGTGCCCTATGCGTGTACTAAGAAACTCATTAGCGTGTTGTCGAACCAGCCCGATCTCGTGATGCATGCTGCGTCACCGGGACTCAGCGAATTGAAAACAGGGGAGTCCAGGGATCGAATCTTTCGGTCCGTTACCGCGCTCACTCAGGCTTTATTGATGATTAGCGGATTAGTGGCCTGCCTGATTCTTTCCGTCAACCACAGCTTTGTGAGCTGGTGGATTGGGCCCGCCCAGTATAGCGGTGCCGCAATCAGCACTGCGATGGTTCTAGACATGATGCTACGCCACTGGAAGACCACGGCGGTGTACAGCGTATTCTGCTTTGGCTACGAGCGGCTCATTTCGATCAGCACACTACTGGACGGTTGCGTGACGGTCGCCGCCGCGCTTCTCCTGGCCTGGCAGTTCGGGCCAATTGGAGCGCCCCTCGGCTCTATACTGGGAGTCTGTCTGATCGGACTGCCATTCAATTTAAAGGCTCTTGCCCGTGAAATCGGGGTGTCGTTGACTGCACTGATCAGGCCGCTGTGGTCCTGGTTCTGGCGGTTCTCGATACTTTCCACGGCGGCTGTCGCCGCGGGTATGCATTGGGGGTCGATGAAGTTCTGGGGACTAGCCGTCACATCCATCCTGGCAGTGTCAATCTATGCGGCGGTGATGTTCCGCCCTGCCCTGGATTCGGCGCTGGGCGCGTATTTGCGTCCCCGATTCATGGTCGTCTGGAAGAAACTGTCTTGGGCGACATCCGCCGTTCAGTAACTGTCACGGGGGAGGCGGAGGACGCGACGGGCATCTCACGCGTTATGGCGCGTGCCATTCAGCGTCGCCGACAACCAAGTCCAATATGCGCATTCTGATCGCTACCCAAAACCGCAATCTTGTTGGCGGCGTTGAAATGTATCTGCAAGCGGTGATTCCTGGCCTGCTGGGGCGGGGGCATCAGGTAGCGTTGCTGTACGAAAACTCGTTCTCCCCAAAGCTGAAGAGTATCGATCCGCCCGCAGCGCCGCTGCCTGCATGGTGTCCTACAGAAGGCGGCACGGCCGCCGCCATGCTTTCCGTGGCGGGATGGCAACCTGACGTAGTTTACTCTCAGGGATTGGAAGACGGCAGCCTAGAAGACGCGCTGTTAGGCGGCTATCCGACCGTGCTGTATGGCCACAATTACTACGGAACCTGCATCAGCGGGCGTAAATGTCATAGCTTCCCCCGAGCTACACCCTGTGACCGGCAGTTCGGATCCGCTTGCCTTATCCTGTACTATCCGCGCCGTTGCGGCGGGTTGCACCCGGCGACCATGTGGGCGATGTTTCGGCGGCAGTCGCAATTGAACTCCCAGTTGCGCCAATTCCAGAGCATTCTAGTAGCTAGCAAACACATGCAGCGGGAATTCCAGAAACACGGAGTGAGGCCGGATAACCTGCAAATAGTTCCTTTACCCACTACCGACATCCTTCCGCAGGCAACCGCGCCCGTTCAGAAAATCCCACAAGGGCGCATTCTTTTCATTGGGCGCCTGACCGACTTGAAGGGTGCTGATTACCTGATTCGCGCTATACCCCAAGCAGCCTCCAAGATCGGTCGTCCCCTGATGTTAACGATCGCCGGAGATGGACCGGAACGGCTGAAGCTGCAGAATCTGGCGGTTCGAGCCGGAATAAAAGTTGAATTTACCGGCTGGCTCCAGACGGATCGGAAACTCGATTTGCTTCGTCACGCGGATCTGCTTGCAGTTCCAAGTCTATGGCCGGAGCCCTTCGGACTTGTCGGCATCGAAGCGGGCTGCCTCGGTTTGCCGGCAGTCGGTTATGCGGTGGGTGGAATTCCGGAATGGCTGAAGCCTGGCCAGTCCGGAGAATTGGCCCCGAGTGATCCACCTACCGTTGAGGGTTTGGCAGAGGCGATGGTGAGAGTCTTGGCTGATGCCGACCACTATGCGAGACTTTGCCGCGGGGCATGGGAAACGGCAAGGTGTTTCACCCTCGATGCCCATCTGGCAACACTGGAGCCCGTCCTCCGCGCGGCCAAGCATACGCCGGCAGCAGACTCGTATCCCGACGGCGAACGCGTTCATGCGTAGGCTCGGGACACATTCGTAAACCGGTAAAGATAAAGATCCCGTGCTAGCGAACGAAGCCATCCCGGCCGTGACGGTCCCGAGCGTCATCCAGCATCCGCGAGTCGCACTCCTTTGTGACATGGTCGAAGAGAACTGGCCGAGCATGGAACTAGTAGCGGACATGCTCGGGCGGCATCTGGAACTCGGCCATTCCGCCGACTTCTCTACGGCACGGCTGGTTCCGCCTATGCAGCGATATTTCGGAAGCCTGCCGGTGCTGGGCCGCAGTCCATGGTTCCACAACGCTGACCGGCTTTTGAACCGTTTCGTCAACTACCCGCGATATTTGCGGCACCATGCGGCAGAGTTCGATCTGTTTCACATCGTAGACCACAGCTACGCGCAGCTTGTGCACGAACTGCCGCCTGCACGCACCATAGTAACTTGCCACGATCTGGACACATTTCGCTGCGTGCTCGAGCCGGAGCGGGAGATCCGGCCCGGCTGGTTTCGCGCCATGACGCGGCGCATCCTGGATGGATTCCGGCAAGCCGCGCAGGTGATCGCGGTCAGCGGGGCGACTCGAGATGAGCTGCTGCGCCATGGTCTGTTCCCGGCGGAACGAATCAGCGTCGTGCACAATGGAGTGCATCCGTCCTGTTCGGCGTTGTCAGACCCAACGGCCGATGCCGAAGCGGCCCGGCTGCTTCGGGCGGACACTCAGAACGCACTTTGGCTGTTAAACGTAGGCAGCACTCTGCCTCGCAAGCGCCTGGACTTGCTGTTGCGGATATTTGCCATTGTACGGCAGGAGATCCCGGAAGCTCGTCTCGTGCGCGTCGGCGGAGGCTTCAGCCGGACGCAGGTTCAACTGGCGGAGGAACTTGGGGTGGAGCATTCCATCGTGATCTTGCCGTTTCTCGAAAGAGCCGTTCTGGCGGCAGTATACCGGCGTGCGGCCTTGCTCCTCCACACCGCCGAGGCCGAAGGCTTCGGCCTTCCCCTCGTAGAGGCGATGGCGTGTGGCTGTCCGGTGGTGGCCAACGAAGTGCCCGTTCTCCGAGAGGTGGGCGGGACGGCTGCGACATATTGCGGGTCGGAAGACATGGATGCCTGGAAGAAAACCGTGATCGGCCTTTTGCAAGAGAGAGCGCAAGACCATGCCGCTTGCGATCTTCGGCGCCGGAAGGCTTTGGCCCATGCGGCGCATTTTTCCTGGGCGGAGAACGCGCGTCAGACTGCCAGTGTCTACCGAAAAACTCTTGGAAATGATTGACTGCGCACCGTCATCGCAGCAGTTCGCCCGCGGGTCAACCGGGATGCAAGAAGCTGTTGACCACCCGGGAAGATCCACGTTGAAGCCCGCACTCACCTGGCACATAATCACCTGCGAGTACCCGCCGCAATCCGGTGGTGTGAGCGACTATGCACACCTGGTGGCGGGGGCATTGGCGGCGGCTCACGACCAGGTCCACGTCTGGTGTCCTGGTTCGACCGACAAGATTCCAGAGACACCGGGTGTGAATGTGCATTCTGTAATGGGCAAGTTCACCCTTCGTGACTTACGGAATGCTGGCCGTCTATTGAGCGCTTTTCCGAAACCGCGGCGACTGCTGGTCCAGTGGGTCCCGCATGGCTATGGTTACAAGGCGCTGAACCTGCCGTTCTGCCTGTGGCTGTTGTACCGATCTGCACGTTATGGCGACTACATAGACTTGATGGTGCATGAGCCCTTCCTGGATTTTACCAAGAGGTCGTGGCGGCAAAGCGTTGCGGCCTTTGTACAGCGGCTGATGACCGTCATTTTGTTGCGATCAGCGGGGCACGTGTGGGTATCTACGCCAACATGGACAAAGAGGCTGCGGCCCTATTCACTGCTGCGCCGCCACACTTTTGAATGGCTTCCAGTAATTAGTAACATTCCAGTGTTGGACGATCCTGCCGCAGTGGCTGCAGTGCGGGATCATTACGTTCCTGACTGGATTCTAATTGGCCACTTCTCCACCTTCGGTCCATCCATCACACCCATGCTGCGCGCAATTCTTCCTCGCTTGCTCGCTAGCGCGAGTCAGGCGTCAGTTCTGCTGATTGGAGGAGGGGGTGCGGATTTTCGGACCAGTTTCATCAGCGAGTATCCTAATCTCGCCCAACGAGTACACGCGACCGGACGTCTCGATGCGCGTGACCTCTCGTTTCACATCAGCGCTTGCGATATATTGATTCAACCTTATCCCGACGGGGTTACCAGTCGCAGGACGACCGTCATGGCCGCCCTTTCTCACGGCCGGCCCGTTGTGACTACCTCGGGTCCGCTGACTGAAACATTTTGGAAGTCCAGTAACGCTCTCGTTCTGGCTGGGGTGGAAGATGCCGATACATTTGTCTCCTCCGTCCT
>Ga0210407_10004219_pt1 | contig 11390 bp, 7 predicted proteins | sample IncBWC27MmetaG_FD_150860 | JGI IMG/M metagenome (GOLD analysis project Ga0210407, IMG submission 150860) | Forest soil microbial communities from Barre Woods Harvard Forest LTER site, Petersham, Massachusetts, United States - Inc-BW-C-27-M | ecosystem: Environmental > Terrestrial > Soil >... | reverse complement strand
GTTCGCGGCAGAACCGGAGACGGCGGCTCCGCTGGCGCGCTCGCTGGCTGCTGGATCGCCCCAGAATTTCCCCAACTGGAAGGCGAGTTTTGTGGACGGCTGCGGAGGCAAGTCAGTCTTTCCGCGCATGTGGGACCTGGCCCATCATCTGCTTGCCGGGTCCATTGTTTGCACGCTCGAGGAGACACGCAAGGCCATGCGCCTTGTGGCAGAGCGCAATCGCGTGATCAGTGAAGGCGCAGGCGCCTGTGCCGTAGCGGCTGGCCTCAGCGGCAAATGCGGTACGGGAAAGATCGTGTGCGTGGTGAGCGGCGGCAACATTGACTTGGCAAAATTTTCGGAGTTGGTGACGCGCTCAGAGGACTGAGAAATTTTCTTTAAGCGTAGCAATTATGTCTAGATTTTCCGCTATAACGTCATTCTTGATAATGCCCCTCGTCGTTCTGGCAGCGCTCCTTTTCGCAACCGCTTGTGGCAATAACAAGGAAGCCAAGGCTGCTGCCCCGCAAGCCATGTCGGTCAAAGTCCAAACGGCGAAGTTCCAGAGAGTCGACGACACCACCGACTATGTCGCCACCCTGAAGTCGCGCGACTCCGCCCTGGTCATGCCGCAAGTCGAAGGCATCATTACGCAGATCCACGTCCACTCCGGCCAGCGTGTCGCCGGCGGTGCTCCTATGATGCAGATCGATCCCGCGAAGCAGCAGGCTACGGTCAACAGCCAGGAGCACGCCCGCGTCGCCCAACTAGCCCAGGTCAAGTGGGCGCAACAGAATTACGACCGCGTCAGCGGCCTTGCCAATGCCGGCGTAGTGAGTAAGCAGGAGCTCGACCAGGCGCGCGCGAATCTCGATGCCGCCGAGGCGCAACTCCACGCGCTCGACGCTCAAGTCCGCGAGCAACAGGTCCAGTTGCACTACTACCAGGTAGTTGCCCCGCGCGCCGGTATAGTTGGTGATGTTCCAGTTCGTGTTGGGGACCGCGTTCTCACCACCACCACGCTCACCACCGTTGACCGTCCCGGCAGCCTCGAAGCATACATCTACGTTCCCATCGAGAAATCCGCGCAGCTGAAGATGAATCTTCCCGTCCAGATCGTCGATGGTTCAGGAAACATGCTCGCGGCCAGCCGCATCACGTTCATCTCACCGCAAGTGGACACCACGACGCAAACCGTGCTCGCCAAAGCGACAATCGCAAACTCGAAAGACAGTCTGCGCACCGCCCAGTTCATCCGCGCCCGTGTGATTTGGGGCAGCCAGGAAAAGCCGGTTGTTCCCGTCATAGCCGTGTCGCGAATTGGTGGCCTCTATTTCGCTTTCGTCGCGGAGGCGGACCAGAAAGGTGGATACGTGGTCCACCAGAAGCCGCTCCAGATCGGCCAAATCGTCGGCAACAACTATGTCGTCCTCGATGGCGTCAAGCCGGGAGACAAAGTAGTCGTCTCCGGCACGCAGTTTCTAATCGATGGCGTACCCGTAGTCCCGCAAGAAAGCAGCGGCAGTTAAAAGCCCAGGAAATTTTCTCGAAACCAGCTCAGACAAACAGCGAGCGCAGGCGCTAAAGTCTGAGAACTGAGAACCGAGAACTGAGAACGGTTTCTGATGGTCGACTTTTTCATTCATCGTCCCGTATTCTCCACCGTCTGCGCCCTGCTCATTATTCTCGCGGGCGCGGTTTGCATCCCGACACTGCCCATCGCGCAATTCCCGGACCTCGCGCCTCCCCAGGTCGGTGTCACCGCCGTCTATAACGGCGCCAGCTCCCAGACCGTCGAGTCCGCCGTTACCACGCCGCTCGAGCAGCAGATCAACGGCGCGGAGGGCATGAAGTACATCACCTCCTCCAGCGGCAACGACGGCGTCAGCTCCATCACCGCCACTTTCGACATCACTCGCGATCCCGACCTCGCCACCGTTGACATCGAGAACCGCGTCAACACTGCATCAGGAAGGCTGCCCGCCGCGGTCAAGCAAATCGGAATTACCGTCGCCAAGACGTCGCAAAACTTCGTCTTCGGCGCCGGCATCTTCTCGCCGAATGGCAGCCTCTCCACCCTCTTCATGAGCAATTACCTCGATGTATATGTCCGCGACACCCTGAAGCGTGTTCCCGGCGTGGCCGACGTCATCATCTTCGGCGAACGCAAATATTCCATGCGCCTGTGGCTCGATCCCGTTCGCATGGCCGGCCGCGCCCTGACCGCCGACGATGTAGTCAGCGCTCTCAGCGAACAGAACGTTGAAGTCGCCGCCGGACAAGTCGGTTCCCAACCCTCGCTACCCGGCCAGCAGTTCCAGATCAGCGTTCGTGCGGTGGGCCGCCTTTCTGAATCCGCTCAGTTCGATAACATCATCCTGAAGAGCAATGCCGATGGCACGCTTGTCCGCCTGCGGGACGTCGGCCACGCTGAGCTGGGCGCCGAAGACTACAGCTCCGACCTTGATTACAACGGGCACGAGGCGGTGGGTCTCGGCGTTACCCAACTTTCTACCGCCAACGCCCTCGACGTACACCGCCGCTGTCTCGTCGAACTCGCGCGCCTCTCCAAGCGCTTTCCACCCGGCATGAAGTATGAGGTTGCCTTCGACACCACCGACGCGGTCGGCGAATCCATCCGCGACGTTGTCTCGACCCTGGGCACGGCTATTACCCTTGTCATCCTGGTGATATTCGTTTTTCTCGAAGACTGGCGCTCCACCGTCATTCCCGCGGTTACGATTCCGGTCTCGCTGATAGGTACCTTCGCGTTTGTCAAGCTGCTCGGCTTCTCCATCAACACGCTGACGCTGTTCGGCATCACGCTCGCCACCGGCCTGGTGGTGGACGATGCCATCGTCGTCATCGAGAACATCGAGCGCCATCTCCAGGAAGGCGAGTCTGATCCCGTCAAGGCCGCCTCCGACGCCATGAAGGAAGTCACCGGCGCGGTGATCGCGACTTCACTGGTGCTGGTGGCCGTGTTCGTGCCGGTCGCGTTCTTCCCTGGCACAACTGGAATTCTGTTCCGGCAGTTTGCGCTGACCATCGCCTTCTCCATCGCGATCTCGGCCTTCAACGCGCTTACTCTTACGCCCGCCCTCTCGGCGCTCTTGCTCGGTCGCGAGCACGGAGAAAAGAATTGGTTCTTCAAACGCGTAGACCGCGTTCTGGCCGCAGTCAACGATGGTTACGTTCGCATCCTGCGCACGGTACTGCGCTTCGAAATCGTCGCTCTAATCCTGTTTGCCGCTGGACTTGGTCTCGCTTATTTCGTTTTCGGGAAGGTGCCCCAGGGATTTGTTCCCACCGAAGATCAGGGCTACCTTATCGTCGCCATACAGGCTCCCACCGGAGCGTCGCTGGAATACACGCGTAATATCGGCGACCAGGTCACGGCCATATCCAGGAATATTCCTGATATCCTCGGCACCTTTGCCGTCGCCGGATTCAGCTTTGGAGGCAATTCGCCCAACGCCGGACTCACCTTCCTGACCCTCCAGCCGTATGAGAAGCGCAAGGGCCGCGAGCACACAGCCGCTGCCATCATTGATCGCCTGCGTGGTCCATTGTCCGGAATTTCCGGCGCCATCGTCATTCCCTTCGAACCGCCCGCCGTGCAGGGTCTCGGCCAGTTCGGCGGATTCCAATTCGAAGTCCAGGATCAGGGTAATCACACCCTTCAGGATCTCGACAAGACCACTCACGATCTCACTCGCGCCGGCGGCGAGCGCAAGGAAAAAGACCTCACCGGCCTCTTCACTACCTACACTGCGAACGATCCCCAGTATGTCGTCATCATCGATCGCGAGAAAGCCAAGACCCTGCACATCCCGCTCAGCCAGATCACTGACACTCTCGGCGTCTACATGGGTTCTGCCTACATCAACGATTTCGATTTCAATAACCGTTCGTATCGTGTGTATGTTCAGGCCGATAAGCAATTCCGCTCGCATCCGAAGGACATCGGGCAATACTACGTTCGCTCCGATTCCGGCGCTATGGTCCCGCTCGACAATCTGGTAAACATCAGCCAGAGCGCCGCCCCTCAGGTCATTAGCCACTACAACCTCTTCCGCTCGGCGGAGATCAACGGGTCCGCTGCCCCCGGGTTCAGCTCCGGACAGGCCATTACAGCCATGCAGCAGCTCTCGGCAAAGACTTTGCCTCAGGGCTACACCTACGAATGGTCAGGAATTTCGCTCGAAGAGCTGGCGTCGGGATCGACCACGCTCATCCTCTTCGGTCTCGGAACCCTGGTCGTGTATCTGACGCTCTCGGCGCAGTATGAAAGTTTCGTGCTCCCCTTCATTATTCTGCTCGCCGTGCCCATGGCATTGCTCGGGGCGCTTTCCGCGCAATGGATCCGCGGCCAGCAGAACGATGTCTACTGCCAGGTAGGACTCGTCATGCTGGTGGGCCTCGCGTCCAAGAACGCCATCCTGATCGTGGAGTTCGCCGAGCAGTTGCGCAAGCAGGGCAAAACCATTCTGGAAGCCGCCGTTGAGGCGGCCCGAATCCGCCTGCGTCCCATCCTTATGACCTCCCTCGCCTTCATCCTCGGCGTCGTCCCCCTGGTTACGGCCAGCGGCGCCGGAGAGAACGGACGCCACTCCGTAGGCACCACCGTTTTCGGGGGCATGATCATGAGCACGATCCTCAACTTGTTCTTTATCCCCGTCCTTTACCTGCTGATCGAGGGCTTCCGCGAGCGCCGCAGCAAACCCAAAACCGCCTAAAGTGGAGCGACGGGCGTCCTCGCCCGTCCACGTAGGGACAGCCCCCTACTGTCCAAGTCCAAACCAAACGCAGCTTGGACACATCGGCGTTTTATCGCCAATCGTTCGACTAGAATCGGCCATTGGAGTAAGCTTGCGGGCGTCAGTTTCCAGCAGAAAGAAAAAGCAACTTCTTGGCGCTTTCCGACGTCTGAAAAACCGTCTGAAAGGTGCGAAGAAGCTCACGGGCTCCCCCACATTGTAAGAAGTCTTGCGTGAGGTCAAAACAATGAAGAAATCACTGCTTGCAGTTCTTGCGCTCCCCCTGATTCTCTCGATGGTGGCTCGTCTCAGCGCCCAGAACAACCAACCCGCTGGCGCGATCAGTCAGAAGGGCATCGATCGCATTATCAAGGAAGTCCGTCACGAACTCGTGATGCTTCCTTTTTACGGCGTATTCGACAACCTTTCCTACAAGGTTGATCCTGATGGCACCGTGACCCTGCTCGGCCAAGTTGCGCGTCCCGTTCTCAAGTCCGACGCCGAAAACGTCGTCAAGCACATTGAAGGCGTCGAGAAAGTCGTTAATAATATAGAGGTACTGCCCACCTCGATTGAGGACGATCGAATCCGCCGTGCCGCCTACCGCGCCATCTACGGCAACGAGGTCCTAAGCCCATACCAGTTGCGCGCGGTACCCCCCATTCACATCATCGTCAAAAACGGGCACATCACACTCGAAGGGGTAGTCGCCCGCTCGATGGACAAACAAATCGCCGGTGTTCAGGTCAACAGTCTTCCCGGTGTATTCTCCGTCACCAACAACCTTGTAGTGGAAGAAGAAGAGAAGAAGAAGTAGTTCGCAAGCTTGCGGTGGAGAGTCGGGCATCCCCTCCCGGCTGAACGGGCGAGGCGCCCGTTACTCCACCGCGTGAATTCTTAGGGGTCGTAGTACTCACTTAACAGCGGTACCGCCAGCCTCTGTGTTCCCCTGTGTTCCTCAGTGTCCTCTGTGGTTAAGGTTTTGACTTCCACAATCTGCAACCCGACCTCCGCAATCTACAATCGCTTATGCCCCACCCCGCCGATCCCGGCGAAATTGACCACGCCGCCCGGCTCCTCCGCGCCGGCCGCCTCGTCGCCTTCCCCACCGAAACCGTCTACGGTCTAGGAGCCAACGCCCTAGACGCCGAAGCCGTAGCCCGCATCTACGCCGTCAAACGCCGACCCGTCACCAGCCCCCTCATCGTGCACGTAGGTTCGATCGAAATGGCGCAGTCACTGGTTGCGAACTGGCCAGAAATCGCTGACCGCCTGGCCCGCCGATTCTGGCCCGGCCCACTGACGTTTGTTCTGGAAAAGCAGCTCGAACAGCCTCCTGTAATTCCTCCCACAGTCACAGCAGGTCTTCCCACGGTCGGCCTCCGCATGCCCGCGCATCCGCTCGCGCTTGCTCTCATCCGCGCCGCCGGTGTTCCGATCGCCGCACCCAGCGCCAACCGCTTCACCGAACTCTCCCCCACCACCGCCGACCACGTCCGCCTCAGCCTCGGTAGCGACATCGATTACATCCTCGATGGCGGCCCCTGCAGCGTAGGTATCGAATCCACAGTGCTGTCGTTAGTCGATCCTATGCCAACGCTGCTTCGTCCCGGCGGAATTTCGCGGAAGGACCTGGAAACGATAGCCGGGCCAGTCGCCTCGGCGCAGGAAGCCCCAGCCGGACCCCATGCCTCGCCCGGAATGCACCCGCGCCACTACAGACCCCGCACCCCTCTATTGTTGGTGAAGGATGGAATATTGCCCGACCAGGGTCAGGGAGTCTATCTCCAGCGCCAGCATCTGCCCTCGCGTGAGTCCGTCCAGACAATCCAAATGCCCGCCGCCGCCCCAGAGTACGCCGCCGCGCTCTACGAAGCTCTCCACCAAGCGGATGCCGGAAATTACAACTGGATCGCAGTCGACCTCCCGCCCAGCACGCCCGAGTGGGAAGCCGTCTATGACCGGCTGCGCCGCGCCGCCTCGAATTCCTGAGAAGTTCTTTCAAAAACACACCAATTTCCCCAGAAGTTACTTGCGTCACTTGGGTTCTCCCGCATAACACGTTGTAATTCCTAGAATGGGGGATTAGTGCGTCTTCGATCAAACTCGAAGATTTGGGTTTGGGCCGTCGTCTGCCTGGTGATCGCACAGGCGGTCGCGTCCCTGCTCCTCCCGAAATCCTATCGGCTCACCGCGATCACCGATTCGATCATCTTCGTCCTGATGATCTCCGCCTCTGCTGCCTTTGCCCGGAACGCGTTCACCGGCCCCCGCCGGCAACGTCTGGTGTGGATCCTACTGGGTGCCGGCTACGCCATCGAATCCTGCAGCCAGATCTTGTGGATGCATTGGGAGCTGGTGGTGAAGCAAACGCCCGCCATGAGTCTGGGGGACGCCGGGATTTTTCTCGCCTGGATCACCCTTATTCTAGGCTTTGCTCTGCGGCCTCACGTGAAGCCGACCCCGCAACATCAGCGCCTGGGAACACTTGATCTGCTCTTACTCCTGATGGCCGGTCTGTACCTGTATCTGTTTCTCGTCATTCCATGGCAGTACCTGGCCCCGGAACCCCATTCCTATGGCTTGGCCTACAAGTTTCTCGCATTGGCCGAGGACGTTGTCTTACTTTCGTTCGTCGCCCATGGCTGGCTCTACAGCTCCGGCCGATGGCGGCATTTCTATGCTCTGCTCACGGTCATCGTCGCTATCGACACCGTCATGGAATACGTTGTCGATACGCTCGCCGAAGCCGGCGTTTACTTTAGTGGCAGTTGGTACGATTCCACGTCGGCGGCCTGCCTCGCCGGCATGACATTTGCCGCTCTCATGGCACACCGCCTGGAACCACAGTCAGAATGCGGCGATCCCAATACTGAACGATACTGGCGGTGGGCTTCGCGTCTCGCCGCTCCTGTTACCCTCATCCTGCCCCTGCTCGCTGCTTGGTCGTTCCTCGACCGGAGTCTGCCAAACTCGGTGTGGAAATTCCGCGTCGTGCTGTCGCTGGCCGCGGTTGTCGTCTTCGCTTTTGTCGGCATTGTGAAACAGGCCCGCCTCGAAAAGGAACTGGCCAACGCCAATCATGAGTTGCTTGACGCTTCGCTGACCGACCTGCTCACGGGTGTTCGCAACCGGCGATTCTTCACCAATTCGATCGAGGCCGACGTGCAACAGGTGCTGCGCTCGTTCGTGAGCAACCCATCCGCCGACCCTCACAATCGTGATCTTGTTTTCTATCTGATCGACATCGACCACTTTAAGAAGGTCAATGACCAGTTCGGGCACAAGATTGGAGATCAGGTCCTGACCGAGGTCGCTCGTCGCATCAACTCTGCCGCCCGGCTTTCCGATGCGGTGATCCGCTGGGGTGGCGAGGAATTTCTCCTTCTGTCGCGCTACACCGACCGTAAAGACGCCCACACTCTCGCCAATCGCATTCTCGATTCAGTCGGATCTAAGCCGTATCGGGTGGAAGTAGCCAATGCGGATCTGCAAATCACCTGTTCGATCGGTTGGGCGGTTTTTCCGTGGCTGGCGATGGAGCCAAAGCTCGTGGCTCACGAGCAGGTACTCGTCTTGTCCGACTATGCGCTCTACCAGGCCAAAGGGTTGGGAAGAAATCGGGCGGTTGGCCTTCTGCCCGAGGGCGAAACCGTGCGCGATGGAACCGTCGCCCCGGCCATCTACATCAATGGAATCCCCGCCTCCCCGGTAACCACTCCGGGCCCCCACATCGAAGGACTCGCCGCCCCTGACGAAACCACGACTCCAGACAAGACCAACGCCGCGTCCGCCTCCAGCTGATTTTGAGTCCGTCTTCCCTGTGCATCCCTGTGTACCCCTGTGTTCTCTGTGGTTATGTTTTCTTCACTCCTGCGACCTGCTCGACCACTCCCGGCACGCGCACCCGAATCGTATGCGGAACCGCCCGCAGCTTAGCCAGCAACTGCTCATCGCAAGCCCGGTTGATATCGTAAATCGCATATCCGAGCGTCCCGCGAGTATCCAGCACTTGCCGCTCGACGTTGATCTCCTCATCCGCCAGAATATGGTTAATCGCCCGCAAGATTCCCGGCACATTATGGTGAATATGCATCAACCGGTGCGATCCTGGCTCGTAGTCCAGATGACAATGCGGCAGGTTCACGCTCATCAGGGAATTTCCGCTCGTGAAATAATCGATCATCTTCGCCGAAACAAACTGTCCAATATTCTGTTGCGCCTCCTCGGTGCTGCCGCCGATGTGAGGAGTCAAAATCACATTCGGCAACCTTTTCAGCGGACTTGAAAACGCGCCGCCACTCTCCGGCTCCTTCGGAAAGACGTCCACCGCCGCTCCTCCCAGCTTTCCGCTCTTCAAATGCCGGGCCAGCGCCTCATGATCCACTACAAACCCGCGGCTCAAATTAATCAGACACGCTCCGTCTTTCATGGCGCGGATCTCATCTTCCCCAAACAAATCCCGGTTTTGCGCCTTTCCATCCACATGCAAAGTGATCACGTCTGAAATTTCCAGCAATTCGCGGAAGCTCACCGCACGAGCATTTCCCCGCGCCAGCACATGCGCCACGTCATGGAATACCACCCTCATGCCCAGCGCCTCGGCCAGCTCCGACACTTGCGACCCGATCTTCCCGTAGCCCACAACCCCGAGCGTCAGCCCGCGCACTTCGTGCGACCCCTCCGACGATTTATTCCACACCCCGCCATGCAGTTGCGTGCTCGCCTCAAAGGTCCGCCGCATCAGCAGGATGATCTCCCCCATCGCCAGCTCGGCCACTGACCGGCTGTTCGAGTGCGGATCGTTAAACACCGCAATCCCCCGTTCGCTGGACGCCGCGCGATCGATCTTGTCCACGCCAATGCAGAACGCCCCCACCGACACCAGTTCCGGCGCCGCATCCAGCACCGCTGCCGTGATGCACGTCTTCGAACGCACCCCCAGAATCGAAGCCCCGCGCACCTTCTCAACGAGTTCGCGTACGTCAAGCGCTTCCTTCAGCGACTCCACCTCGAACCCCGCCTCTTCAAACTGCGAAACCGCCACACCACTGATGTTCTCCAGCAATAGAACTTTCAAATACCCTCCCAGGGAAACGAGTCACAATAGATTGAACGAGAATTATAATGGCGGGCCCGCTCGCGTAGGGGCGGACGCATTCGTCCGCCCCAAGCGGAGCGCAACTCCGCAGCCGTCGGCGTCCACAACACCTCCGCATTTGCGTACCCCCGATTTTCCCGCTACAAATAAATATAGGGCGTCTCTGCGGCAACCAAGCCCGCCCCACATGAATCTTTCAGTCACACCCCGTCATCTCTAAGACTTTGGAGGAAAAGAAAATGGCACAAACTTTGGAGGAAGTGAAAATGGCGCATGAACTCCCCCCCTTGCCGTACGATTACACGGCGCTCGAACCCACCATCGACGAAAAGACGATGCACCTGCATCACGACATGCATCACGCCGCCTACGTCAAGAACCTCAACGCGGCGCTCGACAAGCATCCCGAACTGCACAAGAAAACTGTGCAAGATCTCATTCGCGACCTGAATGCTGTCCCGGAAGACATCCGCAGCGCCGTCCGCAACAATGCCGGCGGCCACGTGAACCACACTATGTTCTGGACCATCATGAAGCCCAAGGGCGGAGGCGATCCCACCGGCCCCATCGCCGACGTAATCAAGAAGACTTTCGGCGACTTCAAAACCTTCCAGGAAAAATTCAATGCCGCCGGTGTAGGCCAGTTCGGCAGCGGATGGGTCTGGCTGGCAGGCGACTCAAAGGGAGTGAAAATCCTCTCCACCCCGAACCAGGACAACCCCATTTCGCAAGGCCTCTATCCCATCTTCGGCAACGATGTCTGGGAGCACGCCTACTATCTCAAATACAACAACCGCCGTCCCGAGTATCTGCAGGCTTGGTGGAACGTAGTCAACTGGGACGAAATCAACAAGCGCTACCAATCGTCGCTGAAAAAGTAGCTGCGAATCGCTCGTGTGGGGACGCCCGTGTGGGGACGGGCGCCCTCGCCCGTCCTAGCCGAGCGCAAACGCGCCAGCTGCCTGTGGTCACACTGACTCTGGATTCGCAATAAAACGCATACCCCCTCCCTCGCAGTGGTTGGCCTTCCCCTGTGTCCCCCCGTGCCCCCTGTGGTTATGCCGTTGACTTCCGCAATCTGCAATCGAACGTCCGCCTAATAAACTCCCAAATCCTTAGCCGACACCCACTCCCCCGAATACTCCTTCCCAATCTGCTCCACCAGATCCGCTTCAGGCAATTTCTCCAACACCTGGTGATACACCACCAGCAATTTAGGCCGCGCCCGCCGCGCAATCTCTCCCAACTCCGTCGGAGAAGTATGAAACGTCCGAAAGTATTCCTTCCAGTGTTCTTCCTTTAACTCCTCACCGTGCGGGTTATAGACCTCATGCAGCAATACATCGCACCCATCGCAAGCCTTCGCCACTTCGTCTGTAGGAGCAGTATCCCCCGAAATCACAATCTTCCGATCACGAGTTTGAAACGTATATCCATACGCCTCTTTCCAGATCCCATGCCTCACCGGAAACGCCGTGACCATAACGTTCTCGTCGCGATATACCACTCCCGGACGGATCTCATGCACGTTGACTTGGTATCCCGTAGCG
>Ga0210407_10004217_pt1 | contig 11394 bp, 6 predicted proteins | sample IncBWC27MmetaG_FD_150860 | JGI IMG/M metagenome (GOLD analysis project Ga0210407, IMG submission 150860) | Forest soil microbial communities from Barre Woods Harvard Forest LTER site, Petersham, Massachusetts, United States - Inc-BW-C-27-M | ecosystem: Environmental > Terrestrial > Soil >... | reverse complement strand
TTGGCGGAGGGGGGAGGGAGTCGAACCCTCCGGCAACAATATTAGCCGCCAAGCCGGTTTTGAAGACCGGTGGGGCCACCGGGCCCCTTCCTCCTCCGCCCTTATTTATTAGGTACTTACAGCGATCGGCGCAATCCGAAGCCCTCCAGAGTGCCCACAAACTGCCCACAATTTTTGATTTCGGTTCGTGACCAGAGATTTCCTGGCACAAAAATCGATTCGAGTCGCTCTCGACGGAATCGCAGAGTACCAAGCTCGATCACTCAGCCTCGAGCGATTGGTGGAGGGAGCACGGCAACGACCATCGGCAGCGGACGGACTATCGCGGCATGAAATCATCCTGACGGGACCGGCGAGAGGCGCGATATCCTCTTCGGGTCGATTTTCGTGACGATGATTTGGTCAACAGGCTCGCGAACTTTGGATTTTTCGCACCTCTACTCGATTGACTCTCTCACAATCCGTTTAGTACCGAGTCTGCCTTCCGGCGAATCGAGCGTGCCCGTTCGCGATAACACCGTCCAACCTCGGGTTCAGCAGGTCATCCGTGTAAAGTTCCAGGTAGATAGCGCCGTCATCGATTCCGCGATTTACCGCGAGTTCAAGCATCGTGTGCGGATCGCAGGGTCGCTCAAAATGGTTCATTCGACAGCTCGAATCGTTCGTCACTCTCCATGCCGTTTGGAAGGCGACGTTGGCGCTTCCTGCGACTTCCCTCAGTTGGGGCCAGTCCCAATTCGCCTGCAAGCCGTTGTTCTGGACGACGAAGCGACCCCCAATCAGCTCATTGCCGATTGCTATAACTTCCGGCGCGAGTTGCGTGTTGGAATCACGCTTGGGAATCAAACTGCCTGTGTCGTCTATCGGCGGCATTCCCCATGGTCCGGCCTGGAGTACGAGCGCCTGGGTAGGAAACGCTTCCAGGTAAGTGCGCGCGATTGCCCGCCAAGTCTCCTTTATCTTTGTGGCCGTATAGCCGACGGACTGCCACTCGCTGACATCATCGCCGGGCTGACAGTTCACCAATTTGCTTGCATTCTTTTGTCCCGGATGCGAATGCGGCAGCAACAGTTCTTCGGTCTGAGCGTTGATCCCTTCTATTTTTACGGAGACCAGCGCGGAGTTTTTGCCGTACCTCTGGCCCATCTCGCGAACGAAGTTGAGCCACTTCGACAAGTAAATCGGATCCCACGGCAGAGGCATTCTCACCGTGCTGCATGGCGGCGGGCCCCACGGCTTGTCCCATCTGAACGAAAATTGAGCCGCGCCGGCTCCGTAAACCCAGTCGGGAGTAAAGATACCGGTCGTAACGCCGAGCGATACGAGCTTGTGATGCGCGGCGGCTTGTGCGAGTTCAGCGTCGATTGGCGCCCAATTGAACTGATGTTCGCTCGGCTCGATCGCGTTCCAGAAATAGCGCAGCGCGATACCGTCGACGTTGGGATTGTTGAAGATCGCCGATGGTGTCGGCCGATTCGGATTTCCCAGCGCGAAAACTCCGCGGATCGTACCGCCCCACGCCGGCTTGCCCGTAATCGTGATGAGAATCAAAAACGCTAGAGAGATAACCCTTGGCGAGCGCAGGAATCGCGCCAACGCAGTCCTTGCCATGTGCGGGCTCCTAAAAGCCAATTACCGTTTCGCTGTTCTCCAGCCCGGCCCGGTTCCATAGTTACCATATCTTCGATTCGATCGTTTTCGAAATCGCTCCGCCTGTCTTGATTCGCAGTGCGATTTAATGAAGCCTTTCTTAACAATTTGGAGAGAATTTTCAGAAGAACCCAATGACTGACGGTCCTTTCTTCGACACGATCATCTTTGTTCATCTTCCGAAGTGCGGAGGCACGACGCTCAATCGATTGATCGAATGGGAATATCCGCCAACGCGGGTTTATTCCATCGATCCGAGTTTTTTCAAATCGTCGTATCGCCGGCTGCTGGCCGCCGCGCCGTCACGGCTGGCCCGCATGAGAGTCATCCAGGGGCATATGCCGTTTGGTGTCCATCGATTACTTACTCAGAAAGCTACCTACATTACCGTTGTCCGCGATCCCGTAGATCGCGGGATCTCCGAATACTACTACGCGCTCTCGCGCGTGGTGCATCCGCAGAATCGAATGATGAAGCGGCTCACGCTCGAGGAGTACATTCGGATGACTCCCTATGCCAATGTTCAGACCAAGCTGATCGCCGGCCAGGATCCCGGATATGACTTCCTGGGTGGCGATTGCACGGATGAGACACTGGCTTTGGCGAAGGCAAACCTGGCGAAACACTTCAGCCTAGTTGGGCTCACCGAGCGTTTCGACGAGACTCTTGCACTTGCAAAGATTCTGTTTGGATGGAAGATCCGGAACTACGCGCACTTCAACGTGACTTCGTCGCGCCCGCAGAAAGAAGAAGTGCCGGCAGAGATTCGCGACGTTATCAGGGATCGCTATCGGTACGACGCCCAGCTATACGAATATGCTAGAGAACTCTTCGAGAAGCTGATGACGACCCACGCGGAGCGCGTCGGCGAGGAACTGGCTGCGATTCGCAAGGCGAAATCCTTGCCCGCCGCCCACGCATTCTATTTTCGCGGCTCGTCGGCAGTGCGCAAGGCCGTCAGCCGTCTGCATGGCTACCTCTAGCTCCTAGACGGAAGAGGCAATGCCGATCCTTCGAGCAAGATGACCTGCTGAGCTGTTGATTCGTAGACGACCCGTCCGTTTGCTTGCAAATAATTGAGAACCGGCGCCGAGTTCGGATCAGGGACATTCTGAATGATCCACACGCGTCCACCATGTGTATGGACATCCATCAGTTCATCGAGGTTGTGGATCGCTTTGACACCTAGCCACTTGTCAATATAGGTCACTGGCAAAGTACCGCCATCATAGTACATCCTGAATTCGAGACGGGTGTTGATTGAGTAATCAGCCCAGTGGCCCGTATCCAGATAGTAGCAGTGTGGCATGCTGGCAATGACTACGTCGCCTGGTTCCAGGTGCGCAGCAACGTACTCGTTAGGTCCGAAATAGTCAGCCTTGAAGGCGACGTGGACGCGATCGTACCAGACCGGGTTGGCCGGATCCGGTGCGCTGCGAAATAGATTTAGCCCGTATTGGTTCGAAGCCGCTATTAGGAGGATAGTCCCGAATGCGAAGCCGACCCTGCCCAGCCATCTTCCTGGCGCCCACACCGGCATCCTGCTGATCGAATCGAAAAGTGCGAAGCACGATCCTGCTCCTGCAAGAACCAGTAGCGGCAACCAATTGAAACAATAGCGAGGAGCATAATGATCGAGGAAGCAAGTGTAGAAAATGTACAGCGTGGCCAGCGAGACGCATAGGTAAAGCAGCGCTTGGTTGCGACGGACAAACAACAATCCTGACAATGTTAAAATCGTAAGCGCAACATGGTTCTCTGCAAGAAACAAGGTGTTCACGTAGTAGAATGGATCGAAAACGAGGCGGTCGAGAAACACTACCGACGGAGACGTGACTTCGCTTAAATCTCTTACTACACCCAGATAGTCCGGGATTAGAGTCAATTGACGGTAGCTCAACTGGACGATTACGATCGTCGCAACTACACCGAAGCATCGCCACAAATAGCCATCTCTCATCCAGGAGAACTCTCCCCACCTGACAACCAAAAGGGCTACGATCAGCGTAGGTAGTATGAACCCCGAAGCTTCCCAACTAAGGTACGACAGCACGAAAGCTATCGCAGTGAGAGTCAACGCCCGACGATTCAGAGCTTCTTCCCGAATCGATTCATAAAACAGCCAGAATGTGGCCAGCGAAAAGAAGCACTCTTGCGACGGGTAGAAGCCGTCGCGAGCCCACCCAATCGGAATCGGCAGCAGCGCCCAGATCGTAGCGGCTAGTATTCCGGTCCGCCAACCCATCATGCGGTATCCGACATAGCCGATCAGCGCAATCGTGGCGCTGGAAAATATCAAGGCAGGCAGGCGGTAGGCGAGAACGTGCTCCCCGAAAATCGCGATCGACAGAGCGATCGGATAGGGCAATAACTCGTAAGTGGACAGGAGCCGCGTGTAACTGCCGGCATGAATGAAGGGGTAGCCGGATTTGAGAACACTGCGCGCCAGCAGCACCATTATGGTTTCGTCGTGGCCCATCGGAATAGAGGTCAAGTTCGACGCTCGGATGATGGTTCCGACGATAGTAATTGCTAGCAGCGGGATAAGCTGCCAGGACCAGCGCGACGGTTCGATGTTTGGCGCGCTACGATCGGTAAAGACCCGATCGCCTTCTAACCCCAAGCGTGCGAATAGGAGCAACAGTTTTCCGGCACCCAGGAAGACAACTATTCCCAATATAACGCTAGGTCGGAAGCACCAGTCATAGGGAAATCGAATATCATAAGACAGTGCGAAAAGGCCTGCGAGCGACACGAGCGCGACGAAGTGAAAGAGTGCATCGAAGTTCCAGCCCGGATCGTACCTCTCGCTCCCCAGGAGCAGTGGCGTCGCAAGGGTCCAGAAGAGAATCACTGAAACTGTTACGCTCACAATCGTAACCAGCCAGTGCGACGAGACTCTTACGTCCTGCCCTGGCAACCACAGTTGACTCGCCACTACGATCGGCATCACTCCCCAAGGAGCATCGCCGTATGCCCCGAAAACTCTCGGACGCTCCGGGCTACCGTCAGTACCGGCGCCCGGTGATGAGACAACGCGCCACGACGCGTCAGTATGAAAGCGATGCAACTCGTTCGCGCCAGCATCGGCAAAGCCGTTTGCGAATAGCACTGGCGGCCCTTGCACCAACGGCGCCCGCACCCGAATTACGATTTGGTTGTTTCCGGGATGCACCCAGTCGCGAATGTTGTAGGCAATCAGTTCTAGCGCGGCGCCGGGCACTGGGCCCACTGACTCGGCCGATGGAATCAATTGCAGCGCGTTACCTAAGGCCGGAACGCTAAAGTTCGTTAGCGAAGGCGGGGTCAGGCCCGGGCTAACCGAGTACAGCGGAAGCAGCAAAGGCTGTGGCCGCAGAGTAAATTGTCCTCTCGCAGCCATGCGTTGTTGCGAGTTCCCGGTTTGCTTCGGTGCAGAATTAAATGCTGTTGCGCTCGGACGCGTTCCTACGGCCCCACCATTAGGGAGGGTCGCAGCCGGCCGTGACGCGATGGTCGCGAGGTTAGATTCCTGCGCAGAATTTGATCGAGGTATTCGCAAAATCTGTCGAAGATTCTCAGCGATGCCGCGGATCGATGCAGTCGAAATCGCCGCTGGTTGTTGCACGATACGCGCAAGCGCAGCCGGATTCGTCGTAGTTGAAACCTTTGCGCCTCCTGCTGGTGAAGGACCCGGAATGCTCCCCGAGACGGAAGGCGGAGCAGTTCCCACCTGCGGCTGACTTGACTGAGCCGTCGCACTGCCCGCCACGCCGGGCGGGGTCGCAGCAATCGCCGAGTAAATCTCGGGACCCGGAAGTCCACCTCGCGGACTGATAATCGCAGGCAACTGACGGTAAGTGATTACTCCGCCGCCATCGAGTTCCAGAGGCGCATTTTGGCCTAGTGCCCTGGCTTGCGGGGCGTGGGAGGCCGTCGCCGCTAGCCGCCCGTTAACTATGACGTCGTAGTTGCCGTTAGCAGCAACCTCTAACCACCCGTCCAGAACGCCGCCCGGCAGCGCGAGATCGTACGAGAAGCTCGCAACCTCCGCTCCATCGCTCGCGGGCGCAATCCAACTCCCGCCCGGAGTGGACTCGATGAGACGAGGGTCGAACAGCAGCGGCTGGACGGCAGGCTGAGGCCCATCGTTGCCGGTCTCCTGCGCGTGCGGCCATAGTTCATCGTCCATCGCGGGCGCCGACCACCGCAGGCCACCGGGAATGTCCCTAGGCGCGGGTGTTGCCTTCCAGCTTGCGTCCGAAAGGAATTCTTGTGGCTTGGCGCCCGCGATGGTCAACGAGCCACGAACGCAGATTTGCAGAGCGTCATCAAACCAGCTTCCCGGCACGTACACCGCAATTGCATTTTTTCCTGTCGACAACAAATTGGTGATGTCGTAAAGACCTGACAGGCGAGCACCGGGTAGCTGAGCTTGGTCGACCGCGACGTTGTTGACTATCAACTGGTAGGAGCCCGTCGCTGCAATCACTAGCCAGGATCGCTCGACGGGACCGGGAACGTACAAGTCTTTGCGGAAGTACGCCGCCCGGTCGTGTTGCGAAACCTGAATCCATTTGGCGTTTCCGAAATACGGTGCGTACTGACGCGGCAGCGGTTCCACGAATGTGCGGCAGACGAAATACCCCAACATCAAGCCGCAGATAAGGACGATCGATGCGGCAGTTCTGCCCGCCGGTTGACGAAGATATTCGCGCAGATTGGCGAACAACTGCGGCCTCAAGGATCGATCAGCGAGGCCAAGCCACGCCGATTGAAATGATAATCGTAGTAGTACGAGTCGAAGTATGCCTGATGACCGATTCCAGAGGTTCCCATCCAGGTTTGTGCATCACCCAGACCCTGGTAGAAAGCGCCAAGCGCCACGGGATCGGCGCATCTGTCGATGAACCGACGCGAAACCGCAGCCATCTCACGATAGTGCCCGACCTGAGGGTAACCCATCATCAGGTAGTACGCGGCCAGCCAATTGTCGGGATCTCTTTGCAGCACCTGTTCCCAAGCCTGGACCGCGGCGGCGAAGGCGCCCGCTTGAAAGAGATGCAAACCATATGTGACTCCGATATCGCCGGCGCGCCATGCCGCGACGATTCCGATCGCGCCGCCTCGAGCGCTCAGCCGATCATAGTTTTCGATCGCGCGAGGCAATTCACCAGTGGCAGCATCCTCACGATATCTATTGTAGATGTGCTCTGATGTGTAGAAAGCGGCGTCGGGTTCGTTGATGCGTTGAAGGGTCGTATAGGCGGCGCCGATCCGCTCATGGATGCGCGGATTGAGACTGTACCAGGCGTCGAGGCGCATAGCGTCGATGTACGCGGTGATAGCATCTTCCGAACGAGCACTGCTTTCTTCACGCGCCGCGGACTCGAACGAGCGCTGAGCTCCGATCGGCCGGATAAGAACCAGCAGTGCTAGGGTCGCAGCGCTCGCGAGAGTCAGAGTCGCGATGCGTCGCGAGTAACGGGCGTCAATTGACCTCGCTCCAGCAACAAATATGGCCAACGCCGCAAAAAACCCGAGGTACCATCCCAGGCCCAAGTAGTACCAGCCCGTGTACAGCCGATCGCCGACCGTGTCGAAGGCAAGCTTCTGCCATAGTTCCACTTCGGGATGTGACCCCGGCGACTGGCCCGCGACGATCGAGAGAAACCAATCTGACTGGCGAGAAGCTTCTATCGTGAGTCTCGCGTCACCGACGGCGATCTGCAGGTAGGCCCAGGTGAGCAACAAGAACAGAGCGCCAGCCGCCAGGCATTGCCAAACCGGTCTTCGCAGCGCGCAAGAAATGGCGGCCAGTATAAAGATGGCCGCAGCGATCACGCCGAATGAAGCCAACATGAAACTTGGATGAGTCGGCGAGTAGCCGAACAGCGAGAACGCTCCTCCGTGGAGCTCATCGCTGAGCGGAAAATTTACCCACCTGAATATGAAGAGCAAGGGTACGCACAACAGAATGGCGCAGGCCCCCACCCATCGATTGATCGTCGCGCGGCTCACGGCGCGGACCTCTGCGCCGGCTGTTGCGCGTGGTCGGTCGACGCGTTGAGCCAGGGTTTCAAAAATCCCAGGCCTTCACGGAAGCGGGCAATGTCAGCTTCCGAAAACGCTCCGAGAAAATACAAGACCGCGAAGTAGACTACTGATCCGAGCACGGCAAAGGGCGCCAAAACAACGAGCGACCTGGTCGCAGTCAGATACAGCACACCACCCATGGCCGAGCTTGCCAAACATGCCGGCCACAGAATCCTGCCGAGCTGCAGTGGGAAACCCGCTTTCCAGATACAACCGATGAATGCGACTAAGAGCAGGCCCTCGGAAATGTTCATTCCTATACATGGCCCCAGGAAACCAAGCTTCCTGGCAAGCACAATGTCGAGTGCAATTCGAACTATCAGAGCGCCCGCGGTGCTGAAGAACAAGAAGGACTGACGGCCCAGTGCGGTCAACAGCATCGCATATGGTGCGGAGGCGAAGAGCAACCAAATGGTGGCACTCATGAGCATCGTCGCGCGGACTGCAGGCTCGTATTGAGCGCCTAGCAGACCCACCGTCAGCGCTTCGGGATGCATGAGGCATATCAGCGAAAGTGGGAAGGCAAGCAAGATGAAAGATTTCGCCCCGCGCGCATACGCGTCGGCGAAGTCGACCCGCGAGCGCTGGTCGGTCGCGGCCCGTGAATAAACCGGAAACAGTGCGAGCACTATCGTCTGAGGAAGATATCTCAGACCCGCAGCCATTCGGCTCGGCCCGCTGAACAGTCCGACCGCGGTGGTTCCGGCGATCGCGCCGAGTACCAGGATGTCTGCTTGCTCTGCGAGCAGACGGACGACGGCAGCACCCCCGACCGGAATCGATTCGCGAATCAGATATCCCCACTGCTTGACGTCAATTCGCATACGGATGCGCGCAAATCGGGTACTGACGAGATGGCGATAAAGGATCCACGGCGCGATGATTGAGAGCGCGTGCGCGATGACCACGCCGGTGATGCCGGTCCCGATCATGAGCGCCGCCACCGTAAGGCCAAGCAGAAATACCTTGTGTAAGACGAAGCCGACTCCGTGAAGTTCGTACTTTTCCTGCGACAGAAGCACCGCGCCGTAACATCCGACGAACACGTGCTCGAGGCGAGCGAACCCCATGATTCCGGTCAGGACGGAGATGCGCAAATCGAAATGAAAAAATGGGATGATCGCAACCATCAGAATGGTTCCGACCACGATGTACACCACGCACAGACTTAGCGCGCCGCTGAGGATTTCGCCGACTTGGTCGGATGCGACCGCCATATCGCGGATCAGGATGCTGTTCAGTCCGCCGTCGGCCAGCCGCTCCAACACGAAGGCGAACGCCATCATGAGGGAGTATGCGCCGAACTCCGACACCGTCACCCATCGGGCAATCACCACGATTGCCGCCAGCTGCAGCAACCCTCCGAGAATCGTGGAAATTCCGCCTGCGAATAAGTTCTTGGCGATTCGCTGCGACTGCTTCACGGCGCCCAGTGCCAAGTTCCAGCAGACAGATTCTGCAACTCGGCGTACTTGAGCCTCTCGGGCAACTCTGCGATCTCGGTCACGGCCTTTTGTTGCAGGGCAGTTAGTTGTGCCGATACCAGCGCTAGCTGGTCGATTTGGCCCTCGTCGTGCTCGGCCTCTGCCAACTCGAGCGCCTGATCGGCGACAACCACATTGCCTTTCAGCCCGGCGAGGATTTCGTCGTCCTGATGGACATCATTGTATGCTTGGGAGATTGACGTTCGAATGTCGAGCTCGGCCTGCTTGACCGCATCCTGCTGCGAAAGCACCGTCTCCTTGGATTCCGAGATTGCCGCGCGTCGCTGCCCGAAGTCGTATAGAGGTACGTTCACCGTAAGGTACGACATGAAGGCGGTCGGGCGCGGATGCTGGTTGTTGCCGTTGAAATATTCGAGGTCCTGCGCGGCAGTCAGGTTCGTATTGAAGTTCGCAGTCGGCCAGAAATTTGCCTCGTCCACGCGTAATTGCTGCTTTGCGACTTCGACCTTGGCGCTCTGCACGCGCAGCGCCGGGTGTCCCGGCATGACCTGGTCAAGAAACCGCTCCAGCGGTGGCAGTTCCGCGAGCGACGGGAGCTCGCCGGCCAGCTCAATTTTTTGATCGCCCTTGCTGCTCCCCATGAGCATCGCCAGCGTGACCATGAAGTTGCGCGCATTCTCGTCCGCCGACTTTCTGACGCTTGTAGCGGCTTCGATCTGCGCCCTTGTGATCGCCTCTTGCTGCGGCAGTTTGAGGCCGAGGCGTACTTGCTCCTGAACAATTTCGAGCTGCTTGGACTCAAGATCGACGATCTGTTGTTCGAGTTGAGATTCCTTCAGATAGGTTGCGGCATAAACGTAGTCGGTGACGACATCGAGGATCACCTTCTGCTCCGCGATGAGGTTCGCCGCCTCCTGCTCCGTCATCTGAGCACGCGCGGCTGCAACTGCGGGGACGTCGTTCATCCCGAGAAAGCTTCCCTCAAAAATCAAGGGATAAGTCACGCCAATTTCCTCTATCCCGACGGCGCCCCAGTGCGCGGTGCGATTTTGCTGTCCTGGCGCTCCGTTTTCGGGTTGAAAAATCCCTAGCGGAAACCATTGCGTGGCAGGGTTTCCGTTGATCTCGTAAGCCTGAAGCTGTGAACTGAAGTAAGGGAGCGTGGTCGCCCTGGTTTTCTTGATGGCCTGAGCATAGGCCGCGCTCATGTGGCGCCCAGACGACAGTTGCGGACTGTGCTCAACAGCCGCGGCCACGCAATCCTTGAGCGTCATCGGGCCCGCAGTTGCTCCACCGGCTTGGCCCGCCACGATTGCAAACAGAATCGAGCACGCCAGAGCGAGCTTGCTCATGATTTGTTCCAGGGTGCGTTCTGGTTTGCGCGAACCTTATCGTTGTCTCTGAGGCCCATCTGCCCCGCCGCCACCACTTGCTCCCCTTCCTGAAGGCCGGACAGGATTTCGGTCGCTCCCCCCGCACTCATGCCGACGCGGACCTCGCGCAGATGCGCCGTACCATCGCCATCTACCACGAACACCGATCTACGGTCCCCGACCGGGTTCAGGATCGCCGTGGTCGGCACGGCCAATGCCATTCGATGGCTGGTCAACCGTGCGTAGCCGGTTACTCCACTCTTCAGCCGAAGGTCACGGTTGGCGAGCTGGATATATGCGCCGAAGGTGCGGGTCGTCGGGTCCACCGTCGGATCGATGCGAGTGACTTTTCCCTTGAACACTTCCCCGGGGAACGCGTCGGTCCCGACTTCACCCGGCATGCCGACGAATGTAAATCCGAGCTTGTCTTCGCTTACCGCTGCATTCATCAACACGGGATCGAGTACTCCCAGCTGAAGCATCGTCTCGTCCATCCTGCTGGTCTCTCCGGGATTGACCGTCCGCGAGATTACGATCGCTGCTACCGGGCTGTAGACTTTGGTGTTGGCCAGATCGATTCTCGCGCTGACTGCAGCGTCGCGCGCCTGCGCTTCCGCGACGCGCGCATTCTCGACGTCGACCGGCGCCGCGAACTTCCTTCGCGCCAGCGTTTCCATGCGTTCGAGCTGCTTGTGCGTGTGCTCGTAAGTCACATCGGCACTAGCGAGATTGGCGAGGTACAGTTGCGGATCGAACTCGACCAGCAGATCGCCCGGGTGAACGACCTCCCCTTCTTGCACAGGTACGTTAAGCACGCGCGCGATGACTTTACTGGTTATAGTGACCGGCAC
>Ga0210407_10004213_pt1 | contig 11397 bp, 11 predicted proteins | sample IncBWC27MmetaG_FD_150860 | JGI IMG/M metagenome (GOLD analysis project Ga0210407, IMG submission 150860) | Forest soil microbial communities from Barre Woods Harvard Forest LTER site, Petersham, Massachusetts, United States - Inc-BW-C-27-M | ecosystem: Environmental > Terrestrial > Soil >... | reverse complement strand
TGCTTATAAGATTGGTCCTGGACAACCATCTCAGCCAGGAGGTTCAGAACTTGCATTTCAGTGGGATTCTCTTCCAGGTGCAGGCAATCGGCGGCGATGCGAGTGCCGTAGGGGATTTCCTCGCCGCCGACTAGTTCCGTGGCGGCGGCGGCCGGCTCCACTTGCACCTCGCGCTCCCACTCAACGGCAACCAAGCGCCACCCGGCAGCCTCTTGTTGGCTGAGGTAATCGGGGCTGGGCCAAGCCGAGAGAGCTTCTCGAATCCACTCAATTTTCTTCATGGAATGTCTCCTTGACGACCCACTCGCCTAGGCGACGACAGAGAGCACACCCACCTGGGCACGGGAACAGGCAATTTGCCTGCCCAGTGCCTTTTCTACGTAAGTCATTAAGGGAAAATCGTTTAGCTCGGGTTCAAGATGACCCAGAGCGACGCGGAGATGTCCGTTAGTGGGATGGATTGTTGCGTTGCCGGACACTGCCGCGAGCGCCCGCGACGCACGTCAAAAAGTAGAGCATTTTCGTCCCTCGCCGGTTATGATAGAGACGTCTGACCGTCCAACCCTCGATTTCCCCACATTACATCTCTAGGCCGACCCGGTCCCGCCTCACCTTGGCGGTGTCCTATGCAAGTAGACGTGAAGGGGAAGCGAGCAGAAGAGCGCAAGTATTTGAAGGTAGGAGTGGATCTATGCAGCGTGGACGTACGAACGCCCGCGTACTCTGGGGTTACAGACAATGTTAGCTCGCACGGAGCGCGAGTGCTGACGAGCAAGGCGCTGAAGTCCAACGAGCGGCTAGAGGTGCGGTCCATGTTGGGAAGCTACCGGTCTAGAGCGCGTGTCGTTTATTGCGTGCCCGTGGAAGGCGGATTGTACGCGGTGGGACTGCAACTCTACGCTATCGCCGGGAAATGGGTATCGCCGGAGTAGATTCTGCCGTCCCGCGGCCAGAGTATCAAACAGGTGGAGGCACTGCCGATCAGCGAACCGGCAGCCGCTGCCGGCTTAAGACCGCAAAAAGATTGCTGTAATCGTCGGTCCAGAGGATTGGCTGCTTTTTCAAAACGACCGGGGTTGCCCTTTTTTCCAAGTTGGGGATTCGGAAGATCTCGGGATTTTGGGAGAGCAAAATCCACCAGCTGTACTGGTCGCGAACTTCTACAGCGCTGAGATGATAGGCCTCAGCGAGGCCGGCGATTACCGGTGCAAGGTCCAGAAAGCGACTAGAGATATTGAATGCCAAGATTCCGCTATTGTCTCGCAAGTGATGAAGATAGATTCCCAAAGCCTCCTTTGTAAGAAGATGTACGGGCACAGCGTCACTACTGAAGGCGTCTGCCACTAAGATATCGAAGTTCTGCAGGTCCCCGCGTGCAGCCTCCCGCTCGAGCGAAAGCCTGCCGTCGCCCATCACGAGTTCAATCGATGCGGGTGAATCCTTCATAAACTGAAAATACGGCCGGGGTCCAGCGGACAGAAGCGGTACGTCGGGATCGATCTCGTAGAAACGGAAGACATCCCCGGAACGCCCGTAAGAGGCGAGCGTACCGACTCCGAGTCCAATGGTACCCACGCGCAGGCGCTCCTTGCCGGAAGCTTTCCGGGGATAATTACTCAGCAGCAAGCCGATTCCGCTTTCCGGTCGGTAATAAACCGTTGGTATGCGGCGCCGCTCGGGATTCCTGAACTGCGTCCCATGGATGGTGCTGCCGGAGACGAACCAAATCTGGTCCGACGTTTCGGTGACATATTTGACGCCGAAGAAGTTTCTTTTATAAAAAAGGAAGTGCTGCGATCCTACGGTAGCGTACGAGTAAGCGAGAATCGCGAACACCCCGAGCAAGGCCAGGGCGGTTATAGGTTGCCATGGGAAGGTGGAATCCAAGTCTCTTGGGGCAGCCTCACTTTGATTCTTAAACAAAAGCCTTGCAGTCAGGAGAACCACGGCCGCCATCCCGCCCGTGTAATACTCGTTGGTCAAAAAAGATAGAGCGGCGATCTTGGGAAATAGACTAATCGTGTGAGGTACGAGCCAAGTGAGGAGCAAAGCGACTGCGGCGATCCAGGAAGCCTGTTCCGTGCGGCCGCTTCGGTCCTCAAGAATGAAGGCCAAGAAAAGCAAGAAACCACAGGAAAGCAAAGCGATCTGAAATTCCCAGAAGCCACTAAAAATGGCAGGTGCAACAATCACGACGAAAACCCCGCCCAAAGCGCCTCCCGTCGCAACCATGAAAAAAAACGCCGTCAAGTGTCGCGAGGAGGGTTTGGCGCGGGCTAGCTCGCCGTGGCAAACCATGCATACGACGAACAGGGCCGCACAACAAACTATGATTTGAAAGGCTGTTCTCCCTTTATAGCTGAGCGCCTCTGGATTCAACACCAAGCCAAGAAAAAGAAAATAGACCGGCCAAAAAATGCTGCGCTGGTACCAGCGACTGCTGTCAAAAGTGAAGATGAAGGAGAGCAGGTACAGGCTAAGAGGAAGGACCCAAAGTAGTGGAATAGCAGTCAGATCTTGACACAGAAGGTTCGTCGTGGCCAGTAGCATCGTGGAGGAGCAAGCGCTGAAGGTCACCCAAAGCAGATACTTGGCAGGCTGCGGTGCATTGCGATCGATTGTCTGCGAAGCACTTGCAGTTGGAGGAGATGCTTCAGCCGCTGTCCCCACGCTGCCTCGGATTTTCCACGCCAGGCGGGCGCACAATGCAATGAAAACGAGATAGCCGAAGGTCCACACTTGAACCTGGTGTTTTAGCGTGAAGAGCCATTCCAGTAGGAAGGGATACGTCAGCAGGCCCAGGAGAGACCCGGCGTTGGACAGCGCGTAAAGGCGATAAGGAGACTTTCCGGCGTATGTCCGGCCGAACCAGTTCTGCAGCAGCGGACCGGTGGTCGACAATAGAAAGAAGGGGATGGCCACGGTAACTGCCAACAGTTGCAGGATCTTCCATACGGGGTTGTCGCTTGGTTGCGGCTTCCAATCCAGGCCCGGAGTGAGAGGCGTGGCCCACTTCCACCAAACAAGTGCAAGCACCGCCAGCGCGGAAATTAACAGGACACCGTGTATCACTGCCTGCGCGCGAAGGCGAACGCGGCTGGCGAGGAAGTGAGAATATCCATAGCCAGCCAGCAGGAGCACCTGAAAGAACAGCATGCACGTGTTCCAGACCGAAGCGGCACCGCCAAAAAAGGGCAGAATGTACTTGCCGATGATCAACTGCACCTGAAAGAGAAGAAAGGCGCTGAGAAAGACGGTCGCTGCGAACGCCAACGGCGCAAAGCGCGGCCCGCTCTTGCCAGCCGAGGGGAGCTCCGTCTGCGCAGATGATCTGAATTCGGCAGTTTCAATCATCTTTTGATTTTTGCAGGTCGCTCAGCCGCTCACCATCGGTATTCGCTGGAAGATGACCTTCCTGACAAGGGGCGTGCGTACCCGGCGTTCGAAGCGGGGTATGATGGCGAAATGTACGCTCGGAAATTAAGGGTTGAAGTCGTGGTACGCGGGGAGCGGCGCCTCTGTCCGCTGGAGTGGCTGGATCAATTTTGCATGAGGAACTTCACGAATGCGGTGGAGTTCGACGATACGTTGCCGCTGGGCGATGGGATTGTGGAAACGAGCTTTCGAGTTACGCCCGAACACTTTGCGGAGAGCCTTGGGGCATGGCTGACACAGCGCGGAAAGGGTGAAGGGCAGGCGCTGCGGGTCGAAGTAGCAGCGACGAGATGAATGGTTCAGGCTGCCGAGTCGCGTTTTTCTCCAGTGAGGAGCGCTTTGATTTCAGGCAGCGCGGCCCGCACCGCAGCTTCGCCGACGGCGACGAGCTCGTCGGTGCGCGTGAAATCGTCCCACACGAAAGGCTTCACGTCAGGTTCGATGATAACGTCCGCTTGCTGACGCCAGGCGATTTCTCCGTGGCGCTGGATGATGTTGAAGGAGCGGCTGATGACGTCGGCGGCAGTCCGGGGATCCTCGAGGTTGCCTGCTTCGAGATAAATGGCGATAACGACATCCGCGCCGAGCAGCAGCGCGCCTTCCACCGGAACGGGCGAGGTAAGAAAACCATCCACAAGCGTGCGGCCTTCAAACTGGATGGGCACGAAAAGCCCCGGGTACGAGCAAGAGCCTCGCAGCGGGGGGAGAAGCGGTCCGCGGGTGTAGTACACGGAGATACCCGCGTTGATGTCCGTGGCGGCTATGGCGAAGGGAGTTTTCAATTCTTCGAAGGTTTTCACATGCGTGAATCGCGTAAAGTATTTTTCCATGCGCTGGTTGGTGGCCAGGCCGAGCCAGGAGGGCGTCCAGCGGCCAAAATCCGCGAAGGTGGTAGCGCTGGCGATGCGCTGCATGTCGTCCAGCGGCACGCCCGCGCAATAGCAGGCGCCGATCAGCGCCCCGACGCTGGTACCTGCGACACAATCAATGGGAATGCCGGCTTTCGTCAGCGCGCGAAGCACACCTATGTGTGCAATTCCACGCGCGAAGCCGCCAGCCAGGGCGAGCCCCACGCGGGGACGCTCGCTGTTCGGGCGCTCCTCGCCGGTGGCGAAAGAATGAAGTTTATCCCTCGCATTCCGCAGCCAGTCGAGTGCGTTGGATACTTTGTCTTCCAGCATTGGTCTATTCATTTTAGGGCCTCTCAGGCCCAGCGGCATAGGGTTTGACCGGGGAATGCCGGTTTTGTAACCTGTCCTGCCGTCTAGTTTTCTGAAAAGAGCATCCATGAAACGCCGGATTGAGAAGGCTGTAGTGCTGGGTGCGGGAACCATGGGTTCGCGCATCGCGGCGCACTTTGCGAATGCGGGGCTGCCGTGCATTTTGCTCGATATCGTGCCGCCGAATTTGCCCGCCGATGCGTCGGCCGCGGAGCGCAATAAAATTGTACGGGCGGGACTGGAGGCGGCGAAGAAGTCCAAGCCTGCGGCTTTTTTTACTTCCGCGCTGGCGGAACGCGTGGCCATTGGCAATTTTGAGGACGATCTGGCGCGCTGCGCGGAGGCGGACTGGATCATCGAAGTCGTCGCCGAAAATCTGGAGATTAAGCGCAAGCTGCTTTCGCGCGTGGCGCAGGTTCGCAAGCCAGGCGCGATTGTCACTACCAACACGTCCGGACTGCCCGTGCACTTGATCGCCGAAGGCATGAGCGACGAATTTCAGCAGCACTGGGCGGGGACGCATTTTTTCAATCCGCCACGCTATTTGAAATTAGTGGAAGTGATTCCGGGGCCGAAGACGTCGCCGGAGGTGATCGATACGCTCAGCGAGTTTTGCGACCGGAGGCTCGGCAAGGGCGTAGTCGTTGCCAAGGACACGCCGAACTTCATTGCCAACCGCATCGGGACGTTTTCGATGCTGAACGCCTTGCGGCTGATGGGCACGCTGGACATGACCGTCGAGGAAGTGGATGCGTGCACCGGGCCGGCCATTGGGCAGCCAAAGTCGGCTACCTTTCGAACCGCCGACATTGTGGGAATCGATGTCTTGGCGCACGTAGTGAAAAATATTTATGAGTCGGTGGCCAACGACGAATCGCGAGAGATGTACCGCGTTCCGGCGCTGGTGGAAGAGATGGTGCGGCGCGGCTGGCTGGGTGACAAGACCGGGCAGGGATTTTACAAGCGCGTGAAGGGCGACGGAGAACGCGAAATTCTGACGCTCGATGTGCACACCATGGAATACCGGCCGCGGCAGAAGGCGCGATTTGCTTCGATCGAAGGCGGGAAGACGATTGAAGACACCCGTCAGCGGTTGCGCGCGCTGGTGGGACCGATACTCGAGGGCCAAAAGGGCGATAAGGCGCAGCAATTCTTGTGGGGCTCGATCTCGGAAACGTGTCTTTATGCCGCTCGCCGCGTGCCTGAAATTTCTGACAGCGTCGTGGACGTGGACCGCGCGATGCGCTGGGGATTTGGCTGGGAGCTTGGTCCGTTCGAGGTGATGGATGCCATTGGGGTGAAGGCTTTCACGGAACAGGTGCGGAAAGAAGGGCGCGCTTTGCCGGCCGCGATCGAGAAACTCTCGGCGAGCGGTCGAGGCGCATTCTATGAATCAGCGCAGGGCGCGACGACGGTCTTTGATCTTGCGAGTGGTGTAGCGAAAGCCGTGGAACCGCCGAGCGGCGTGCTGCTTCTCAAATCGCTGAAGGATGCCGGGCGGGAAGTCGAGCGCAATTCGGGCGCGAGCCTGATTGGTCTGGGCGATGGCGTGTTGTGCTGCGAATTTCACGCAAAAATGAACGCCATCGGCGCGGACTTGATCGCCATGCTGCACAAGGGCCTGAAGCGGCTGACCACCGATTTTGACGCCATGGTGATCGCGAACGAAGCAGTGAATTTTTCCGTGGGCGCCAACTTGATGCTGGTGCTGGTGGCCGCGCAGGAGCAGGAGTGGGACGAGATCCACATTGCGGTCAAGCAGTTTCAGAACGTGAATCTGGCGCTGAAATATGCGCCGAAGCCGGTCGTGGCCGCGCCGCAGGGAATGGCTTTGGGAGGCGGATGCGAAATCAGCTTGCACGCGGCGCGCATTCAAGCAGCAGCGGAGGCGTACATCGGTTTGGTGGAAACCGGGGTGGGGTTGATTCCGGGCGGCGGTGGTTCCAAAGAAATGCTGATTCGCGCGAACGAGCACGCGGCGAGCGGCGAGGATTTGGATTTATTCCATGCGCTGCGCCCGATCTTTGAAACCATTGCTATGGCAAAGGTGGGAACCAGCGCGGAAGAGTCGCGCGAACTGGGCTTCTTGCGCCGCGAAGACGGCGTGTCCATGAACCGTGACCGGCTGGTGGCGGATGCGAAGGAAGTGGCGCTGGCCTTGGCGCGCGGCGGGTACAAACCGCTGGCGGCGAATTGGCAGGAAGGCGCGCAGACGACACAGGTTAAAGTGCTTGGCGAACAATTTCTTGCCACCGCGAAGATGGGGATTCATCTGCTGGTGCGCGGCGGGTATGCCTCGGAATACGACGCAACCGTGGCGCGCAAGCTGGCGAATATTTTGGCCGGCGGACCGCTGACCGCGCCACAGATGGTCAGCGAACAATATGTGCTGGATTTGGAGCGCGAAGCTTTCGTGTCGCTGTGCGGCGAAAAGAAAACGCAGGAGCGCATCGCGCATACGCTGAAAACCGGCAAGCCCCTTCGAAATTAGCCCCGCGCTCAGCAACACGATAAAACGTACAAAAGCGTATTGAAATGGCGATTCCGAATGGGCTATTCTATCGCCCGGAAGGTGCGCCTGTGCAGAAGCTGCTGGCGCCGCGCGAAGCGGCCAACATCCTGGGCATCAGCTATCCGACATTGAAGCAATGGATTTATCGCGGAAAGCTCAAGACCGCCAAGACTCCCGGCGGACACCATCGCGTTCCGGAGAGTGAAATCGACCGCCTGTTTCCCAAGAAACTCGAACGGGGAGATATCGAGACGCGGCGCGGAAATTTTCGCAAGATCAGCGGACGCAACCAGTTGTTTGGCCGCGTACTGGACGTGAAATACAGCGGTCTGCTCGCGCAGGTCACGCTGAAAATAGGAGAACAGCAAATCACTGCGATTATCACCGCGGATGCGGCCAAGGAAATGCGCCTGAAAGTGGGTGAGCGCGCCGCGGCGCTGATCAAATCCACCGAAGTGATGATTCTTCGCGTATGAGCGCGGCCCAGGCTGAAGAGTTCAAAAGCTGATGGATTTTGTGAGACCTTCCTCGCGCTGCCTGTTGCTGCTTTCCTGCTTGCTGGCTTTCCGAAGCGCCAACGCTCAGGAGATTCGCGTCGCCGCCGCGGCCGATCTGAAATTTGCGCTCGATGAACTGGACACGCAATTCGAGAAGCAAACAGGAAGGAGAATCAACGTCAGCTACGGCTCAAGCGGGAATTTCTTCGCGCAAATCCAGAATGGCGCGCCTTTCGACGTCTTATTGTCGGCGGACATCGAGTATCCGCAAAAGCTGGAGGCTGCGGATCTGGCTGAGCCGGGAACGCTTTATGAATATGCGGTCGGGCGAATTGTAGTCTGGATGCCTGCTGATGCGCGCGGTGACTTGGCAAGGCTTGGATGGAAAGCGCTTCTCGAGCCCGGCGTAGAGAGAATTGCCATCGCGAATCCGGAGCACGCACCGTACGGGCGCGCTGCCGTTGCAGCGCTGCGCAATGCCGGAATCTACGAGCAAGTTCGCAGGAGACTCGTTTACGGCGACAATATCGCGCAAGCTGCGCAATTCGTGGCATCAGGCAATGCGCAGGCGGGAATTCTCGCGTTGTCGCTGGCCGTTTCCCCTCCCATGAGAGAAGGCAAACGCTGGGAAGTCCCGACGAATATGCATCCCCCGATTGAGCAGGGCGCTGTAATTTTGAAGAGTGCAAAGGACAAAAAGGGCGCGCATGCCTTCCTGGCGTTTCTAAAGAGCGATGCTGCGCGGAAGACTCTTGAGTCGTACGGATTCACACTGCCAGCCCCAGTAGGGGCGAGCGCCCGAAGCCAATGAACTTCGAAGCGCTCCTGCTTTCGATTCGCTTGGCGCTCTGTGTCTCCGCGATTCTTTTTGTCGTGGGCGTGCCGCTGGCGTATTGGCTGGCCTACTCGCGGTGGCGCTGGAAATTCTTGTTGGAAGCGGTTGTAGCTTTGCCGCTCGTCCTCCCGCCAACCGTGTTGGGATTTTACATGTTGCTCGCCATGGGGCCGCGCGGTCCGCTCGGCAGATTATGGCATGCGGCATTTGGGCACGGGCTGGCTTTTACGTTTGCCGGGTTGGTGATCGCGTCGGTGCTCTACAGCTTCCCGTTTGCGGTGCAGCCACTGATCGTTTCGTTCGAAACGGTGGATCGCAAGCTGCTCGATGCCTCCGCGGTGTTGGGCGCGGGACGCATACGCACGTTTCGCCGCGTGATTCTGCCCTTGTCCGTTCCCGGAATCATCACCGCGCTGGTGCTGAGCTTCGCGCACACGCTCGGCGAATTCGGCGTCGTGTTGATGGTCGGCGGCAATCTGGCTGGAGTTACGCGCACCGTTTCGATCGACATTTACGATCGCGTGCAATCTCTCGATTACCTGGCCGCAAACCGCGCGGCCTTTCTACTGCTCGTCATTTCTTTCGCCGTGCTTTCGGTCGTGTACGGAATCAACCGGCAAGCCGGTCGCCGCCAGTGGTTGCCGTGGGCCGCGAAATGAACTCCGCGAATCTAGCAGCACGCGTGCGGAAGGCGCATCGAGGTGACACTGCGCCGTCGTTTCTGCTGGACCTCAATGTGGAAGTGCTTCCCGGCATCACTATCCTGTTCGGTCCGTCCGGCGCGGGGAAATCAACGCTGCTGGATTGTATCGCGGGGCTCACGCAACCGGACGCTGGCCGAATAGCGATAGACAGCGAAGTCGTGTTCGATTCCGAAAAGCAAGTAAACGTGCCCCCGCAGCGCCGGCAGATCGCTTACGTGTTTCAGTCGCTCGCGCTCTTTCCACACATGACGGTGGAAGCCAATGTTGGCTACGGTTTGCTGGACGCACCGCGGCAAGCGAGAGGGCGCGTCGCTGAAATCCTGCAAATGTTCCGAGTGGAAACGCTGCGCGCGCGAAAGCCGCGAGAAATCTCCGGCGGTGAGAAGCAGCGCGTGGCCTTGGCGCGGTCGCTCGTGACCTTGCCGCGCGTGCTGCTGCTGGACGAGCCGCTAAGCGGCCTGGACGCCGAGCTGAAAGCATCCATCATCGACGACCTGCGCGCGTGGAATGCGGCCCGCAAGATTCCGATTTTGTATGTCACGCACAGCCGCGAAGAAGTGGACGCGCTCGGCGAGCGCGTCATTGCCCTGGAGCACGGCAAAATTGTGAGCGAGGGAACGCCGCGCGAAGTATTGGATGCACCCCGCCGCCGCCGGCTGGCGCAAGCGGCCGGATTCGAAAATTTGCTCAGCGCCACGGTCGTGGATTTGCGCGAACCGGACGGCGTCATGCGTGTGCGCCTTGCGGGTTCCCTCTGCGAAATCGAAGTGCCGCTTGGCCGCGCCGCGCCCGACGATCACCTCCGCATAGCCATCCGCGCAGGAGACATTTTGCTGGCCACGGAACCGCCAAGAGCGCTGAGCGCGCGCAACGTCCTGGAAGGAAAAATTGTTTCGCTGGAGCGGCGTGGCACGCTAATCGCGGCCCGAGTGGATTGCGGCGCCATTTTCACCGTTCACGTGACGCCCGGCGCAGAGCGCACGCTCGAGCTTGCCGCAGGAAAGAAGGTCTGGCTGGTGCTAAAGACGCATTCCTGCCACTTTGTCGAAGGCTAGGATTTTGGTTTTACCGCGGCGTGGGCTGCGGCGGCGGAGAATTTGACCTCGTTGGCCTCGAGGGTTTCTCCCTTTGGCGTGGCGTGAATCACTACGCGATCGCCGACCGCTAGGTCAGAGAGCTTGGCGGGCTTGTCTTCGTTTCCAGCGTGTGAAACGTACATCGTTGAAGCCACAAGCTTCACTTCCACGGCCTTTCCGGTTGCGGTTTTGACCACAACAGAATCGGCATTGATCTTTTGCAGTGTGCCCGCCACATGCTTTTTGTCACCATGTGCCAGCGCTATGCTCGCCACGAGCGCGGCGATCGCAAACAAGGTACACAGTTTCGTTTTTAACGGAGCTTTCACCACCAGTCCCTCCCGCCGCCGCGATACCAAGATTCAACTTCCCGCTCAGCAAGCGCACTCAATGATGATGCGTCCCTTCCGGTTTCTGTTGCATCGGCGCGCCACGCAGGAAGTCGTTCTCTTCTTGTTCTTCTTCGAGATCTTCCGGACCTTTAGGGTTGTAGCGCTCCATCTCCATGCGTTCTTCTTCCGTAAGCTGGGGCAGGTGGCGAATGAAGCGCACCAGCTTCCAGCTATCCTGTTCCGATCCTTGTGCTCCGCCAAACGCAGGCATTCCGGTGAAGCGCACGCCATTTTCGATGATCCAGAAAAGTTCGCCGTCCGCGAGCTTTTGCGTTTCCTCGCGTCGCAAGTCTGGCGGCTTGGGATAAAGGCCACGGCCGATGGCGGTGTCTCCGCTGCCGTCGTTGGCGTGGCATATGGCGCAATGGTCCGCGAAATGCAAACGAGCGTCGCGAAGATTCTCCGGCGTTTCCGCAGCGGGATTCTGCATGCTGCGGGCCCCTGCGGGAATAGCCAAGTGCCGGGCGTTGCGCGCCAACATGCTTTCAAACGCCGTGGGTTTCGCACGCGAACTCAGGCCATCATGCAAGACGGAAGCCGCGGCAACCGTTATCAAAGCGATAGCGATAGCGATCGCCAGAAGAATCGCATTGCGACGGCTCATGATCGCTCCATATCGTAGCGAACCAAAGCGGCGCAAGCCAGCACCCAGCGCCGCGCGAGCTTCCTCCTATTTCAATACGTAGAGTGAATTCATCTCTGATACGATACGCATGTCAGGGACTG
>Ga0210407_10004210_pt1 | contig 11407 bp, 11 predicted proteins | sample IncBWC27MmetaG_FD_150860 | JGI IMG/M metagenome (GOLD analysis project Ga0210407, IMG submission 150860) | Forest soil microbial communities from Barre Woods Harvard Forest LTER site, Petersham, Massachusetts, United States - Inc-BW-C-27-M | ecosystem: Environmental > Terrestrial > Soil >... | reverse complement strand
GGCGACGAACGGCCCGAAGCCGGCCAGCGAGGCAGCCACGAAGAAATTGACGCCGTCGAGGGCATGCAGGCTCCGACCCGACGGCGCGGTGCTCGCGTCGAACGATTGTGCCGGGGCGACCGTCAAGCCGATGTCTCCGTAGAACCGCCTGTCCCAGTCTGGCGCATGCGCGCTGGAATCGCCATCGCCTTATCCGGCACGCAGCGCGCGCGACACGCCTCCTTGGTGGAGATCGGCGAGTCAAACACCCATTCGAAGGACGATCACGGACAACTCACCAGCATGTCCCCACGACGGGGAGTCAGCCGCTCCCGCCCGTCATGGCGGTGGTCGTCATGGCGGTGGCTGTCATGGCGGTTGCCTGCCGAAGCACGGCCGTCGGCTCATACGGCTTGTCGTGAAAGCGCGTGCTCGACGGCAGCTTGTCGGGTCGCGGCCGGCCCGACGTCATGATGATGCCGATTGCGGGCCAGCGCCTGGCGACATCGCGGGCCAGGTCGGCCCCGCTCATCGATCCGGGCATGCTGACATCCGTGAAGAGCACCCTGATGTCCGCGTTCGCCTCGAATAGACGCAGGGCCTCGTCGGCGCTTCCGGCTTCGAGGACCCGGTATCCTGCATGGACGAACATGTCGGAGGCGCCCATGCGCTCCAGCGCATCGTCGTCGACGACCATAACGACGGCCGGTGAGGGGGAGGTGTTCATTCGGAGCCAACGGAATCGTATCACGATCGTTCCCGGGCCACACAACGAAAAGTGGCTATTCGGTCCGTTTCGCGTCTTTTGGTTGAAGGGTGGCATCCCCGCAACACGCGTAGGATCCTCCGCCTGGGGTGGTCAATAGTGAGCAGACACGCCACCCCTGGGCCCTATGCTGCCGGGTTAGATTTCTTCCAGGTCGTCCTTCGAGCCTGGCGATGAATTTGCGGAGGCTTCGTGCAGCAGACAGGCATCAGGGAACAATTTACCGCCCTCGCCGATGCGTGGGCGCTCGCCCAGGGCATTGTCGACACCGTCCGCGAGCCCATGATCGTCCTCGACGAGGAGCTGCGCGTGATCGCCGCGAGCCGCTCCTTCTATTCGGCTTTCAAGGTCGGCGCCGAGGACACCCAGGGCCGGCTGCTCTACGCGCTGGGCGCCGGCCAATGGGACATCCCGAAGCTCCGGGTGCTGCTGGAAAACATCATTCCCGAGCACGGTGTGATGGAGGGTTATGAGGTCGAGCATGAATTCCCCGACCTCGGACGACGCACCATGCGCCTGAATGCCCGCCAGCTGTTCTACAAGGAAGGCGCAAACAAGGCCATTCTGCTCGGCATCGAGGATATTACCGCGCAGCGCGTCCTGGAGCGCGAAAAGGAAGACCTGTTGCGGCAGAAGGGTGTGTTGCTCGAGGAACTGCAGCACCGGGTGGCCAACAGCCTGCAGATCATCGCCAGCATCCTGCTGATGAAGGCGCGCGCGGTGCAGTCGAAGGAGACGCGTCTCCATCTCGAGGATGCCCACCAGCGGGTCATGTCGGTGGCGGCCGTGCAAAAGCAGCTTTATGCCGCCGAGGCCACCGGGTCGGTCGAGATTGCGCCTTATCTCGAGAAGCTGTGCGCCAGCCTTGCGACCTCGATGATCGGCGACACGCGGCCGATCTCGCTCAAGGTGGTCGGCGAAGGCGGCAGCGCCTCATCCCGCCAGGCCGAGAGTCTCGGCCTGATCGTGACCGAGCTCGTGATGAATGCCCTGAAGCATGCCTTCCCCGAAGTGAAGGCCAAGGGCCAGATCACCGTCGCCTATGACAGGGCCGGCACGAACTGGAAGCTGTCGGTCTCCGACGACGGGATCGGCAAGCCCGACGGCGTCTTCGCCCAGGGCAAATCCGGCCTCGGCACCGGTATCGTCAAGGCGCTTTCCCAGCAGCTCGATGCCCAGGTCGCGACGTCGGCCGGACCGCTCGGCACGACGGTGTCGATCACCCATGCCACTTTCCCGACCAAGGCCGTCCACGCCGCGTAGGGGCCGGTCGGCAGGCTTGGTGCCCTGGAACACTCCCGGAGCGTGACCCTTGAACGGCACCAGCAGGGGCAGATTCCAAGAGTCAGCCCTGCCATGTCGGATAGTGCAATCTGCGAACCAGCTTCGGGAAGCGCGGATCCGCCCGCAAATTTTCCCAGCGCGGGTCAAGGCGCAGCCAAACCAGCCAGTTCGACCTTTCGGTGAAGGCCCGGTCCAGCCAGGTGAAGGCAGCGTCGATTTCGCCGAGGCCCGCATAGATGAGGGCAACGCCATACGATGTAACGAATTTACGGGTCGCAAGCTGACGCAATTCCGCCAGCGTCTCCTGGGCTGCCCCAACGCGGCCGGCGACTGCTTGAGCGTGCCCGCGTGCAGCGATGGAAACCGGCCAGCCGCTCAACAGATTGTCGACTCGCTGAAACGAGGCAATTGCGTCGTCGTAGTGTCCTAGTTCCTGCGAAGCTCGTCCCCTCCAAAGATGCGCCGCCGGGAACTCGGCATTCATCTCCAGAACGGCCTCCGTTTGCTTGATCGCGTCGTTGTAGCGCCGCGTGTAGTAGTGGAGGAAGCCGAGATCGCTGTTGATTGCGAGAGAAAGCGGGTCTCGCGCATGCGCCAGCTCCAGTTCTCGATAGGCCTCCGCCGGTCGCCCTGCTGCCAGTAGGAAGGTGCTGAACCATTGGTGGGCTTCCGCGCCTTGACGGTCGAGGGAGATAGCGCGGCGAAACTCCTTCTCGGCGCTGCTCCAATCCCAGTCATGGTACAGATTGACATAGCCAATCGAAGCATGAGGTGCTGCGAGCGTATCGTCGAGGCTGAGCGCAGTTGCCGCATGACGCCGCGCCATTGCAAAGGCGTCGGAAGGTGCGACGTAGCTCAGATAGCCTTGCGCTGCACTCGCATCTGCGAGACCGGCGTAAGCCGGTGCATAGCGTGCATCGAACGCAAGCGAGCGCCAAAAGTGCTGGATTGCGCTGTCGAGCCCCTCGACGGTCCGCCGGCTCCAGCAGTAGCGGCCCTGCAGGTACGCGCGGTGAGCGTCCTCCCTTCCTGTATCCCGGGAGGGTGGCCGCGAACGCGGCGCGCCCGTGCGGAGGAACAGGGTTGTCGCACGCCCACTCGTCTTGGTCGGTGCTACAAAGCGGTAACCACGTTTGGACACGGTCTGAATGAACTTTTGCCGGCCGCGATTGCGTCCGAGCAAACGCCGCAAGGTCGAGATGTTCACGCTGAGATTGACCTCGGCGACAAATGTGCTGGGCCACACTTCGTCGAGAAGCTGATCCTTGGATACGAGGTGGCCGCGATGACGTACGAGCGCGACCAGCAGATCGAAAGTTTTTGGCGTGAGGCGCAACGGTCGGCCGCGCAGCAGGAGCAACCGCTCCGCCGGGTCGAGGACGAAGTCGCCAAACTCGAAAATTTGGGCCTTGTTGGCGGTCATTCCGCCTTCCCGCAAAACACCAGCAAAGATTTAGGAAATTTCCAAGGACGCCAGCAGCCTCGCTCCGACATTGTGGCATTGACCAACGGTCAGGGGAAGTTGTCATGCGGTTTGGACTCGATGAACAGGAAGACCATCTGTTTGGACGCCTCCACAGAGTGGCAGCCACGGCCTGCCTGGTGCTGATGCTGGGGTCACTCGGGGGTGGAAGTGAGGCCGCGACCCAGGAAGATGAGGTGCGATCGACATTCGAGCGCTTCGTTGCCGCCCAGAACGCCCATGATGAGAAGGAGGTGAGCGGCCTTCTGATCGACGCGTCCGACTTCCTCTGGATCACGCGCGGTACGGCCATATGGGGTCGTGATGCTGCGATGAAGCGGTTCGCCGCACTGTACCAGGGCACTTGGCAGCTCGCGCCGGACCTTTCGGGGCTCAAGGTGGTCATTATTGGAGAAGGTGTTGCGCAACTCTACGTTCCCGTCACCTTTACGATCGGAGCTTCTGGCCAGGCGTCTCAATCGACGCAATTCCTCATGAACCAGATCCTGCGCAAGACCCCAACCGGGTGGAAGGTATCGAGTATCCTGCCGATCCCTGTGCCTGCTCCTTAGGTTTGCTTCGGCATCGACAAACGGGAGAACGGGAAGCTGACCTTCGGGCGGTACCGTTGAACATGAACATACGGGACACTGCCAACCGCTTTTCGGATTTGCCTGTAGTCCGGTTTCCCGAACTCAAGGTATTTCGCCTCAAACCCGAGCAATAGCTGCGCCGAGCGCTCATGAGGGTTTAACCAACGTAGGGTCGACTACCGAAGAGTCCGGTCGTGGCGGAGCCATTTAGTCTATCACCTGGTCGGGAAGCGCGAGTACCGCTTCGTACTAGTCGGCGCAATCAAGCGCCTTCGGCATGCGGCCAGGTTTTACGCGTATGCGAGCGCCCTTGTTTCGGCGCGATGAGGCCGTCAGGCCCTTAGTCACGCCAACCGTTCACACACCGGCGGGAAGGCCCCGCCGTCGCGACGCTGTCATAGTTGTGATCTAATTGTGATTTTCCACCTCGACAGTACTCTTGCGAACGTCGTTTGGTTATTGTGCTTGAATACGAAAGCTCTTGCCAGCTTGACTTTCTGTTCCGGGGGGAACTCCAGCTTGGCTTACAGTTCGGGGTGAGGGGAATGCAAAATGTTGTGACGGTTGTGCCGGCAGCAGATGCGTCGGCGCGAAATGGAATGGCCCTTCCAACCGAAGCCGGCCTGGATACCGCCACGCCGGGTGCCATCCGCATCCTGTTCGTCGAAGACGACGATTATTATCGTGAGGTCCTTGAGCGGGAATTGGTGGGGCGTGGTTTCGCCATCCGGAGCTTTGCCGATGGCGCCTCGCTGCTCGGTTCCATCGAATTGGCCGTTGACGCTGATGTCATTGTTCTGGACTGGGCTCTTCCCAGGACGTCGGGCATCGACCTGCTTCCCCAGTTACGCCGTCGCGGGGTGAACTTGCCGGTCGTCTTCCTGACCGGCCACGCCTTGCCGGCGAATGAAAGCCTGGCCTTCGACTGCGGCGCGATCGATTTCATCGACAAGACGCGTGGTGTGGAGGTTGTCGTCAGGCGGTTGAAGCGGGTGGTCGGCACCGTCGGATCTGCCGCCCAGCCCGGGTCCGAAGAGCTTCTGGTGCGCGGCAAGCTCGTTCTCAAGCAGAGCATCAGCCGGGCCACGTGGGGCGAGGTGGACGTTGGCCTCACTCTCGGGGAATTCAAGATGGTGCATCTGCTGGCGTCGAAGGCTGGCCGCTATGTGACCTACCGAGCCATCTACGACTGCTTGCACTACGCGGGATTTATTGCAGGGATTGGGGAACATGGATATCGGGCGAACGTCCGATCCGCAATCAAGCGCATCCGCCGCAAGTTCAGCACGCTGGATCCTGCCTTCGACGAAATCGAGAACTACAACGGCTTCGGATATTGTTGGAGAAAGGCGGATGATACCGCTTGAAGGGACGAGGCGAGCGGAGCGGTCCCTGGCAACGAGGCTCTACGCTCTTGTCGCCCTGCTCTCGGTCTTGCCGCTGATTGTTTGCGCTTATCTCGTGGCCGGTAGCCTCCGTGTGGACGAGCAGATACCGGTCGGTTTACCCGATCGCTCCGTGTCCGCCGCCGTCCCCACCCCCGGCCCTCAAGTGTTCGCCAATGGCGGGGCGGTGGCCGATGCTCCGCGCGCTGGCGTGCGCAGCGCACAATATGCGGCGGACGACAAGGCCGGCCGGCCGCCCATCGTGCCCATCGCCCCGCACCCCTCCATCATGCAGGCCGGACCGCCTGGTGCAGGCGCGTCCCACTCCCTCGAGATGGTGAGCGTTTCGGTGCCCGATCCATCCCGGGCCATCTTTTGGGAGATGCCTGAGATCCGGCTTGCCGCGTTGGCTTACCTCGCGATCGTGGCGCTCGCGGTCCTGGCCGTCGTCGGGGTCCTGCGCAGCCTCAACCGGTTTCGCCGGGCCGCCGATGAAATCGCGCTGGGCCGCGTCGGCGACCACGCGCTCGCGGGGCGCAGCGGCGTGCGTGAACTCGCCAGCGTGGCCAGGCTTCTGGACCGGCTGGTGTTCGACGTGCGTTACCTGTCGGACCAAATGAGGCTGACCGCGGAAGAAAACGCGCATTCGCTGCGGACTCCTCTGGCGACGATAAGGACGGCGCTGGATGCCGTCCGGCGCGCCCTGCCCGAGGAACCGCGGGCGCAACGCGCCCTCAGGATCATCGACATCTCGCTCGACCGGGTTTCCCACGTCGTCAATTCGGCGCAACGCAACGACACGACCATGGCCGATCTCGTCGCCGCGCCGCGCGCGGACCTCGATCTTGCCGAGCTGGCGCGCGGCACGATCGTCGACTCCCGGGAACGGGCGCAATTCCGCAACATCCGGATCCGTGAGAACCTGACGGACAGTGTCATCGTTCGCGCCAGCGTCGAGGCGCTCGAGGCCGCGCTGGAAGACGTGCTGGCCAGCGCCATCAACGCCTCACCGAGCGATGACGAAATTACCGTCACGCTCGAAGCCGACAGGACGGCCGCCCGCCTGCTCGTAGAAGATGGCGGCCGCAGTGACGATGCGGACCTCGTCTTCCAGCCTGATTTTGCGCCCGTCTCGGCAGGGTTCGGTCGGCGGGCGTCGGACGACAGCGGACCGCGCCGGCTTGGCCTGTGGAGTGTGAAGCGCACCGTGGAGGCTTTCGGCGGTGAGGTCGACGCGCAGCGCAAGGATCACGGCGGTGTCGTCGTTTCCATCGTGCTGCCGTCCAATCCGCGGTGATGGACGGCCGTCGGCGCGCGCGGCCGCAAGCCGGGTTATAGTCGGGCACACTCGGCCTCCTGCGCGACCTCCAGGCGCGACTGCCGTCCTGCATCACGCGAGGTCGGCCCCAGCACGAAAGGACGCGCTGTCCTGCGGCACGTCGGATGCCTCGGGCGCCGCGATGTGGCTGGCATCCGACCCTGGTCCCGGCCGCTCGTCCCGGCCGCTCGTCCCGGCGCAACCCGTGGCCCATTGCATGCGTTGTGCGCTGGTCGAGGTTCACGCGAGACATCGGGGCATGGCGCAGTTGATGGCCGCACGGGGCTCTCCGCCCTCGGCATGAGCCGGATGGTTGTTCTCGGTTTGGCCACAGGAACGCCCCCTGGGGACGGCGGCGCCCTGCGGGACGACAGCATCGTCCTGTCCCTTTCCGGACATTGTTTTCGCGGCCACGTACACGTATCGTTCGTAGGCTTGGGTTATCAACAACTGGAACCTCTGGCTGCGCACGATCGCCGTGGCGTCCGATCCATCGGACGAGTCGGCGTGGGTGCTTGCCGCCCCCGTCGCTCTTGTCTCGTGGTCCGGTGAGGAGCCATGGTTGCATCGTCATCCGTCATTGCGCTGCCGTGGTATCGCCGGGATGACTACGCAGCCCTCTTGCGATTGTTCAGCGACCCCGACAAGGTGCCGGCGACCTACGACGCGTGGCTGAAGCGTGCCGAGTCCACGGAAAGACAATTGCAGAAGGCCGGCATGAGTGTCGCCAGGGTCTGGATCCGTCCTCGTCCCTTTGCGGCCTGGTGCAAGCAGCGGAACGCGCGCCCGGACCAGGCAGCCCGCCTGTCCTTCGCCAAGGAGTCCGCGCGGCAGCTTCATTCTCAGTGCTAGCGCCCCGCGTCGGGTTGCAACTTGTGCCGCAGTCAAGGCGTCCTGCCTGTGGGCGAGCAGGCGCTCGGTCGGTTCAATCTCGCCCGACTCCACCATAGGTCGTATTTGTGTCGTCGTGGCGGGCGGCGAGTTATGCGTTGTGAGGCATTGTAGAAAATTCTACAGTCGCTAATCCTTGCGCGTCCGGGTACCAGAGTTTGTGCCGCGACCTTGAGGGACCTACATGGTTCAAGAGCAATTGCCTTCCGAGCCGGCGCCGGTCGTCTTGATTGTGGAAGATGACGTGCTCTTGCGTTTGACAATCGCTGGTAGCCTGCGCGACGCCGGATTTGAGGTTCTCGAAGCCGCCAATGCCGCCGAAGCCGTTCAGGTTCTGAACTGCATCCCGGTGGACGCATTGTTTTCCGACATCGATATGCCCGGCAGGATGGATGGTTGCGCGCTGGCGCAATGGGTCCGTCAGCGCGAGCTCAACGTCAGAATTATCCTGACCTCCGGCCCGGACCGGCCACTGGGCGAGGCCGGGGAGTACGTCTCTTATCTCTCCAAGCCGTACGCGAGCCACGAAGTCGAACATCTGCTGCGAAGCGTTCTTCCCTCGTTATCGTCGTAGGACGTGGACCGGCCGGCTTCGGGCCGCGGCCGTGCAGCAGATCGCCGATCATGTCGGCCAGCAGGTAGGCTGTCTTCGACGACGAGGATCTTCGCTTTGTGCCGCATCCGGTGGTCGCGTAGGCATGGTGTCCGTGAGTACGCGGCCGTGGCGTTTCCGGTTCCCTCGTGCCTTCTGTCTCGTGCGCGATATCGTCTGCGCGCAACGCGCCGTTCACCTGGTTCCGTGAGGAGCACTGCAAGCGGTAGCGTCGATGCACTGCGACGGCGTATTCTAAATCGGCCGCACTCCCGCGCCGGGGAGTGTCCCCAAGGCCTTCCCGGAGTCTTTCGCAACCGAAGCGTGTGCAGTGACAATCTTGTGGCAACCGAATCAGGATGAGGCGCCAGCACGCGATACGCTAAGGCAGCCGGACGGAGGGATTGCTCCAAGTCGGCCCCGCGACGCACGCAATCGAGCAATGGCCAACATTTCATCAAACCGCCGATAGGGCGGTCGTCTCATTTCCTGCGATGCCACATGCTGGCACTGACAGCCGGCTAAGAAATAATTTGCGCCGAGCGATCGTGAGGGCTTGCCAGAACTGAGCAATCTTGTGGCGTATCCCTGCCGACATTCACGGACAGAGGATCGGCACCGCTGTGATACACATGGCCCCTCGACTCGCGGCCCGCGTGTGAGGTATCCTGTTGCGCAAGATCAGGTTGTGGGGACCGATGAGCGCCAGCACCGCGGGCCAGTCACTCCAACTTATCGCTACAGCCGACATTCCGGACACGAAACTGGACGCCCTCACGCGCGATCTGGCTCGGGATCTGTCGAACAATCGAGGGGTGAGGGCGAAGCTGTCCGAAGCGCCGGCCGGGCAGGGCGAACGCGGCGCCGCCTCGAAGATCGGCGAGATCGTCGTCGACTTCATCGGCGGCACGGGCCTCAAGGCCGCCGGTGAGGTTGCGGCCACTCTGGCCGAAGTGCTGAAGGCCTATCTCCTCCGCGAGAAGACTCTCAAGATCAGGATTGTGTTGCCCGATGGAACGAAGGTTTCGTTGGACGCCAAGAACATCAGCGTCGGTTCAATCGAGACGGTTGTCCGGGCCCTCGGCAGAACGGCATGACGGCAATGGGACGACGCGTCGCCCTGCTGATTGGCAACAGCACGTTCCTGCCCGACTCCGGACTGGACAACCTGCGCGGGCCAGTCAACGACGTTGAACGCCTGGCGGCGGTGCTGGGCGATCCGGAGCGCGGCAACTTCGAGGTCCGGACGTTTCTCGACCGACCCGGAAGCGAGGTTTTCCCGGCCATCGAGGACGTCGTCAACGATGCCACGCGAGACGACCTTGTCCTGATCTTCTACGCCGGCCACGGCAAGCTCGACGGCGGCGGCAGGCTCTGCCTGGCGATGGCCGAAACCCAGAGCCGTCGCGTGTTCTCGACCTCGATCAGCGCGTCCGGACTTACCAGCCTGCTCGGCAATAGCAACGCGGGCGCGATCGTGCTGCTGCTCGACTGCTGCTACAGCGGCGCCATGAGCAAGGAGTTCCACCGCGGTTCTGCAACCGAGGAGTTGGGCGCACTGGCGCGCGAGGTGAGCGGGCTGCACGTCATCACCGCGACGACGGGAACCCAGACGGCCCGCGAGCGCGAGGAGGAATCCGACGGTCACTACATGGGAGCCTTCACGCGACAGCTCGTCGAAGGGCTGCGCAGCGGCGCCGCCGATCGCGACGGAGACGGCATCGTGACCTTGTCCGATCTGGAGCGGCACTTGCGCGAGACGGTGCGGCAACAGACGCCGCGGCGGACGTCGCACGACGCCAGCGGTGATCCCGTGATCGCGCGTGCTCTGCCCCAGGCAACGGCCGACGAAAGGCGCCTGGAGCGGCTTGGGCGCTGGCACAACGAGGGCCGGCTGACCGTCGACGCCTACAACGATCTGGTGGGGGTGCTCGACGGCCAGGACGGCGAGCCAACGAAGCTGCAAATCGAAAGGCTGCTCGACGATCCGAAGACCGGTCCCCGGGCGTTGTTGGGCGTGCTGAGGGCCTCACGTCTGCCCGAGCAATCGCCGCCTGTCCGCGTCCCGCTACGCGAGCAAGCGCAGCCTGGCAAAGTTCCGGAAGCGGCGAGCGCGCCGCGCGAGGCGGCCCCGACTGTCGTACCGCCGCCCGTCCGAATCCCGCTAAGCGAGCAGACCGAGGCTCGCCAAGCCGCGGAAGAGCCGGACGCGGCGCCCGAGGCAGCCCCGATTGTCGTACCGCGCAACGCAGGCAGATCGCTGCTCGAGCGCATTCCACCCTTTGTTACCGGCCAGGTCGCCGGTGCGGTGATCGCCGCCTCGATGACCCCGGTCCTCAACGGCGCCGGCGGCTTCACGTTCTTCGACTGGCTCATCCTGTCGATGGCCCCCCTCGTCAGCGTGCTTGTCTGCTGGCGTTGGCCTGGTCCCCGAGCCCCGGCTTGGCAGCTGTTGCCCGTCGGGCTGCTTGCAACTCCGACGATTTGGTTGCCGATTGCCGCGGCGATGGGTTTGGCCCACGTCGCTGAGAGGGCCGCGATCCTCATCCTCTTCTCGAGCGTCATGCCGGTTCTGGCGGGCCTTGCTTGGCGCCTGTTCAAGGAGGGTGACGCGATGTAGGGCGTCATCTCGGACGGCGGGGCTCTTGAAGGGGTGGCTTGGCTGCGTCAGACGTGCTTGCAATGACAGCAGAGAAAATTTGCGACGGGGGCCATCGTTAGCGCGCTTGTCTGTTGGCGCTGGCCTGGTCCCACTGCCCCGGTCGGGAAGTTGCTGCCCGTCGCTCTGTTCGCAAACCCGATGACAATGTTCATGCTTGCCGTCTTTGCCAATCGACTGCCTGGAGGATCGTCTGAGGACCGGGCGCAGCATGACGACCTGGAGGAGATTTCGGACCGCGTGCCACACGCGCCACGCGCCACGGTTGTAGAATGAATAGGGTCACGGCATGGTCACAGCGCCCGGATCACCGAAGACGTAGCTTCCATTCGGGCAACTAGCCCAACCCAGCTAGCAACTCGGCCTGGAAGGCGACTTCCGGGCCATTTCTTTGGCTTTTTACGAAGGTGGTTCGCAAAGCCGATCCAGGGCCCCCGAATCGACCATCGGTTGAACGCGTCGTGTGGCATTGACGGCA
>Ga0210407_10004208_pt1 | contig 11409 bp, 10 predicted proteins | sample IncBWC27MmetaG_FD_150860 | JGI IMG/M metagenome (GOLD analysis project Ga0210407, IMG submission 150860) | Forest soil microbial communities from Barre Woods Harvard Forest LTER site, Petersham, Massachusetts, United States - Inc-BW-C-27-M | ecosystem: Environmental > Terrestrial > Soil >... | reverse complement strand
GGGGCTCTTCGCGGTGATGGTGGAGAGCGATTTCTTTAGCACGGCAAAGGAGTCACGCAGATAGACCAGCAGTTCGGCCGGTGTTTTCGCCGGACTCGGGCCGCCTTTATCGCAGGCCTCCGGCGGGGTCGTGCCGTCGAGTTCGGCCGCGAACGCGAAATTGCTGCAGCCTACATGCTTTACCTGCTCAGCGAAGGTACGCACTTCCGTAGGGCCAAAGGCAGGCTTCTCATTCTTGAAAAGGCCTGGTGCGGGACGGTACCCCCACTTGTCGGCAGGCATGGCCTCGGCGGCGGAGCGTACCTCGTACTCCTGGTCCGCAAATTCGCGAAGGACCGCCTTGCCGGGTGTTTCGTCCCGGCTGAGCTCGACGGCAGTCGGGCGGTGTTGCGGTACAGCGGATTGTTGCGCCGTTTGCTCAGCGGACGAGGGATTCGCCTTGTGGGCAAGGCGTGGCACAACGGAGGTACTAGTAGCGAGGCCCGCCACGAAGAGAAGAACTATCCAGCGTGAATGGCACATGGGAGGCTCCTCCGGCCGGAAAGCCTAGCACGGAGCGGGGCGGAGACACACAAACCGGCCTTGCTCCCGAGTCTGCTAGCAATCCGGACGCCTCAACTCCGTTGGGTATAACTCCTGAAGGGCTCTCCGGCGAATCAGGCGCCAGCAGCAGCTCCGTGACCCGCCACGACGGACTTGTAGCCGCAAGTAGCAGCTTTGCGCATAGCCTCGATGGCCTGCGCTGCCGTCATCAGCGGAGTCGTTTGCACGTGAGCGACCGCACCGCCGGCGGCAAACGCGATAGCGATTGCCGCAGCCGACATGTTATCGGGCATCTCGGTGATGGCGATGACGTCGAACGGCCCGAAGGCGAAGAACGCCGAGTGCAGCTTTCCGCCAAGTTTCTCTATGGGCGTACGAACGATGTCGAGCCGGTCCTGTGGATCGGCCATCAGACGGGCCCAGGCCTCCTTGGTGTAGCTGACTTGGTGGCAATAGTGTGGCATGGTGGACCTCCTTTACATTCGGGAGAAAAATCCAAGGGAATGGGGTGACTATGCTCTTGAAAACAAAGGGAGTCAAGAAAAAGTGAAAAGCGCAAAGGGTGACGAAAGTGCCCTTCTGCGGCCTCGGCCCAACGCTTGCAAGCGACGAAATCGTACGCTCGTTTGTCCGCGACATCGCCACAAAACCATCTGCCACATGTTTATTCGGCGCTGCGCCAAACTACCGAGAAGAAGGGAATTGAGCTGCACGATCTGCGCCGCGTAGCCCGCGCAGCAAAGTGTTCGCGATCGGCGCCGCCGCTGGCGCTGTTGCCGCAAAGGTTGCGGATACTAGCGAGCCAACATTGCGAACTGGGTGCGTTCCTAGGGTATAATCCGCGCAACCGAATTAGTTCATGGCCTCCCCCTGAAATGACGGAAACTGGAACTTCCCAGGGCTCCGAAGGGCCCGCCCTTCATGACAAGAAGTTAGTTTCGTGGAAAGAGATCGCTGCTCATCTCGGCCGGGAAGTTCGGACTGTGCAGCGATGGGAGAAGAGCGAAGGGCTTCCCGTTCGGCGCCACGAGCACCGGAAAAAATGCACGGTCTACGCTTACGCCAGCGAGCTTGACGAGTGGTTCCGTAAGCGCCAGCCCGCTGACGATCCCGAAGCCGACGCCGCGTTCGAGCCAGAGCCGGACGTTCTAGACGCACCGGCAGGTTCCGAGAACGGTGATGTTGTCTTTACCAAAGATTCCCAGAACTCCGCTGATAAAGCCGATAGCGCTTCCTCTCGCGATACCGTTCAGTCTAAACCACGGAGGCGGGAGCGGCTCATTCTCGCCGCGGCTGCCACAGCGGTTCTTTGCCTCGCCGGGTATGGCGCCTACCGCTGGATTCAGCTTAAGAATCAGCCGCCAGAGAGAGTCCGTCTTGTCGTGCTGCCCTTCAGCAATCTCAGCGGGGATTCCAAGCAGGACTACTTCAGCGCCGGCCTTACCGATGAGATGATCACGCGGCTTGGCGCCCTCGACCCGAGGCGTCTCGGCGTCATTGCCGCTAAATCCTCCACGGCTGTCGCCGGGAAACCGCTCGGAGAGATTGGCCGCGCCCTCCATGTCCAATATGCGCTCGAAGGCAGCGTGAGGCGCGAAGGCAACCACGTTCGCATTGACGTGCAACTCATTCAGGTGAGCGACCAAACGCACCTCTGGGCCGATTCCTATGACCGCGACCTCAACGACATCTTGCTCGTTCAGGACGATGTGGGCGCGGCCGTGGCCAGTCAAATTCGTCTCGCACTGAATCCCTCCAGTGGAAAGGGCGCCGGAAGCCCTTCATCACGTTCGGTCAATCCGGGAGCCTACGATGCTTATCTCCTCGGCCGTTTCTATTCGACCAATCGCGGCGACCTCCACAAGAGCATCGAGGCCTACCAAGAGGCAATCCAAAAAGATACCCAATACGCTCTCGCCTACGCGGGTCTCGCCAGTTCTTACACCCTGCTCGGGCAAGTGCCTTACGATGACATGCCCCCGAGCGAAGCCAAGCCCAAGGCCCGCGCGGCAGCTGAGTACGCCCTCCAACTCAACCCCGAGCTTGCCGAGGCTCACGCCGTCCTCGCCAATGTCGCCTACAGTTACGACTGGGATTTCGAGAAGGCGGAGCGCGAATTTAAACAAGCCCTCGCTCTTGGTCCGAACAATCCTATTCCGCATCTTTGGTACGGGAATTACTGCATTGCGCGCAACCGTTTGTCATGTGCCTTGGAGGAGAACTCCCGCACCCTTGATCTTGAGCCGGTGTCCCCGGTATTCAATACCGTCCGTGCCGAGATTCATTACCGGGCGAGGAATTACGACGCGGCGATTGACCAGGCACGGCGCACGACCGAGCAATACCCCGGTTACTGGCTCCCTTACATTTGGCTCGGCTCCGCTTTTCGTGAAAAGAAAATGTATAGCGAGGCACTCGAGCAGTTCTCCCAGGGACGAAAACTCTCCGGCGGTCATCCCGTCATGATCGCTTTGTACGGACATGCCCTCGGTCTCTCCGGAGACGCAGCGGGCGCTCGCAGAGCCCTCGCGGACCTGCAGCACCTGGCGCAGTCGCGGTACGTTTCCTCTCTCTACTTCGCAACTGTTTACACCGGTCTTGGCGATAACGATGCGGCTCTCGATTGGCTGGATCGCGCCTACCAGGAGCGCAACGACCGCCTCGTTTATCTCGGCGCCGAACCCATGGCCGACCCGCTCCATTCCGATCCACGCTTCCAGCAGCTACTCAGCAAAATAGGTCTTCGTTAGCCCTTCTCCGGAGGTTCCCCGCGCTTCAGGAAGCCCGGTCAGCAGGGAAGTGTTTCCCTGCTTTGTGTTCTTGCTCGACTACCAGCTCTGCGGCAACTGTGGCGTGGTTGGACGGCTGGAGCCCGTCGAGCGGATGACATTTTCATTCGAGATCGCGAATCGGTGGCTGCAATTGCACGCCCAGCGGGATAACGCTATAGATGGCGTCGACGCCCAGCGAGGCGAAAAAGTCCCAATCCGCCTTGCTGTTTGCCGGATCGGCGAACACGCGCAAGCCCAACGAGTGTGCCGCCCCCACAAAAGCCACTCCACTGCCTGGCTGCTGCTGCTCCGCCGGCCCGAAGAAGTCTATCTCGCCGCCGACAACGCGAACACTTGTGGCCATCCCCGTCGCCAGGAACTGCTGCGCCGTAGCATAGCCTGGCAAACGGAACACCGGACCAATCTCGGCCCAGGTAAGCCCCAGCGAATTTTTCTTGCTGATAATGGTCACCGGCAATCCCGTGATGGCCTCGATCTGCGCCGGGGTTAACAATTGCAGACCGTCGAGATCCAGCTCGCGCGGAATCTCCGGCGCCGCCTGAGCCGCCAGGTAAAGCAAGGCCGGCGAGAACGAATCGAAAATCGTTTTGTCGGTCATCTCTGCATTGCGCACCTCAGACACGGCTGCCGACACTACGGCCTGCTCGAGTTCGTCCGCTGGATCGCAGTGCGGCGAGAAGGCCTTCAACTCGACGATCAAGATGCCGCCCAAATCATCGCCAGCCCGGTTGTTGAAACTACGCGCGACGTTGATCACCTGGCGCAGCTCCGGCACATAGGGCAGGCGCTGCTGAAGCTGGTCGAGCGTCAAAGAATGGATGCATGTAAAGTCGCTGAGGAAGTCATCGTGGAAAACTGCCAGCCGCCCATCCTGAGTAAGTTGCACGTCCACTTCGACGGCGCGTGCCCCCAGTCTGTAGGCCAGCCGCACCGAATCGATTGTATTCTCGATTGGCAATTCCGGAGTCTGGCCAGTGTTGGGCCCGACCCCATGGTGCCCGATGGCAATCGGCCGCACCTGTTCTGTGAGCCGCAGGAAATCTTCTGCCGTGCTCCGTGGGTGATTCTTGTCGGCATCAGGTTCATCCTGGGCCAACGCCATGCCGCTCGAGAGACTAAGAACCAAAGCCCCCAACCAAACCTTTCCGAGGAATTTGACGTGCGATCCATTCGCTTTCATTGAGAACCTCCATTCGATAAGCATGATTTCGCAACGTTCGTTGAAGCACTGGAGACTGCTACTTGCCCGATGTCCCGCTTCGTCGCGTACATCCGCGTTCCGTCAAGCGTAACAACCACCGCATTCACATTATTCGGAAACGGCACCGGCGCAATCACCGAGTTGTTCATGGTATGGATCTCCGTCATCCCGCCGCCGTTGCTCACATAGGCGATGGCGGGAGTTGAAGCCTGGTTTCCCGTGTTTTGCGCGGCGGCAGGCGTCGGCCCACCGATCCAGGTGCTCACGCTAACTAGCGTTGAGCGTATCAGCCAGCTCTGGAGAGCGCGTCGATTCTGGAGAGTCGACAAAGCGCCTTTCTCTCGGCATTCCATTGGCATCTTCCTTCCCAAGAGTACGCTCTTAGGTTCCATGTTGATGGTGGCCTAACGCGAACCAGACCAGGTATAGCCCGACTCGCTCTGCTGGCACTGCCCAACAGACAATTCTTGTCACCGCGCCAGGAGGCTTCGCGCGAGACGCCCTCAGAATCTGCCTGACGTACGGTGCTTGCAAGCGACAAGGGGCGTCAATCAACGTTATGCGTGCCGTGTCGTCACATGTCGCAATCCAATCCGAGCATTTCCATTCCGTCACACAGGGATACGAACGGAGTCTATATCCGAAAGGGAATAGCACGTTGATCCGCATCAAAGGAGCTGGTAAGAAATGAAAGGGGTAGGGTGAGGAAACCGCTCGGAAAACCTCCACAATAACCAAAGATCTCTCGTTACAGTGCGTCCGATAAGTAATATTATGTTAACTAGAAAATCGATCCGGTTTCCGCCACCCGGCTCGCCCAGGAACCAACCCTAGGCTGGACTCCTCCCTCTCGCTAGTTCTTGCTGGCGGCTTTTTGCGCTTTGCGCTGGTCTAATTCGTATTTAATGTACTGTTCGAGAGTGTGCGGATCCGCGCCGACAATTCGCCGGCCGTTCACAAAGATCGTCGGGGTGCTGTTGACTTCGAGCTGAATGCCATTGTCGCGACTCGCATTCACGGCGGCCCCCGCTTCCGGGCTAGCCATACAAGCACGGAACGCGTCCGGATTCAGCCCGGACCGTTCAGCAAAGTCCGTCATTTTCACCCAGGCGTTTTCCGCGGAGATGGTCTCCTGGCCGTCGTAAATCAAGTCATACATTTTCCAAAAAACCGTGGGATCCTGCTGGTAAGCACAGCGGCCGGCAATGGCTGCCGTCCGAGCCCACGGATGGATCTGCTCGAGCGGGTAGTCCTTGAAAACCACTCGCACCTGCGGGTAGTTCGGGAGGAGTCCGCGGAGCGCGTCATGCAGGTTCCGGCAGACCGGGCACTGGAAGTCCGAGAACTCCACCAGAGTGACGGGAGCATTGGCGGGGCCGAGCGAGGGGCTGTCCTTGGTCTGAAGCTGGGCGCGAGCCTCCGCCACGGGATCTTTAGCGAGGTCCGACAACTCTCCCCGGAACATGTATTTCCCGTCCTTGGTGACGTAGACCTTCCCGGTCTGGTGATTCTCACCCACTTTTACTTCGATATCAACTTCCTCGAGCCCTGCGACGCCGATGTCTTTCGGAGCCGCCACTTTGACAGCGGTATCGGCCCCGAACGCATAAAGGTTTCGCAGGTAAGCTTCGACCGTCTTTTGGATGGGCAACTGTCCAGCAGAAGCAGGAGTTGCGGCGGTGGCCTGCGGCTGCTGCCCGCGGGCCACCGGCGAGGCGAGACTGATGCCAAGGATCGCAGTGATGGTCAGTGATTTCTTCACGCTAGACCTCATTCTCTAAGGAATAAACCGCTGGGCAATTGGAAATGGCCTGCCAAATCCAAAAGCCCGAGAAGTGATTTTAAGCCCCGGAGCCGCCTGCTTGCGCTTGTACTCGGTGCGGTCGACAAGCAGAGCTATGTCTCGTACGAGTAGCAAGTCGAACCCGTAGTGGTCAGCAATCTCCTGCGGGCTGCGCAGGTCCTCAATATAAGCCTTGAGGATACGGTCCAGGACATCATAAGGCGGCAGACTGTCCTCGTCCTTCTGATTTGGGCGCAATTCCGCGGAAGGGACCTTCTCGATGCTCGAAGCAGGGATGAGTTCCCTATCGCGATTGATCCATTGCGCGAGCTCGTAAACCATCAGTTTTGGCACGTCGGAAATCACGGCGAGCCCTCCGGCCATGTCGCCGTAAAGCGTGCAGTAACCGACAGCCAGCTCGGATTTGTTGCCCGTGCTGAGAACCATGGACCCAAATTTGTTGGAAATCGCCATCAGATAGTTGCCGCGGATACGCGCCTGGATGTTTTCTTCCGTCACGTCGATCGACCGTGAAGCGAATGCCGGCGCAAGTGCCTTTCGGTAGGAATCAAACACATCGCCGATCGCGAGAGTTATGAACTCGATGCCCAGGTTTTCTGCCAGCGCTTTAGCGTCCGCCTTGCTGCCCGCAGATGAGTACGGTCCCGGCATGGAGACACCGAGGACGTTCTCAGCGCCAAGGGCGTCGACGGCGATCGCAGCCACCACCGCGGAATCGATTCCCCCGCTAAGGCCAACCAGCACTTTCTTAAACCCACACTTGTGAACGTAATCCCGCGTCCCGGTGATCAGTGCCCGGTAGGCATAGGCGATCTCTTCGTGCGGCTGCTGGTGAATCTGGCCCTCTCCGGTAACTGTATCGAAGAGGATCAGATCTTCTTCAAAAGCCAGCGCTTGCGCCGCGACCTTGCCTTCCGCGGTCAGGGCCATGCTGGCACCGTCGAAAATCAAGCTATCGTCGCCGCCAACCTGGTTGACGTACACGACAGGCCGATGCTGATTCATGGCAATCGACTGGAGCATTTCAAGCCGCAGAGCGCGTTTGTCGATCGTGTACGGCGAAGCGGAAATATTCAGAAGCACGGTAATTCCCTGCCCAATAAGCTCGGTGACGGGATCGCGGTCATACCGGCACTTGGCCCAAAAATTTTTGTCGTTCCACACGTCCTCGCAAATCGTAATGCCCAGCTGTTCTTTGCCAAATCCGTACGCGGATTGTCGGTCGGCTGGTTGAAAGTAGCGGGATTCGTCAAACACATCATATGTAGGCAGCAGCATCTTGCTCTGCTCAAAGACCACTCGTCCGCTCGAAATCAGTGCCGCTTTGTTGGCGATGGACTTTCCCGTGCCGTTTTGCACCCGCCCGGCGTATCCGACGATGGCGGGCAGCGGAAGTTTGGAAGCGAGTTCCTTCAATTCATGATGGTTACGGTCAATAAAGGAAGGTCGTTCGAGGAGGTCTTGGGGCAAGTAGCCGCAAAGACAAAGTTCAGAAAAAACGGCAAGGTCGGCCCCTCGCTGCCTGGCGGTCTCCGCCAAGCTTAAGATGCGAGCCGAATTCCCTGCGAAATCGCCTACCGTGGGATTGAACTGCGCCAGCGCTATCTTCATGCCCGCACTTTAGAATACGGATGCCGAAGCGAGATTGCAAACATCCCCGCGATTCGTGGTGTCCGGTTTCTCGGCAATGCTGGCGGCTCATTTTTTGGCCGCTCGCCGCCGCTCGGCAACCAAACTCGCGATCCCCTGCCCGGCGTACAGCTCCCGATAAAACAGCACGTGCAATTCGGGAAACGAAGTGCGCAGCTCTCCGGGTTCCAGCAGATAGGCGGCATTGCGCGGACCTCCCGCATAGTTGAGCTGCGCCTGCGTGAACGTTTCAAACAGCAGCATGCCTCCCGGCTCTAGTGCACGGGCCATCTGCGAGAACAGAGAACGCTGCAAATACTGGAGGCATAGGACCAGCGAAAACGAAGCATCTGGAAGCTGTAGGTCCTCTAAATTAGCCTGGATTAGCCGGATGCCGCGGGTCCATGAATGGGCCAGTGCAGCAGCGTCCGCCCTGCTGACGTGGAGCTTCGCCTTGCGCGCAAGATTTTCGAGAATGTCGAGCGCTGTTCCCGACCAATCGATAGCCGTTACCGATTGCCCGCGCCCTGCAAGCAAAAGCGTGTGCCGTCCGGTCCCGCAAGCGAGATCCAACACTTGGCCAGCGGGAAGCAACGGTAACCATTCGGAAACGATGCTGGCGGGATCCGCGGGCGAGTTTTGCCCAGCCTCGCGGTGACGAGCGTCCCATTCGGTTACGTTAGCGGGCATAAAAAAGGCCCCTGAACGGTGCGTTCAAGGGCCCGGAACTCTGTCAAGAAAGCGCGCCGAGCGCTCAAATCTGCTTCATTCCTAATACCAGCGACAGAGAGATACAAATGCGTCGCTGCCAATCAAACGCTAAACGAGCTGCCGCACCCGCAGGTGCTCTTCACGTTCGGGTTATTGAACTTGAAGCCGGCGCCTTCGATGGTCTCGATGTAGTCGATCTCGACGCCATCCAGGTACATCGAGCTCATTTGGTCGACCGCGACCTTGAGCCCATTAAAATCGACCACTTGATCGGTCTCATTGGTCTGGTTTTCAAATGCCATGTGGTACTGGAAACCGGAGCAGCCTCCTCCGACGACGGCAACGCGCAACGCCACCGGCACAGGATTTTGCAAGCCCATGATTTCCTTGACCTTGGTGCTGGCAGTGGGAGTCAGACTAATCATAAGTTCTTTTGGCCTCCGCTCGCAGGCTAGCCCGCGATGCATGCTTCCCCTCAAGTATAGCAAACCTCTTCTACAACTGCACATCGGAGATTCCGAGCTGTTTTCTGGCCTGGAAACTCCGCGATCCAGTGAATTTCTACAATCCTATAGCCTTCGCATACCATACGATGCAGCCAAGCGCTACAAAGTGACAACTTCCGGCCAACCTGCACCACGGCAATCCAACACCTTGCCTTGGCTCGCCTCGAAACCCCTGTATAATTGCGATTCATAAAGAACAAGAAAGAGAAGGAAGTCTCTTGAGACACAAAGTCACTCTGATTCCCGGTGAAGGCATCGGTCCCGAAGTCGCGGCAGCCGTGCGGCGGATTCTGGAAGCTGCAGGCGTTCAAATTGATTGGGAAGAGGTAGAAGCGCGCTCTGAAAAAGCGTCGGCGACGGGCCAATTCGTCACCGAGGGCGCCGTCGAATCCGTCCGGCGCAACCGCGTCGCGCTGAAAGGCCCCATGGGCACCGCCGTCGCCGGCGGGGCCCCCAGTATCAACGTCGCCTTGAGGAAAACACTCGATCTCTACGCGAACGTCCGGCCGGTCAAAAATCTTCCGGGAGTTAAATCCCGGTTTGAAAACGTGGATGTCGTTCTGATCAGAGAAAACACCGAAGATCTCTATTCCGGCCTGGAACATGAAGTGGTTCCCGGCGTTGTGGAGAGCCTGAAGATCATCACCGAAAAAGCGTCCACGCAGATCGCGCACTTCGCCTTCAAGTATGCCAAGCGAGAAGGGCGAAAAAAAATTCACGCCATCCATAAAGCCAATATTATGAAGCTCTCGGATGGACTTTTTCTGAAATCCATCCGCAACGTCGCTCCGCAATATCCCGACATCGAGTACAAAGAAATGATCGTGGACAACGCCTGCATGCAGATGGTGCTGAATCCGCAGCAATTTGACATGCTGCTGCTCCCGAATCTCTATGGCGACGTGATGAGCGACCTTGCCGCAGGCCTGGTCGGCGGGCTCGGCGTGGTCGGCAGCGCCAACGTCGGCACTGAAGCGGCCATGTTCGAGGCCGTGCACGGAACCGCGCCCGACATTGCCGGAAAAGGCTTGGCGAATCCGACAGCACTGCTGCTGAGCAGCATCATGATGCTGGACCATCTCGGTGAAAGGTCCGCCGCGCGCCGGATCGAGAATGCCCTTGACAGCGTACACCGCGCGGGCCAGCACATCACCCAGGACCTGGGCGGCAAAGCCGGCACCGAGGAATTCACCGAGGCGGTCATCGGATCGCTTCGACCAAGCTAGTTCCCTTCCGCTGCAATTCTCGCATGGTTAAATAATATGCTCGTAAACCCTTGTTTTTCTTGGTGAACCGTGGCAAGCTCTTTCCAAAGGCGGATGCATGCAACGCTCGAGATACCCTGAACGTCGACGGACAGTGCGGATAACTCTCCAGATACCTTTGACCGTCCGCTGCCAGATGCCGGAAGGGGAAACTATCGATTTGAAGGCTTCCACGCAATCCGTAGGTGCCGGCGGGGCGCTCATTGTGATGGACGCTCCCCTGTTGCCTGGCCAGACGGTCCGCGTTTTCAACGAAATGACCTCGGAGTGCGCGGAGTGCGTCGTTACCTCCGTCCGCGAAAAGCGGGACCGACGGTTCATAGGAGTGGGCTTCACTGCGCCCGGAGGCGATTTCTGGCACGTGGTCTTTCCCAAAGCCGGGACGCGGCAGGCGGTGCGCTCCTCGCAAACCGGTTCGCTTGTTCCGCCGGAAAACGGGCTGAACATTCCTCCACAAGCGTAGCGGGAATTTTGCGGTTATCCTTCGAGAGCGGAACCCGCTCAGCGCGGTATTTTGTCGGAGATCATCAAGCCGAGAAGCACGGGAATGTGCAGTACCGTGGCATGCATGAGCCACTTGGCGCGGGCGTTGGTCCTGGAGCTGGCAGCCCACAGACAAACCTGCACCAGCGCTGTGCTGACGACCAGCGCACCGAAGAAATAGTGCACGCCGGCCAATCCCACAACGGCAGGCAACAGGCTGACACCCACGAGCGCGACGGCGGTAAGAATAATCTGGCGAAACGTGCGCGTTCCCTCGCGGTCCACGACCGGCAGCATGAGAATGCCAGCACGTGCGTAGTCTTCCCGATACATCCATGCGATTGCGTAGAAATGTGGAAACTGCCACAAAAAGAGAATGGCGAACAGCAGCCAAGCACCGCGGTCCAAAGTGCCGGTAGCGGCGACCCATCCAATCATTGGTGGTATCGCTCCGGGAAAGGCGCCGACCGCGGTT
>Ga0210407_10004206_pt1 | contig 11410 bp, 6 predicted proteins | sample IncBWC27MmetaG_FD_150860 | JGI IMG/M metagenome (GOLD analysis project Ga0210407, IMG submission 150860) | Forest soil microbial communities from Barre Woods Harvard Forest LTER site, Petersham, Massachusetts, United States - Inc-BW-C-27-M | ecosystem: Environmental > Terrestrial > Soil >... | reverse complement strand
TTGATTGATGCGCGCGATTAGACCCGCCCAGAGTGGCGCAACGGCGCTGGTGCCGCCTACCGGAGGAAGTCCTTGCGAAGGATCCGGGAAGCTCGTGCCATCGCAAATGATGCGATAGCCGGACGCGGGAGCGGCATCACCGGAAACATCCGGCACGCCGCGCATCACCGGGCCAGCGGGATCGGCGGCCGAAGGCACTCCGGCATTTTGTTGATAGCCGGGTAGCGCGAAGACTCGGCTGACTCCGCCGCCAGTGCCGTCGTTTGCGCCATCGTGCCAGACCACCTCGCTCGAGATAGTTCCGCTCGAGGCGAAGAGTTGCGTGCCGCCGCACGCTAGCGCGAACGAACTGGAAGCCGGGAAGTCCACGTGGGCTCGGTGGTCCCAGTTGGGATCGTCAGCGGCAAAGTCCGCGGAGCCGTTGTCGCCAGCGGCGACGCAAACGGTTATGCCAAGATGTGCCGCGGTTTGCAGCAACTGGTCAAATTCGTTGCGGAATTGCGCGGTGGCGCCGTCTTCGGGGCCGCCCCAGCTGATGGAAACGATGGTGGGCTTGTTAACGGTGTCGCCGAGGATGGCGTTCATGACACCGAGGAAACTTTGGTCGGTGGCATCCGGGGCAAAGTAGACGACGATTCTTGCGCCGGGCGCGATGGCGCCAGACACTTCGATGTCCAGCATCACTTCGACGTCGGAATTGTTGGGATCGAGCGCGTTTGTGCCTGGGCTGTTGATTCCCCCGTTTGGATATGTAGCTGCCGTCACGCTTGGCGGTTTCGCAATGCCAAGATTTTGGAAATACGTCGTCAACTCCTGAGGATGAAAGCCACCGCCGAGCTCGAGGATGGCGATGGTCTGGCCGGTGCCGTCCAGGTTTGGCGGGAAACTATAAAGGGAAGCGAGCTGGAGCGGTGTGAAACCGGTGGGGATCGAAGCGGCCGCGGTTGAGGCGTCCGCTCGGGCGCTTGGTGCGCCTGCGGCGCGTGCTGCGCCGCGGCGGATGCGGAAGTGCGGCTTGGCGAACGGGCGATTGTCGAGGCCGGTAACGCTGGTGATGATGCCTTGCAAAGTTTCCGGAATGAGGATGTCGCCTTCTCTGCCGCGATAGGCAACGTCACCGGACTTGTACATCTTGAGCTCGACGCCGAAGGCCTTGCTGTAGGCGGGGGCGGTTCCGGAAAGTGTGATGGTGCGCTGGCCGGCGTCGGTGTTTGTGACGCGCAGTCCGTTTTCTCTGGCGAAGGCTGCGACTTTGGCGATGTCGGCGGGATCGGCGCCGTGTTTATCGGCGTGTTCGGCGTGCGTCATGTAGGTGCGGTCGCCGGGCTGCAGTTTGCTCTGCGCTTCGATGGAGGGAAGCTCATTGCGGCGGCGCACGGTGACGGTTACGGGGAATTCCGCGCTTGGCACTTCTCCGACGACTTCGGCATTGGGCATGCGATGCCTGCTGCTGCCCGCCAGCTTAGTTTGTTTTTGTCCAGCGTTCACGACGGAAGCTCCTTTCTCGTTCTCGATTCTCCGGGTTTTTCTGTCTGGTCCTTCTGGTTGCGGCTACTTGCTGGAAGCTTCGACTCCGCGTACTGGCGGTGGATTCCCTGACGAGCGTAGATTGATCACGTTGTTCAGCATATCAAACCAGAACGGCGCACCCATGACAATGGCAAAGGCCGTGAGGAGAATTCCCAGAACTTTCAAAGCTCCCGCTTCGATGCCACTGTGCCAGGCTCGGATGTCTTTCGCTTCGCTCGACCATCCGATCGGCGGAGTATTTACCTCGCGTATTTCCTCGGCGATTTGCTGTAGAGAAACTCCTTCGCTGGTGGATGCGGCTGGGTTTGTAGATGGAACCCTTTTCCCTGCTTGCTCAACCACGGCGCTGCGGAGGGCTTGATCGTTCCACAGTTCTTTGACGATCATGAGCGTGTCGGCGTTTACTGCTACGCAAAGCACGAGCCCGGCGACGAAGATGATTTTCTGCGCCATGCGTTTGTACCAGCCGCTTACGCGCGCCATGGTGTCGTCGAACCAGTGCTCGACCTTGAGGCGGGCTGCGTCGACATCGCCGCCGGCGGAGTCAATCATATTGAGGAGCGTGGTGCGCAGCTTGGCATCGGGAATTTGAGAAACGCCTGCGCGCAGAGATTGGATCGTGCGGGGCTGCGCGGCGTCGGCGGGAGCGACGATGTCGAATAGGGCGCCTGCGAACATGCGTGCTGAGATGTAGGAAGGCTTCTGGCCTTCGGGCGCGGTAGCCTGAATTAAGGGATGGCTGAAGAGCTTTGCGGTGAAGTCATTTGGGCCGTTCTTGAGCATGTTGCGGACACCGTTTTCGAGCGTCTTGGCGCGAAGAGAGAACATGGCTGCGATGACTTCTTTGATGCCCGAGCAGCCGATGCTGAGAACGAGATAGATCATAGTGAGGCCGATGATCACTTCTAGGACTTGCGAACCGAACATGAACACCTCCATGCTAGCCAGCGTTGACTAGGCGCCTATTGTATCCCTCTCCCGGTTTAGGCCCGCAAGGGACTGGCCGGTTTCGTTTCGGCGTAACCCGCCAGCAATTCTTCCTTGACTCGATAACCATCCTGAATATGCTGTTATGCAAATAGTGGCTCGAGACGACGAAACGTTTCGCCGTGTCGGTCACTACCTGCTAAGAACCAGGCAAGTCCTAAAACGCGTGGGGGGAGATATGTCGGCCGGGTTGGACAAACTGAAACATATCGTAGTTCTTATGATGGAAAACCGCTCTTTCGACCACATGCTGGGCGCGCTGAAAAAAACCGACCCGCGCATTAACGGCCTAACGGGAAACGAAACCAACCCGGACACCAACGGAAATCCCGTCAAAGTCCAGCCGAACGCCAAGTTTCAGGGACAGCTGGATCATGACCCGGATCATCACTTTCCCGGAGTGGACTTGCAAATTTTTGGCACGACGGATCAAGGACCTGGACGCGTGGCCAACATGCAGGGATTCATCAAAAGCTACGCCACGCAGAACACCAGCATTGAACAATCCCGCGGCATCATGGCGTACTTCGCGCCGGAAAAGTTGCCGGTGCTGACCAGGCTGGCGACGGAATACGCGACTTTCAACGGGTGGTTCTCTTCGATTCCCGGGCCGACCATCTGCAACCGCGCGTTTGCGCATTATGGAACGTCGTTCGGCAACGTGGACATGAACCTGTTTTACGTCCAGGACCCCATCGTGAGCATTTACGAACGAATGATTCAGGGCGGGCATACCGCGAAGATTTATTACTACGATCAGCAAAGCTCCACGATGGAGATTGTGAACCTGCTGAAGAATCAGCCGCAAATTTTTGGGAGTTACAGCCAATTCATCGCCGACTGCGAGGGAGACACGCTGCCGGAGTACTGCTTCATCGAGCCTGGTTACAACGATCATCCGGGACCGGGCGGAGGACAGATTCTGGCGTCGGACCAGCACCCGGATCACAACGTGCAGGAGGGTGAGAGGTTCATTGCCAACACCTACAACGCGATTCGAACGAAGCAGGAGCTTTGGGAAACCACGGCGATGCTGATCGTCTATGACGAGCACGGCGGAACTTACGATCACGTCGTGCCGCCGAACTGTGACCCAAATTTCCCGGATGGGCACAGCGCGCCGGGAGATAAGACCGGCACGGGAGCGGCCTTCAACTTTGACCGGCTGGGAGTGCGAGTGCCGGCGATTCTCATTTCGCCGTACATTCCGCGGGGAACCGTGATTCCGGGAACGGAAGATCCGAATGGAGTCATTTACGAGCACTCGTGCATTCCCGGGACGGTGACGAACTTCTTTCTGAAAAACTATGACAACCGCACAGCGCGCGAGAAAAATTCCAAAAATTTCCTTATGCCGCTGACCGATACGTTGCGTCCGGATGATGATTGCTGGGTTTTTGACTTGTGAGGCCAACATGCTGAAACGAAGATACAAATTGGTTCAGAAAGTCCCAAAGACGCCGAAGAGCGCCTACAATCATGGGCGATTTATCTCCAGTCTCATCGAGCACCAGATCAAGCATTTTCACGAAGTGGAGAAGTCTCTGGCGAAGCCTGGAGAACCGGTGACGGACATTTCCAAGATCAAGACCGAGCTCGAGGCCAGCAAGTACTTGCAAAAGATGACCGCGCGGCTGCACCCGCAGGGCGGAGAGAAACCCAAGAGAATCGCCAAGCCGACAAAAGCCCGAGCCGCGACGAAGCGCAAGCCCAAAGCGAAGAAAAAGCAGGGGAAACAAAAGAGAAAGTGATGGAGGCCTCCGTGCGACGCATCGCATTTGTCGTCATTCTGTTTGTAACGGGAGCAGCCCGGGCGCAAGAGAATCCTGCCCCGCCGCCCACGTCGCCGAAGATCGATCCGGCGGGAGAATGGGACAGGCTCAAGGAGAGTTGCTCCAGTTTCAAGGGGGCCATGGGTTGCGCCGAAGAGTTGTTCACCGGGAAACCCGTGCATATCGCGATGGGCAGCATTGCCCCGCAGAACGGATTTGGCGCGGGCCTCTCTTATCTCGGGCACAAGACGACGGACAACTGGCGAATCAACTGGGACTCCGATGCCGTGGGATCGATTAACGGGTCGTGGCGCGCGGGGTTGTACATCAAGTTCGTGGATACGCACCAGAAGCCCGTCGGGGGCCACTTGGGGACCAAGGGCAGAAAAACGCGCGTGCTTTCAGAACTTGAGGAGCATCCGGTTTTCAATCTCTATGCGCAAACGATCTCACTCAACAAGCTGACCTATTTTGGGCTGGGGCCGTCGACGACAGAAGCGGGCCGGAGTTTCTATGGCATGACGCAAACGATCGTCGGCGGCAATGCCGTGAAGCCTTTCTTCCAACCCCTGAACGCGAGCCTGTTTGGGGAAGTCAACGGGCGGTTCGTGGACATTCGGCCGAGCAACGGACAGCCGAGCCCGACGATTGGCGCATTGTACACGGAGGCGACCGCGCCCGGCCTTACGGTCCAGCCGGGGACTTTGCAGTTCGGCGAAGGCCTGCAGATTCGCCCGACATACTTTGAGGATTTTCTGCGTCTGAACTACCGGTTTGCCTACCAGCAATTTTTTGCGCCAGGAAACTCGAACTTCACGTTCCAGCGCTTGACCGCGGATCTGATTCACGAGTTCGTGATCTATCACAAGACCAAGAAGACGGAATATTTTCTGCCGCGCGAGAACAATCCCAACGGTCCGGACGATTGCTCTCTCTCGACCGACCCCAAACTCACCGAGTGCGCGGCGATCACGCGCGACCGTCAGGGCACGGTCGACTTGGAGTTTTTCCTTGCCGAATCCATGACACCGGGTGGGAATGTGGTGCCGTTTTACTTCCAGCCGACAATAGGAGGAGTGGACATCAATGGGACGCCAGCGCTTTCCAGCTATCAGGATTTTCGGTTTCGCGCGCCAAATGTGATGTTCTTTCGGCAGAGTCTGGAGCATTCCATCTGGGGGCCACTGGGGTTTTCTCTGATGGCTGAAGAAGGCAAGGTGGGATTGCGGCGCGGGGATCTGGGAGGCAATCCCTGGCTTCACAGCTTTGCGACCGGCCTCACATTGCGGGCCGGAGGTTTCCCTCAAGTCTTTCTACTGTTTGCGTGGGGAGGTAAGGAAGGTACACACACCATTGCCAACGTGAATACTTCGTTGTTGGGTGGTTCAACGCGCCCATCTTTGTTCTAATCGGACCTGCACGTTCACCCAGGCCTGGGCTGCAGATGTTGCTTCGCCTTCGCGCTGCGCGGCTTCAGCTCGCGGCTGAACCCGACATGATACGCACTTCTTCGTCCGAGTACCCGAGTCCGCGCAGAACTGCAGTGGTATGTTCACCGAGGAGCGGAGGTGGAAAGCGGTAGTTCACCGGAGTCTCCGAAAACTTGATGGGATTTCCGATACTGAGCGCTTTTTCGAGCGCCGGATGCTTGAGTTCGACAATCATGTTGCGCGCCAGCATTTGCGTGTCGGTCACCGCCTCTTCCACCGTGTTGATCGGCGCTGCGGGAATCAGCGCAGCTGCCAGTTGCTCAAGCCACGCGCTCGCCGGCTGACTAGCAAACCTTTTTTGCAAGAGCGGAATCAGCTCGGCGCGGTTTCTCGTGCGCAGCGCGTTGGTGCGGAACCGTTCATCCTGCCCGATGGCGCTCTCCAGCTCCATCATGCGCAGAAATCTCTTCCATAGCGCTTCCGTTCCCACCCCTACAACAAAGCACCGGCCATCCGCGCCGCGAAACACTTCGTACGGCACGATGCTCGGATGCGCGTTGCCCCAGCGTTTGGGCGAGGCTTTTGCATTCAAGTAGCTGCTCCCGACATTCGCCAGCCACGTCAGCTGCGAATCGAGCAGCGCCATATCCAAGAATTGGCCGCGGCCCGTTTTCTCGCGTGCGTAGAGCGCTGCCAGAATCCCCATCGCCGAGTACATGCCGCAGGTCATGTCCGCAATGGCAATCGGATAGCGCATCGGCCCGCCGTCCGGCTCGCCCGTAAAGCTCATCACGCCGGCTTCCGCCTGCGCAAGGATGTCGTAACCGGGCCGGCCTGCTTTCGGTCCCGTAAAGCCGTACCCCGTGATGCTGCAGTAGATGAGGTGCGGATGTTTCGCGCACAGCGTCTCTGCATCGAGCCCGCGCTTCTCTAAGGAAGCCAGCGAGGGTTGATTGCAGATAAAAATATCCGCCGCGGCGATCAGTTTCCGCAGCGCTTCCGCGCCCTGGGGATGGTCGTAATTCAATGCCACCGATCGCTTGTTCCGGTTCGCGGCAAGAAAATAGGTCGACTCGCCCCCCACAAACGGCGGTCCCCAGCCGCGCGACTGGTCACCCACACCCGGCCGCTCGATTTTAATGACGTCTGCGCCAAAGTCTCCGAGGAGCATCGCGCAATACGGCCCGGCAAGCGCCTCGCTCAATTCGACAGCGCGCAGGTCATCCAAAATGTTTTTCGCACTCACGGTGCGTGATTATAGCTGACATCCAGGCCCTTCTCGTCTTCGTCCGCACACCGCGCTTCGCGACACCGCTTCCGGCGTTCTTTTACCTCGGTCTCCAACATCAGAATTTTGAATGCATCCCAAGAAATAAAAAATCTCCCAAAGTTTTCCACCGGACTCGCTCGAAACCCTACTTTTGTCTTGACACTTCTCGCAACCGGACGCTAGCCTACGCTCACTGGTGCAACTGGGGGAACGTCCTGGAAAATATCAATATTTGTTCACATTTGCGGTTGGCTGGCGAGACTGTTTTCGCACTAAGCGCCACGACCCGGCACCGGACTTCTCCCTCGTTAAAGCGTTCTGATCCTGGACATGATTTGGACCCAATAGCCGGCGGCAACTCTGTCTCGCCAGCGCATCGAAAGGAATGTCGATGGCACGGCTCCTGTCGAGAAGCAGTTCGCCAAAATATTGTTTCGTCATTTTAAAGCCCGCACTCGGCGGGCGCGGAAACTTTTCCATCGCGGTCACGCAGTAAAGTAGACTGTGGGCGGGATTGGTCAGTGAGAATCGTCGTAAATGGTCGTAAACAGGGGTGGTTGAAAGGGGTGTTACTCATGAGGCTTCGAATACTTTTTCTGCTGTTGGTCTGCACGCTGGCGCTTTCCGTCTCTCCGGCTCTCTTCGGCCAAGCGACTGGCAGCTTCTCCGGCACCGTCGTAGACAAATCCGGATCAGCGATCTCCGGCGCAACGGTCACGGCCACTTCCCAAAGCACCGGAGTATCCCGCCCGGCAAAAACCGATGAAGCCGGCCACTATCTCATCCCATTGCTGCCGGTTTCGATCTATACGCTGCGCGTCGAATTTCAGGGTTTTCAGACGGTAGAGAACAAGGACCTGCGGCTGCAGGTTGATGAGGCCCGCGAGCTGAATTTCACGCTCTCCCCGTCATCCGTCTCGTCAACCGTGGAAGTCTTAGCCTCTGCTGTCGCCGTCGAGACCACCAATCCCTCCCTCGGCCAGGTCATCAACGCCCAGGAAGTCTCGCAGCTTCCCCTGAACGGCCGCGATTTCGTCCAGCTCGCCACTCTCACCCCCGGCGCTACGGCAGAGTCCAACCCCAATAGTTTTTTCACCTCCGCCGCCAGCAGCGAGGTCGCCGCACGTGGCTCCTTTTCACTGTCCGTCGGCGGCTCCCGTCCTAACAGCACCGATTGGCTGCTGGATGGCGTAGACAACAACGAATTGACGGCCGGAGGTATCGGGACCTTTTCCTCGATCGATGACATTCAGGAATTCAAGGTTTTGACCTACAACTACTCCGCCGAATACGGCACTCGTGCCGGACCCACCGTGCTGGTGACAACAAAATCCGGCTCCAACGACTTCCACGGATCGCTGTTCGAGTTTGTCCGCAATACTTCGCTCGATGCTAAGAGCTTCTTTGCGCCGTCCGCGGAGAAATTCAATCTAAACCAATACGGCGGTTCCATCGGCGGACCGGTCTATAAGGGCAAAACCTTCTTCTTCGTCGATGGCGAACAAAAGTCTCAGCGACACGGCATAACCTTTACGGGATTGGTTCCTTCGTTGGCCATGCGGCCGAGTGCAACGCAGCCCTTCGCGGATTTCACGGACGATCCTTTTGGCGCGCCCGTAACCGGCACCGTGATGGTTGGCGGAAATCCCGTTACGGTACCTGGCATTGTCAATCCGAATATGCTCGGAACTTCGACAAACCCTGCCAACTTTCCAAATGTCTATTTCCAGTGTGATGGCAGTGGCAATCCCCTGCCGGCCGCCGCGAATGGCAGCCAGGCACGCGGGACCCCGTGCGCCAAAATACCGGCCAGTCTGGTCAACAGCATCGGTGCATCCCTGCTTAACTTCTACCCTGTGCCGAACGCCAGCAATGCCGCTCAGGGGTTCAACTTCGTGAGCGAGCCTGTTCGCAAACTTGACGAAACCAAGTTGGACGTCCGCATGGACCACACCCTATCGGCCAACGACACGGTCTTCGCCCGTTTTAGCTATGACGACGCCGTCTCCTTCGTTCCTGGTGGCTTCACCGGTGGTTTCGCCGAGGCCAACGCCTTCGGCAGCAACCAGGGCATTATCAACCACGCACGCAACGTGGCCATTGGGGAAACTCACGTCTTTTCACCCGCGACGGTGAACCAGGCGAGCTTTGGTTACAACCGCATCTTCAACTACATCACTTCGCAGGGCACCGGGAGTTGCTCCTCTGCGAAGCTCAACATTCTAGGAGCGAACCTCGGCTGCACAGGCCTTGGCAGCGGCGCTACATGCACGTCGGGCGCCTATAGCTGCGGCTTGGTCAGTACCTTGCTTGTGGGCGGCTACTGGTCTGTGGGCGACCGCGGTTTCACCCCCTTCCAGGGTGGCACCGACATCTTCTCATTTAGAGACTCCCTCGACCTGATCCGTGGCAAGCACGATTTCAAGGTCGGAATTGATATTCGCGCAAATCAGATGAACGTCGGTACGGAAGCCTTCCAGGACGGATTCTGGATTCCTGGCGCGATTGGCACTTTCTCCGGCTATAAGGACGCCACGGCGACTGTTCCTGGCAATCCGGAGGCGGATCTTGTACTCGGATTAGTGGGCGTGTCTGAGCACGATCAGACCTTTAACGGCCCGGTTATCGGCCGTCGCTGGAGAGTCATCCGTCCGTTCGTCCAGGACGATTGGAGAATTACGAAAGACCTCACACTCAATCTAGGCCTGGCGTGGGATCTCACCAGTCCCATCAGCGAGTCGGCTGGGCGGATGGCAGACTACGTCCCTTCGACTGGCGCGGGCCAGCTTCTGGTTGCCAACAAGAGTGGTGTGAGCTCGTCGGCAGGCATAAACAGGAATTGGACCGCCTTCGAGCCACGGATCGGTTTCGCGTATAAGCTCCTTGGCAGCGACAAGACCGTCGTTCGCGGAGGTTATTCCATCTATCACGACTCCGCGTGGAGCATGGGTGCTCAAGGCCTTTGGCAGAATCCTCCCTTCTTTGCCGAAGGGGATAATTTTGGGTTGGCGCAAAATTCCGGAATAAAGTTTGGGCCAACCACACCTGTTGGTTGCCCCGCCTCCACGTCGTTTTGCGCCTCGCTGACCGGACCGGGCGCGCCAGCTGTTACTGGTGTCACCACCACCCAGGGCTTTCCGATTTTTAACTCTCCGCCCGACATCGCCACTTTTACTGGAACGTTTTATTTCCAACCAACAGACTTCAAGCTCGGCATGGCTCAGCAGTTCAACGTGAACATCGAGCGCCAGATACCTGGAAACATTGTCCTCACCGCTGGCTATGCCGGTTCACGCGGCAGACACATCCTGGTGGCCGGAAACAACCTCAACACGAACAACCCGCATAACTCGAACGGGATTGGCCCGACTGCTTGCGGCACCGTTAGCGGTTACGCCCTGGGGTGTACGTCCAGTGGCGCTGCTTATGTGTCGCCGTTTGGGGTCGGCAACGCTATTCTGGAGTTCGGCGATCTCGGCAAAACCACCTACAACTCGCTGCAAATCAAAGCCGAGACCAAGACCCCGAAGTACGGTCTTTACGGGCTGGTCAGTTATACCTATTCGCGCACCTATGATAATGGCCTCTCCGACGGTCTTGGCTCTTTGCTGAGTGCGCCCTACTTCCCGCTTCCGAATTGGGAGAAACTGGACTGGGCGTTGTCGCAAATCAATCTGAATAACAGCTTCACGGCTAGCGTCATTTACGACTTGCCGTTCGGCAGGGGCAAGAAGTATGGAAGTGACTGGAATAAGGTCACCAACTCCGTGCTTGGAGGCTGGCAACTGACGCTCATTGAAAAGATTACCTCGGGCTTCCCCGTTCCCCTCATCGACAGCGCGAACTCCTCCGGCGTAGCCTTCAACGCCGGCGGCAATGGCAACAACTTCAACCGTCCGGACCAGGTTGCTAGCTGCAATCCCTATGCCGCTAGCCATAGCCAGCTTCAATGGATTAATTCTGCCTGCTTTGTCGCACCGGCTTCTGGTCAACTCGGAAACGCGTCCCGTGTCCCGGTCGTGGGTCCCGATTTCGTCAACACCGACTTCTCTGTGATCAAACAATTCGCCCTCCCCTGGGAAAACATGGGCCTGAACTTCCGGGCGGAATTCTTCAACCTTTTCAACCATGCGCAATTCGGCATGCCCGTCAACGACATCAATGCCCTTGGCTTCGGCTCGGTCAACTCCACCGTAAACAACCCGCGACTCGTCCAGTTCGGCCTCAAGCTGACGTTCTAACCCGCTTCGCTTAGGCTGCACGTTTCATTTTGATCTGACCGGCCCGCCGTGGTTTCGGTGGGCCGGTAGTTTTTCAGAGTTCCGGTCCATAGAGAACGATCTCTTTCATCGAGTAGTGACGCCGGTTGTGCGTCCCAAGGTGCGCCTTATGGATGGAGGCTGTTGCTGCTATTAGGGCGT
>Ga0210407_10004205_pt1 | contig 11414 bp, 8 predicted proteins | sample IncBWC27MmetaG_FD_150860 | JGI IMG/M metagenome (GOLD analysis project Ga0210407, IMG submission 150860) | Forest soil microbial communities from Barre Woods Harvard Forest LTER site, Petersham, Massachusetts, United States - Inc-BW-C-27-M | ecosystem: Environmental > Terrestrial > Soil >... | reverse complement strand
CATCGACTCATAGACCAGCGAAAGCTCTTCAACGGCGATTAAGCCTTCCTTCGCATTGAGAGAAGGCGCTTTCAGTTTCACCGGCAAGCATCCAGTCAGTGTGAAATGAACTTGTTCGGTCACGCCGTCCGCCGCGAGCATCACGATTTCCGCGGTGGCCCGCAGCGCGCCGGTAGGCGTGCCCGTTCCGGATGACGTCCCGATTCCTCCGGGACCTAACGACACACTGGACGGGACGCCCAAACCTCCGAGAAGTCCGCCGGAGCCGCTCGGTCCCACCATGAGGTCAAACCAGTTCCACAAATCCATGTTGGCGGTCATGCCGCGCTTCAAACTGAGTTGTCCATAACTGACGGGGCCTGCAAGGTGCACCGGTCCATAATTCCTCCCGCCCTCCCGAATCGTGCGGGGCTCAAGGGTCATTTCGAGTCCATCGCATTCAGCGAAAGCGCCTCCGCAGACGTTGGGCGAGACTCCATCCACGCGAATCTCAACCAGGAAATTGAAGGCCGTGAAAGGCCGGGTGCTTGGATCCAGCAGATTCGAGATGGCACTAAGTACGCCGCTCATACCGCCACCTCGTTCACGCTCAGCTCTCCGCCGTTTTGTACCAAACGTACAGTCAGGAATTGCAGAGGCAGCGAGGGCGCGACGCGCAACTCGACGATGAAGCGCCCTGCATCCTGGTCATCCTGGGTGTTCACGCGCGAATCGGTCACCACCATGTACGCTTCATCTGGCGATGCACCGGCGAAGGCTCCACGCAGGTACAAGGTCCGCAGCAGTGCCGCGAACTCCCGCCGAACCCTGCGCTGTAGGTGCCGGTCATTGGCCTCGAACACAAACTTCACGCCATCGCGCAGCGCCAGCCGGCGGAGCAGGATCATCAACCGCCGCACGCCCAGATCGTTCAACTCAATGTCGCCGCTCAATGTTGCGGAACCTTCGGCGAGAAATCCACGCGGTTCTTGCTCGATTTGATTGATCTGTTTGGCGAAGAAGATGGGCTGACTGCTGGCCGGCAAGTCCGGTTGCAGGCCAAGTACTCCGTTGAGAACTTGATTGGCGGGCGAATACCAGGCGCCGCCGGAAATCGTTCGCGCGGCGAGAACTCCGGCGATCGTTCCATCGGGAGCCACCGGCCGCAAATCGCCGGGAGTGTCGCTGACCAGCAGCCACGGATGAAACAGCGATCCGTAGCTCAGCTCGCGATCGCCTCCCTCGCTTGAGATCAGTCCCTCCAACCTGTTGCAATACAGCACGCATGGATCGACGTCGTATTCAGGCGGGACACTGAGCAGTGCGGACAAATCCGCGCGAGCCGCGCAGAGCCGGAGGATGGCGCGGTGGATTTCCAGCAAATTATTGCCTCGAGTGCTGACGACATCGTCCAAGGGCGAAGCCGGAGAGGGGAGCAGGCTCCAGGTCGCATTCTGTTGGCTGGGCAAGGTGAACAGGGTCTTTGACCACGGGCTTTCGAGCGTGGCGGATTGGGCTGCCACGCGGAAATAGGCCACTACGCCTTCGGCACGCAGCACGGTGAAACTGCGGAGTGGACCTTGATACAAAGTGGAGGCGAGACTGAATGTCGGATCAATTGAACTCTGCAGGAGGAACGAATCGGCGTCTGCGGCGCCCATCCACTCGAACACCGTTTGCGCGGGATCATCCGAGACGATCGTCAATTCGGGGGCGTCCAGAAAGTCCGGCTGACAGACGACGAACGGCGCGGTGTCAAACGAATAGAGCACGGTTCCCGACCACGGCCCGGGCCCGTGTGGACCGCTGGCGCGCACGCGATAAAAGAACTGTTTCGAGCAGCCCTGAGGCGACACGATTGGATCCGAAACAGTCGCGGCGCCTTGCCAGGCAACTTGGGAAGTGTTGAAGCGCGGGTCCGCGGATTGCTCGAGCACATAGCTGAGCGCGGTTGTCACTGGTGGCCACGTGGCAACCGTATCTCCGATACTCGCTATTGATACGCTGAGTGGATCGGGCGCGCCAAGAATATCCTGGCTGATACTCGAGGACTGCCAACCGCGGCTCGAAGCGTCCGGCACACACAACAAGCTCACTTCATCGATTGGCAGAATGGCGTGTATGCCTTCGAGAGGTTCGCCCGCCGTTGGCGCGGTTGGGTCGCGCTGCAATTGATATTGTTTATGAAACGCATCGGTAAGAAGCGTGTCACTAGTCGAATATTTCAGGTCGGGATCGAGGAACAAGTCGGGATCGAACAGATTGAGACCATCGCGGACCATGGCGTCGGCATCTGGTTCGATGGCGGGCTGATAGAAGTCATCGAGCGGCACCCCGGGAACACCGAGTGGTAGAAAGACAAGCGGAGCCTCATTATCGGTTAGCGGAGGCGCGGCCATGGCGAAGCGTGGTTGCATTACTTCGTCAAAAAGTGACCCAACACTTTTCTGGGCGGTATTGGAATCCAGATTAAAGACTTCAGAATCCGTGGGGAGGAGACCGAGATAGCGTGGGTGCGCCGGTGCCAGCCCCAGGTTGGCTAGTCGTGTGACGCGCGCTTGGGAATCGCGCACCCACAATTCGAGTGTGACGGCGTCGACGCTCACTACCGGCAACACGCTTCGCGTCAACGCTGTGTTCGCATCCAGTTGCCACCAGGCGGCACTGATCAAGATCTCCACAAGTTCTTGCGATCCCGGCGGCGAAGTGATCGACAGCAGGGTCGGATCAATCGCCGTGCCTTGAATCTCTGAAACCAGCGCATATAAGACTGTTCCGGCCGCAAGGTTCGTTCCGGGATCAAACTCCAAGCGCAGCCAGGAGCCTCCTTGAACGCCACCTGCCTGCGCGCGGGAAACCAGGGCGAAAAATTGCGAGCCCTTTTCTCCCCACACTAGCGGAGTCATGGCCCGGTTTTCGAATCGAGTGAGCAGTGTCACGCTGCGAGCCGCCGGAAAAGCGATCGGCGAGCCGGAGGTCGCTGCCGGCGGGCTAGCCAGAAAAGCGGAAAAGTCTTCTGGGGATGCGACATCGAAGCAGTCGCCGCGCCCGCTGCTGAGAACAGTGGTGGGCAGGGGAGGGGAACCTAACTCTTGCTGATCGAGGGAAATCACGGGAAGGAACGCGATCGTTTGCCGCGTGGCGCCGCCAACCCCGCCCGACCGCTGAAAAACCACCTGCAGCAGATCACCATGCTGGGCCGATTGCGGCGAGGCTGGATCCAATTGCAATTGAAACCCATCGGAGGTGGGCGCGAGAGCCGCGACTTCCAGTGCCGCGTAGCTAAGCGTCGCGTTCACGGCGTAGTCGTCGGTCCAGCTTCCTTCCGAACGGGCTTCCATCCACCCGGCCTCGTATTTTCCGGCGGGTCCCAACTGCAGCAGACCGGGTAGATTGAATTCATTGGATTGCGCCTGATCGGGTTTATCGATGTCCGGCGGGGAAAGATGTTTCCGCGCAATTCGGATCACCCAGCACCGATGCCCGCCGTTGCGAAAGAAGGCGCTGATCGCGGAGCCCAATTGTCCCTTCGCAAGCACTCCATTGTCTGCGTCCCACCCGAGCACCTGGTCGTCGCCGAAGACATCACGGAACCTGGAGACGTCCTCGATGGCCACCGGCACGTGAATTGGGCCGGAAGGTGCGAACCCAACGAACGCGGCGATATCCATGCGCGGCAGCACCTCAGGAACGGCAGGCACCACCGTCTTGAAATAAATGCCAGGGCGTAGATAAGTCGTCGTCATCGTTTTCGATTCTTGCCGCGACTAAGTCACTTCAATGTGCTCGCAAGCCAGCACCAACTCTTCAATCGCCACGTCGGTCCCTTTTCCTGTCAAGGCGGGCCCCGTGTATTTCATGGGCCGTGCGTTGGTCAGCGTCCAGGACTGCACCACAGTGAGCCGGTCTTCGCTTAGCAGTTCGATCGTCACCGTACGTAAAACATCCGCCGTTCCAGTTCGCAGCGCCTTGACCCAATCGTGAATGGTAGCCAACTCTCCGATCACGCCGCGTTTCAAAGTGACGTCAGGGACCTTGTAAGAGCCGTTGACCTTGATGGGCGAATTGTCCGGGTAGTTTCCCGCGCGATACTCGGCCAGGTGAATCTCTGTGCCTAGTCCGTTGACTTCCTGGAATCCGGCATTCACGCCTTCTCCGTTGTCTTTGTCGATCTTCACTCGAAAATTGAATTGGCTATACGGACGTTGACTTGCCTGCTGAACGGCCATTGCTTCCCTCCATTCCTGGCGTGTTGCTACTCAACTTCAGGCTTTAGTACCGACCCACTGGCCGATGCGGAAGATCACGAACTCCGCGGGTCTTACCGGCGACACGCCAATGAGGCAGACCAGCCGGCCGTTGTCGATATCGTTTTGCGTCATCGTGGTGCGATCGCAGCGAACGAAATACGCCTGATCCGGCGTGTCGCCCATTAGCCGCCCGGACTTCCATTCGCTGAACAAAAAGTCCTCGACGGTGCGCACCACGTTGGTCCAAAGGTTGGTGCTGTTGTTTTCGAAAACCGTCCACTGTGTCCCGTTGTCAAGGGAATGCTCGAGATAAGCGAAATAGCGCCGCAGGTTGACGTACTTCCATTCGGGATCGGAACTGATGGTGCGCGCGCCCCACAGCCGGTAACCGCGGCCCTCAAAGAAGCGGAAACAGTTGACGCCCTCGGGATTCAGGACGTCCTGCTGCCCCTTATTGAGCATGACCTCGAATCGCGTGGCCAGTTGCACAACCTGGTTCGCCGGCGCCTTGTGGACGCCATACTTAATGTCGTTATCCGCATATAGCCCGGAAACAAAGCCGCTCGGCGGCAAAATGATTTCCTGATCTGTGATCGGGTCCACGATAACGACCCAGGGATAATAAAGAGCCGCGTACGTGGAGTCGACTTGCGCACGGTAGGCCCGCACAGTGGTCAAATCCATCTGGTCGCTGGAATCCAGCACAGCGATCCGGTAGCGCATCTTTTCGCAGTGCGAGATGAGCAACTCCATCACGGTCAGGATATTTGCCTCGCGGGCCGGAGAATCGATGTTTCCGAGGAAGGAGTAGCCAGGGCCGGCCACAATGGAAATATCCGTCAAATCCTCGAAGGCTGTTAGCCCGGTCTTGTTTTGGGGGTCGATGTCACTGCCCTCGTACTCCTCGGGAGTCGGCCGCGCCCCGTCGTCTCCCCCCGCTAGCGGGGCTGTTACTTGTCTGTCCGCATCGGAGAGTTCATCCCGGCCCAAGGTATCGAACACGCTAAGGCCTGTCTGGGGTATGGGAGTGCCCGACCCGGACGACCCCACGCCCAGCAATCGGCTGACCCGAGCGAGGTCGGCCTGCGACCGGGGTTGCGAAAACAGCACGCGCGCGATCCGCGGCCCGCTCTTCAATTCGCCATCGGGATCGAAGATCAAAGGATAGGTGAGTTCCTTGCTGCGATTGAGCAAGATCTGTGCGAACACGGCGCTGAGAGAGGTCGTCGCGGCGGGATGCAGGCCAAGATTCGAAAAGACGTCGGTACGGGGAATTTGACCCGGATAACTAATGACGAGTCCGACCGTGAGAACCCGCACGATGTCAGCTGCGGGATTCAAGTCATTCAGCTGGAGGGTTCCACTCTCGCCGCGAAACTGCCAAGTCAGATTTTGCGTCGATGAATCCGTAATTTGTTCGGCCCAGTACAACGTGCCGCTGGTCGGCTTGCCCGGCGTACTTCCCGAGCCCCGGCCAATCCAGACCACGTCATATTCATTCACGCCGCGCAGAACGGGATCTCGCGGCCCGAGCGGAACGGTTGGGTCCCTCAGTACGCCGGCTAACGTATTCGGCGTGAGCCGCGCCGTGAAGGTCAGCGTGATGTTTCCGCCGCTTCCCGGATACCGCGCCTGCAAGAGCAACTGAGTCGGAAGACTCTCGGTAGCCGTCAGCGTCAGCTGGGCCGTGCTGTCGATCGCTTGCATGTCGCTCTTGGAGCGAAATGTGCGCGAAACGTACAACCGTTGCCCGCCGTTGGTGAAGAACGCGCGGACCGCGTGCGCCATGTAATTGTCGGTTTCGCTTTCACCCTGAAAGGTGATTTGATCCAGCCCTCCGTAGATGCGCTCGTAGTCGCCGAAGCTGGTCAGCAATTCCGGCACGCCGCCCGTCGGTCCGAACAACGTCGGCCCCACGAATCCCGCCGTGCTTGTGCTTACCCCCTCAATGGTTTTCGATCGAAAACTTGTTTCTTCAACGTATACGCCTGGCGCCAAATATTCAGCCATTGCTTCGCTCCTTCATTCGAAATCTACGGTGCGGCCGTGACCACCAAACTTCCCGAAAAACTCGGTGTCTGGATCGCACCGGTACGCAAAACCAACACGCTTCCATACTGCAGCGTGGCGCTAAACGTCGCCGCTGCCGGGCCCGCCTCTATCGGCCAAATCGTCGCCGCGCCCTGATCTTGCAAAATGCTTTTCAGACTCGGAATCTGCATCCAGGCATCGGAAATCCCCTGCAGCCCCGCGAGAGGGAATGTGATCTTCGAAGGCTGGTATTTGATCTGCACTTGGACGGGCCAGGTGGTATCGAAAATGCTCCCCTGGCCGCTTCCCGGCGGAGAGCCGTGGCTCAATTTCTCCAGCGGTGGATAGGGGAAGTAGATAACGCCCGCGCCGTTTTCATCGGCAATTCCGTTCCAGGTGTTGCCCGCGACTGTAATTTGTAGGCCCGAATAGGGAGCTGGCGTATTGGCAGCCTTGTCCCACGCCTGCACGCGCACCGTAGCGCATCCGGAGGGAGTTGGTCGGCTCACCGCGGAAAAGAGATACGCGCGTGCTGCGGCTCCTTGCGGGCTGGTGACTTCGTTCGAAAGAAACAATCCCAGATAAGGCAGGGGAAGGGTCACGGAGAACGCTTGCGGCAGATATCTATGCAAGACGTCGAGCACAAGAATGACGAACTGCACCGATCGTGGAGGGCTAGTCGGAGGCAGCGCGTCCGTGGTCGGATGCTCGATGTCCCAAAGCCCCGGCAATCCCTGGAACGCGTAGATGCCGGAGGCTGTGCGGACAGCCGGGACAGGAGTAATCCCCGGAGTCGGCGCGATGGCCCAGGCCAGCAAACCATCATCCACCGCTCGATCTTGAGCTGCATCCCAAAACTGAATGCCGAGCGGCGTAAACAAGCGCTGCTTCTCGAACGCAGCTCCTACGGTGACGGCGGGATTGGCGGTGGTGGTCATGGCTCGCTAACGCGACCTTCCTGCGCCTTGCGCCACAATCAATTGGTGGTAGTCGTTCACACGCTCCTGCACCGGCGATCCCTCTATCGTCGTCAATTCGGACTCGATCCGCAGCATGCGCGCCTGGTACGGCACCGAAAGCTGGTAAACGTGATTGATCATCACTTCCCAGATGTGGAACATGTCTTCGACGCTGAGTTGCCCAGCCGCAATGTCCACGGCTTCTTCGGGGCGGAATACGTCCGGGCGGTAGGCATTTAGGATGTTGGGCGTCAGAGTCGGCGTATCCTCGAGGACGCGCATCATCCACCCGGCAATTTCGTGCTGCAGAGAAGCTTTCTTGGCCCATGCGGTAAGCAGAAAATGTAGATCCAAGGGGAGCATCGTTCGCTGCTGACTTCCGTCCGGCAAGATTCGGCCGGCGGGAGTTCTTTGCGTTCCGTTGGGATAGATCCGGTAAAGAAACAACGACACACCCTCGTCCATCGGCGTCTGAAAATCGCCCGCTACGTACACTTGAAAATCGAGAGTCGCACCGTCGAAGTCCTGAGGATTGAACCGGGAGCGCAGCAATCTCACGATGGCTTCGCAGGTTCCCGCGATAGCGTCATAGGTGGCCACGGGTCAGCGGTTCTCCTCATCCTGAACAGTTGCTTCCCGTTTTGCTCGCTCCAGAAATTCCTCGATCTCTTCTTTCTTGTTGTGATTCAAACGGTAGAGCACACCCGAGCTGACGCGCTTCTCTTCCGAGACGAACTCTCTTTCAACCAGCCATTCAAGCGCCAGCTGCGTCTCCTGCACGGTTCGCTGGATCTGATCCTGAATCAGCCGCCACCGCACGATGCCCTCGATGCTGTCCGCGACTTCAGGATTGCGCTCCAGATAGGTCAGTATCTGCACCGCAGCTCTCGGTCCCGCTCTTGTTTGTTCAGCCGCCAATACAACCTCATGCAATTTCTTGGGAGCATGCGGCATGCCACGCTTATTTCTTCGCAGCTTCCTGTTTGCAACGAGTTGCGAGGAGGTGTATTTGGCGGGTGGGTCGCTTGCGCCACGCTAGAAAAATGCAAACTGATCTCAGCGTTGCGAAGACTGTTGCTTCTTAATTAGATGACAACTTTTTTCGTGGTGGGTCAGTCGCGACCCAGCAGCGGGTCGTTTATGTCCCGGTTCGGCAGAGCCCGGTGCTCGACTTGATACTTGCCTACAAGCCGTCCAAATGCGCGCCGGTCTTTTCCCGCTTCCAGCGCCGCTCGCGTGATGTTGCCACGATGCTTTTCCATCAGCTCCGCGACGTACGCCTTTTCGAATTTCTCGATCGCTTGCGCACGGGCAAGCCGGAACTTGCGGCCGTTTCCTGCGCTTAGAGGCTTAGCGTCCTCGGAACCGATCACGAAATCCTGCGGGCCGAGCTCCGGGGCTTCGCTGAGTATGGCCGCTCGCTGCAGCACATTGAACAATTCGCGGACGTTACCCGGCCAATCGTGGAATTCGAGTTTTCGAAGAGCGGAGTTCGTTAATCTCTTGCGCACTCCTCTGCTGTCCTGCGCCACGGAGTCCAGGACACGCTGGGCGAGCAGCGCGATATCTCCACGGCGCTCGCGGAGAGGAGGAATGTGAATCTGCAGGATGTCGAGCCGGTAATAAAGGTCCCGCCGGAACTTTCCGTCCTTCAGCAACTGTTCGAGATTACCGTTTGTTGCGGCAATCACACGGGCGTCCGATCGGCAGAAGCGGTCTCCACCCAGCGGCCGGTAGGATCGCTCTTGCAGCAGCCGCAACAGTTTTGCCTGTGCGGAAAGCGTCAACGAGTCCACCTCGTCCAAAAACAACGTGCCTTTCTCCGCCAGCGCCACCAGCCCTCTTTGCCCCACGTCCGCGCCAGTGTACGCGCCGCGTACATGGCCGAAGATTTCGTTTTCCATGAGGTTTTCGGGCAGCGCCCCACAATCCATGGGGATGAACGGATGGGCGTGACGGTCACTTAGATGATGAATCGCGCGCGCACACAACTCCTTGCCGACGCCCGTCTCTCCGGTGATCAAGACGGCGGCTTCACTGGAGGCGATCTTCGGTATTGTTTCGATAATTTTAAGGAAGGCCGGGTTCTGCGTGACAATCTGCGTCAGGCCGTACTCTTGGTTCAGCCGCGCCCGCAACGCTTCCGCTTCGGAAGGGACCGGGCCTAGCATGCGGCGCAAGCGGCACGCAATCTCGCTCGCCTGCACCGGTATGACGACAAAGTCGTCCACCACTTCCGCGACCGCCCGCAACTCTGTCTGCCCGGCCTCGGCCTGGAATATGGCCAGCGTTGGCATCGGAACTGGCCGCTCGCGCAAATAGGCCAGGAAGCGCCTGATCTGCTCATGCACGCTTCCAATAACCGCGAGCACGGCGTGCGCTTCCGAATGCCGTAAGCTCTCGAGTTCTAGAGCACTCCAGGATATTTGATGGACGTGAAAACCTTCGGCCTCGGCAAGTTGCGTTGATACACCCACTTGCGAGGGCGCTGCGTCGGCGCCAATGAACAACAGTCGATGTGGGGACATCCTCAACCACCTGTCAGTTGGGCAATTTCAGATTGCGTCTGGTTCGGGCCTGCTATTATGCCGACAAATAGTAGTGAATCGGCGTTGCGTTTCGTAACAGGGCCCGGTGGAAAAGCTCCGTAAATCCTCTGACTTTTCCCGGTTTCCTTCAAACTTCTACTCTGCTTGCTGGCTATCTGCCTCTCTATGGGAAGTCTGGCAGGTTCGCCCGGCTTCGCCCGGTTATGACTTTTCTCGGATGAATTGCCGGACGAGACTACTACGCAATTTCAGTCAACCTTGCTCCAGGGTTTTCCTCGGTCAAGCGCAACCCAATCGGGAAAGAATAACGATGGCTCGCGGCAGGTTGCGCAGGACCGCGAGTCACCATCGAAATATGGCGCGGACACTATCAACCTGCAAATTAAGTGTCAAGCATTACTTTGTTCACTTGGTTCGGACTGCATGTAAAAATTCTTTGTCCCTTCCGGTCTGGAGAAACATTGCATTTGATACACGTTGCTGCCGACACGCTCATTCCGCCTTGGATCCTTACGATCCTTTGGATTTTTGAAATGGTCGACTCTCTTGATCTGTTGATCCTTGCGAGCAGCGAGAGCGGTTCTAAACACAGCGATTCGCGGGCGTTGTTGCTATGGCGTCGGCATCCCTGCGGGCCGTTGGGGGAACGAGACCCTTTATCCTGGAGAGAATCTCTGCCTAATTTAGACTGTCCCTCTCGAAAACCTCGAAACATCTGAACTGATGGAGCTTATACTCCTTTCCTAGTTCTAGCCGATGCCTATTTCTCTCACGACACTTTTCGCAAATCTGTCTTCGATCTTCCATTCGCGTGCTGCCCTCCAGTTGGAGAACCTGGCTCTGCGCCACCAAATTGGTGTGCTTCAGCGATCTGCGAGAAATCGCCCGAAATTGACTCCAGTGGACCGCCTATTGTGGGTCTGGCTCTCCCGCTTCTGGAGCGACTGGCGCTCGGCGCTGGCCATCGTCAAGCCCGAAACGGTCGTGGCCTGGCATCGCAAGGGCTTTCGTCTTTTCTGGACCTGAAAGGTGCGGCACGGCCAACCGGGACGACCTATCATTTCCATAAGGTCCGAGATCTAATCCGCAAGATGTGTCGAGACAATTCTGCTTGGGGAGCACCACGGATCCACGGTGAGCTGCTCAAGCTCGGCATCGACATCGGTGAGAGCAGCGTCAGCAAATACATGGTGCGCAGCCGCAAACCGCCGTCTCAAACTTGGCGGACATTTCTAGAGAATCATGCCCAGCAACTGGTCTCCATAGACTTCTTCACGGTGCCAACTATCCGCTTCCAGGTCCTTTACGTGTTTCTGGTGTTGGCCCATGACCGGCGTCGTATTCTGCATTTCAATGTGACCGCCCATCCGACGGCGGAGTGGACGAGACAGCAATTGCGGGAGGCATTTCCCTTTGACCAATCCCCGCGTTACATGCTGCGTGACCGCGATAGGATCTTTGGCGACGACTTCCGAAAACAAGTGCGAGACATGGGCATTTGCGAAGTACTGTCCGCACCACACTCGCCTTGGCAGCGAGCCTATGTAGAGCGAGTGATTGGATCCATTCGACGCGAGTGCCTCGATCATGTGATCGTGTTCCATGAAAACGCGTTACGACGAACCCTCAATTCGTATTTCGATTAC
>Ga0210407_10004203_pt1 | contig 11417 bp, 10 predicted proteins | sample IncBWC27MmetaG_FD_150860 | JGI IMG/M metagenome (GOLD analysis project Ga0210407, IMG submission 150860) | Forest soil microbial communities from Barre Woods Harvard Forest LTER site, Petersham, Massachusetts, United States - Inc-BW-C-27-M | ecosystem: Environmental > Terrestrial > Soil >... | reverse complement strand
GCGTCGTCGTTTCACCTCGGTGTGGGGATTTGGAATTTTTTGTGTAAATGGGGGTTGGCGGCGACGGTGAAGGCGCAGCGCGCGGCTGGGGCGCTTGGAGCAACCGTTGGATTCGCGTTCAGCGTGGTCGGAGTTCTGATTGTTCTGAGTTTTTGGTTGAACTGGCACCCGTTTGACTTCTATTTGAAATGAGACAGCCGAGAATCATTGTAGTGGGCGGTGGTCTGGCCGGCCTGATGGCGACAATTCGCGTCGCCGAGGCGGGCGTGCCGGTGGATTTGTTTTCCGTTGTGCCGGTGAAGCGGTCGCATTCGGTTTGCGCGCAGGGCGGGATCAATGCGGCGAAAAACCAGAAGGGCGAAGGCGACACAACCTGGAAACATTTTGACGACACGATTTACGGAGGTGATTTTCTTGCCAATCAGCCGCTGGTGAAACGAATGTGCGAAGCGGCGCCGGGCATTATTGATTTATTGGATCGCATGGGCGTGATGTTCAACCGGACGTCGGAGGGATTGCTGGATTACCGGCGGTTCGGGGGCACGCTGTATCACCGGACCGCATTTGCCGGCGCGACGACGGGGCAACAGTTGCTTTACGCGCTGGATGAGCAGGTGCGGCGGCACGAAGCGGGTGACCGCGTGAAGAAATACGAAGGCCAGACGTTTTTGTCCGCGGTGATGGACGAAAGCGGGGTTTGCCGCGGGATTTGTGCCATGGACTTGCGATCGATGGAAGTGAAAACGTATCCGGCGGATGCGGTGATCTTCTGCACGGGCGGGATTGGCGCGATTTTTGGACGCTCTACGAATTCCGTCGTGTGCACGGGTTCGGCGCAGTCCGCGTTATTTCAGCAGGGAGTGGACTACGCGAACGGTGAATTCATCCAGGTCCACCCGACGGCCATTCCCGGTGAAGATAAGCTGCGGCTCATGAGCGAATCGGCGCGCGGCGAGGGTGGCCGCGTGTGGGTACCGAAAAACCCTGCGGACACCAGGTCGGCGCGGAGCATTCCCGAGGGAGAGCGCTTTTACTTTCTTGAGGAGTGGTATCCGAAGTATGGAAATCTTGTTCCGCGAGACATCGCGACACGTGCCATTCATCGCATCGTTTATCAAGAAAGGCTGGGGATAATAGGACAGGCCGCGGTCTATCTGGACGTGACGCATATTCCTCGGGAAGTGCTGGACCGGAAACTGGAAGGCATTCTGGAGATTTACGAGAAGTTTATTGGCGTGGATCCGCGCGAAGAGCCGATGAAAGTTTTTCCGGCGATGCACTACACGATGGGCGGGATTTGGGTGAATTCCGAGGACCAGGCAACAAATGTTCCGGGGATATTTGCGGCGGGCGAATGCGAATACCAGTATCACGGGGCGAACCGTCTGGGCGCTAACTCGCTGGTCTCTTGCATATTCGGCGGAGGATTGGCGGGCCCCGCGGCGGTAAAGTATGCGCGCAGTCTTGAAAAAGGCGTTGAGTCAACAGGCACGGGCGTCTATGAAAACGAGCGCAAGCGGCAGGAGGAGAAAAATCAGGCACTGATTTCGCCGGACGGCACGGAAAATCCGATGACCATTTGGCGTGAGCTCGGTGAAGTGATGACTGAGCACGTGACGGTGACGCGGATTAACAAAGACTTGCAGACCGCGGATGCCAAGATTCGAGAGCTCCTGGAGCGCTACGGACGAATCAATTTGAGCGACCGAACCAGATGGTCCAACCAGACGCTGAATTTTGCGCGGGAGCTGGGCAATATGCTTGTGCTTGCTCGCGTGGTGACGCTAGGCGCGCTCGAACGCAATGAATCGCGCGGGGCGCACTACAAGCCCGATTTTCCCGAACGTGACGACGCAAATTGGTTGAAGACCACGCGCGCCAAATGGGTGAATGGGGAAATCCGACTTAGCTATGAGCCGGTGGACATTTCGCAGATTCCGCCGCGCGCTCGACGCTATGACGCGGCGAAGTAGCGCGGTTGGGGGTGCGCCAGGCAGTCGCGGAATCGGATGTAGGCCGGAGAGCTTTCGTAGGATTCGCTGAGGATTATATGCCTGACGCCAGAGAGGTGATCGTTCGGGTGAAACGGCAGGTCAGTCCCAAGGGGACGCCGTACTGGGAGGAGTTTGCTTTGCCGTGGCGTCCCGCGATGAATGTGATTATCTGCCTGCGGGATATCGCGGAGAATCCGGTTACGCGTGATGGCAAGAAGACCACGCCAATCAGCTACGATTCGAATTGCCTCGAAGAGGTTTGCGGCTCTTGCGCGATGCTCGTCAACGGAAAGGCGCGCATGGCGTGCTCGGCGCTGGTGGACAAGTTGGACCAGCCCATTCGGCTCGAACCCTTTTCAAAATTTCCAGTGATTCGCGATCTGGCCGTTGACCGGCAGTTCATGTTCGAAAGCCTGAAGCGCGTCAAAGGCTGGATTCCCATCGACGGGACATACCACCTCGGCGAAGGGCCGCGAATGGCTCCGGAGACCCAGGAGAAGGCTTATCCGTTGTCGCGCTGCATATCCTGCGGAAGCTGCCTCGAAGTTTGCCCCCAGGTGAATGACAATAACAAGTTCATCGGCGCAGCGATCATAAGCCAAGTTCGGCTTTTCAACATGCACCCCACGGGCACGATGCACGCGAAAGAGCGCATCGCGGCCCTGATGGAACCGGGCGGAATTCAGGACTGTGCGAACGCGCAGAATTGCGTGAAAGCTTGCCCCAAAGACATTCCCTTGACCGAATCCATCGCTGAAATGAACCGGCAAGCGTGGAAGCAAGCACTGGTCGGCTGGCTCGTGGGCTAATTCGCGGCTCGTCCGGTGGGTGAGAAGACCGCGCAACAGCAACCGTACTGCCTTCTTGAGCACCATGCGTCCCGATGGCGCCAACACGGCTGTGACGTTGCCGTCATAATCGTTTTCATGGGGCCCGCCACGCGCAGAAGAGAAAGCGCTTTCGTTTCGCGCAGACTCCTGCGTAATCCTATTCTCGTTACGCTGATACTCGCTTTGGCGTCTTTGTTCGTGTACCTGGCCGGAATCGCCAACCCCCCGCAGATGTTCTATGACGAAGGTTACTACGTCCCCGCCGCACGGGCGATGCTGGCGAATCAACCGAACCCGAACCCCCAAGCGCCACCCTTGGGCAAATTGTTGATTGCTGCGGGAATCGACACATTGGGGGACAATCCGTTTGGATGGAGGGCGCCTAGCGCGATTTGCGGGGCGCTGACGCTTTCGGCGGTTTTTGCGTGGACGTACGTACTTCTTGACGACCTCGGTCTTGCGCTGATCGCGGCGGCGCTGGCGTTTTTTAGTAATTTCACGTTTGTGATGTCGCGCGTGGCGATGATGGATGCGTCGCTCGTGGCGTTCCTGATGTGGTGTTTGGTCGCCTATACCGCAGCGCATCGGCCGGAGATGAGCGCGGCGAGGCGGCGGATGTTGATGTGCTGCGCTGGAACTTTGGCGGGCCTGGCGGGTGCGTGCAAGTGGAATGCAGTGGATACGCTCGCGGTAATGCTGTGTGTGAGTTTCGGTTTGCCGTGGCTGGCAAAACGCATGAAGCCAGATGCGCAAGGATCTCTCGCACAGTATGCGCGGGCCCTTCAACAGATCGGCATACCTTGGCTGCTGCTGTCGCTGCTGGTGTGTCCGATCGTATCGTACGCGCTTACGTTCTGGCCGCTTTGCCACAGCCTGCGTCTCCCGTTTGAGATGCATCGAATTGTGGAGATGAACCGCTACATCTGGCGCTGGCACCGCACCGTGGTCGGCAATCGAGCGATCATCTCGTCATGGTACACATGGCCCTTCAAGACCGTGCCACAGCGTGGAATTTCGTATTTGCTTGGTAATCCAGTTGTGATGTGGGGCGGGCTAGTGGCTTTAATTTATTGCGTTTGGCGTCTGAAGAAATCGTTTGATCTTCCCGAAGCGCTGGCCGCGCTTCTCTACATGGCGAACCTATTGCAGTGGGCAGTGACTCCGATGAACGGAGTTGCTTATTACTATTACTACCCAGCAGCGATGGTTTTGTGCGTCGCTCTTGCCGTCAGCTTGCGGAACGCGCCGAAGCGCGTTTTTGGAGTACGGATAAGCCTCGTTCTGTTGTGGGGCGCCGGTGCGGTGTTTCTATGGTGCATCCCCCGGATGGCCCATTTGGAAGCGCCGTGGGATTGCGTGTTGGGATGCTGGTCTTGAACTTGAGCGCGGTGCTACAGGCGAGCGAATCCCCCTTCGTCACAATCGTTTGCAAGATTCGGAAACCAGCCCTTCGTAGCTTCGAATAAGGTAGACTCTCTTTTCATTTTTGATTCTTGGAGGGAGTATATGCAATCTGGCAGCGGTATTTTTCGGGCAAGCGTTCTTTGCGGGGTAATGGCGATCCTCGCGGGACGTTCCTCTGCGGACGACATCGCCGTTCGTGCGAAAAAGCTACATTTCTCCTCCGTTGTCCTGGACACGCACGACGATACCACGCAGCGCTTCTTCTCGAAGAGCTTCGACATCGGCAAGCGCAATCCCGACGGGCATATTGACATCCCGCGTATGCGCGAAGGAGGTATGAACGCGATTTTCTTTTCCATCTGGATTGACGGCAGAATTATGGGCCCGCCGGCGGTGCAAAAGGCGCTGGACCAGATTGATGCGGTGCATGAAAACGTAAACAAGTACTCGAAGGACATGGTATTGTGCCGCACCGCGGAAGAAGTGCGTCGCGCTCACACGCAAGGGAAGATCGCGGCCTTGATAGGCGTCGAGGGCGGTCACATGATCGGAAACGACATTCGCGTGCTGCGCATGTTCGGCGACCTGGGAGTGCGCTACATGACGCTAACGCATTTTTACAACGACGAATGGGCGGATTCCTCCACCGCCAAACCGGAGCACAACGGGTTGACTGATTTTGGCAAGGATATCGTGCGGGAGATGAACCGGCAGGGAATCATGGTGGACATTTCTCACGTGTCCGACAAAACGTTTTACGATGCGCTGGAAGTCAGCAAAGCCCCGCTGATAGCCTCGCATTCCTCTTGCCGCGCGCTGTGCAACCACGTGCGCGATATGTCCGACGACATGATCAAGGCGCTGGCCGCGAAGGGCGGGGTCATTCAGATAAACTACGAGAAGAGTTTCATCGATCAGGCCTACAAGGACGCCCAAGACAAGTTTTCGGGCGGGGTGGTAGCCATGATGGACCAGCTCAAAAAGGAGTGCGGCGACAATGAGGAGTGCGTGAACAAAAAGATGACAGAGATGACGGACAAAGCCACTGCGGAGGGCAAACTGCCCCACGTGAGTTGGGAAAGAATCATTGACCACATCGATCATGCCGTGAGGCTTGTCGGGGCAGATCATGTGGGTTTGGGTTCCGATTTTGACGGAGCGAACATGCCCGAAGGCATGGATGACTGTACTCATCTACCGCGGATTACGGAGGCTCTCATGCGCAAGGGCTATAGTGATGACGACATTCGCAAGATTCTCGGCGGGAATTTGTTGCGTGTGATGGAGCAAACCGAGCGTGTCAGCCGCGAGACGGAAGCCGCGCGATAAGAACATGAAACTAAGGGGAGTGTCGGCGGCGCGTCTCGGAGTGGGAATGCGTCTTCTGGACGGAATGGTGCTGGCGGGTGCGATGGTGGCGGCAACGAGGGCGGACAGAATCACCCAACGGGCGAGGCAAGTGCACTTCTCTTCGATTGTTATCGACACGCACGATGATACAACCCAGCGATTTTTGGACGGCGAGTTCGATTTGGGGGCGCGCAACGCGCTGGGAAGCATCGATATCCCGCGGATGAAGATAGGTGGCCTCGGGGCGATCTTCTTTTCGATTTGGATTCCGAGCAAGATTACCGGGCCGGAGGCTGTGAAGCGCGGACGCGCCCAAATCGATGCGGTCCGGGAGCAAGTTCACAAGCATTCGGACGATCTTGCGCTGGCAACGACTGCTGAGGGAATTCGCGAAGCTCACAAACAGGGCAGAATCGCCGCGCTCATAGGCATCGAGGGCGGCCACTTGATTGCGAGCGACCTCGACGTGCTGCGCGCTTATGCTGCGCTTGGAGCGCGGTATATGACGCTGACGCACAGCGGGAATGCAGAGTGGGCCGATTCCTCGACCGCCAAGCCGGAGCACAACGGCCTGACGGAATTCGGCAAGGACGTCGTGCGGGAGATGAACCGGCTAGGGATGATTGTGGACATCTCGCATGTCAGCGACAAGACTTTTGCCGACGTTTTAGAAATCAGCAGGGCGCCGGTGTTTGCTTCGCATTCCGATTGCCGCGCCATTTGCGATGCGCCCCGGAATATGAGCGATGACATGATAAGAGCTCTAGCTGCGAAGGGCGGCGTGATCCAAATCAATTATCATGTAGGTTTTCTGAGCCAGGACTTCCGCAATGCGGAGAAAGCACACCCGGAATGGGACAAGGCCATTGCGCTGGAAGTTCAGAGGCGGTGCAGGGATAGAGCAGGCTGCCAGTTGATCGAAGGCGACCGGATCACAAGGGAATACGTATTGCGCGGCGACTTGCCTCGAGTCGAGTGGACCAAGATTATCGAGCACATCGACCACGCGGTGAACGTCGCGGGCATCGACCACGTTGGACTTGGCTCCGATTTCGATGGAGCGAACATGCCCTTTGGGATGGAGGACGCGACCAAGCTGCCCCAGATCACGAACGCCTTGCTGGAAAAGGGTTATTCCGAGGGTGACGTAAGGAAGATTCTCGGCGAGAATACTCTTAGGCTTATGGCAGAGGTCGAGCGCATCAGCCGCGAGCTGAATGCCGGCAAGTGAGTGCGAGCCGCCATTCGAAACCAATCTCAGAAAATCAACTTGGAGAGGGAAGAGCAATGCATAAATGTGGATGGATGACGATTATGGGGCTGACGTTCTTTCTGGCAAGTACGTGCGACCAAGCGCGAGCGCAAGCGGCACAAGCGCAAGCCCCGTCGCAGCCTAAAGCCACGACGGGGAGCACCGCTGCTCACAAATCAGCCGCGGCCAGCCCGTACGATCGAGCGTTACTTCGGCCTGCTCTCCTTACGGCGAAAGCGCCCGCCACGTACCAGGTGAAATTCACGACGACCAAGGGCGACTTTGTCATTAGCGTCACGCGCGCATGGGCGCCTCTCGGCGCGGACCGGTTCTACAATCTTGTGCGCCATCATTTTTATGACCATACGAGTTTCTTTCGCGTGCTGAAGGGATTCGTGGTGCAGTGGGGCATCAGTGCGTATCCTCCCGTTTCGGCGGCGTGGTCACGCGCGCCGATAAAGGATGACCCTGTCGTGCAGAGCAATTTGCGCGGGTACATCACGTATGCCATGGGTGGGCCGAATACCCGAACGACGCAAGTCTTCATCAATTTGGTCGACAACAAACGGCTCGACGGTATGGGATTCTCTGCGTTCGGCCAGGTCACAGAGGGGCTGGACGTGGTGGAGGCGCTCTATGCCGGCTATGGCGAAGGCGCTCCCGACGGCCAGGGCCCAGAACAGGACAAGATCGAAAGGGCCGGCAAGCCGTATCTGGATAAGGGCTTCGACAAGCTCGATTCTATAACGACAGCGACACTGATCCTGCCACCGGGTGCGACGCCTGCCAAGTCACCTGCCGCGCCAAAGGCGGCCGCGACACCGCCCACCCCCAAACCGTAATGGTGCATGTCGATGATTACTTTTTTGAATCGGACGCATCCAAAGTATTGCGACGGTCTTCTTTTGACTTAGAGGGGACTAGGCGGTATTCTCGGTTTTCATGATGACCTGTTGCCAGATCGGCTGTTGTTCGTGCGCATGCAAGGCTGCGTGTCGTATGACACCCATCTCTGGCCAGGGGAGTTTCCGGACTTAGCGGTCATTTAAGATTCAAAGTTCCGAAGCCCACGTTGCCAGAGGTTCAGGCCACGTGGGTTTTTTGTTTTCTGAACAAGCTTTTGGGACAGGTGACGGACCGATGGGCGAAATCAAAGAGACCAAAGCGCAGCGCATCGAGCGTTTGAAGCACGCGAAGAATGCCTGGGAGCATTTCGACGAGATCCGCGAGTTTGCGCGCAAGGGCTATCGTTCGATCCCGCCGGAATGGTTCAGCGCGTATTTCCGGGCGTGGGGCGTGTACACCCAGGGAGATGGCGCGGGGGTCGTCGGCGGCACGGGCGGAGAAGGCAAGAGCGCGCCCTACTTCATGGTGCGGATTCGCATCCCGAACGGCCTGTTGCGCAGCGAGCAGGTGCGCGCGGTTGCGGACATTGCCGAGCAGCACGCGCGAGGCGTTGCGGATATTACGGTCCGGCAGAATTTTCAGTTACATTGGGTGACGTTGGAATCATTGCCCGAAGTGCTCGAGACACTCTGGCGCGCGGGCTTGACGACAACCGGTGCTTGTGGAGACGTTGCGCGCAACATCACAGGCTGTCCGGTTGCAGGGCTAGACGCGGAGGAAATTGTGGACGCCTCGCCGCTCGCGCTGGCCATCGACCAGGAACTGGGCGGCGCTGCGGCGTTCTACAATTTGCCGCGCAAGTTTAAAATCTCCATTACCGGATGCAGGCATTGGTGCTCGTATCCGGAGATCAATGACGTGGCGCTGACAGCCACGAGACGCAAGAGGGGCGGCGCAACCGAGACGGGATTCTCGCTCAGAGTTGGCGGGGGGCTATCTACCGATCCGCATTTAGCCTTGCGGCTGAATGCCTTCATTCCGTGGAACCAAGTCGTCCCGGTGGCGCGCGGCGTCGCGGAAATCTTTCGCGCGAGCCAAACGCTTCGGCAGAGCAGAGAAAAGGCTCGGCTGAAATTCCTATTCTTGCAACAGGGTTGGACCGCAGAAAGCTTTCTGGAAGAACTGGAGCGGCGGATCGGCTTTTCTCTCGACCCCGCCGAACTGGAAGACGTTCCTGCGGATATTCATCGCGACCACGTCGGTATTCACGCGCAAAAGCAGTCTGGCCTCACCTACGTAGGCGCCTCCGTGCTGCGGGGCCGTATCACGCCGCAACAATTGCGTACGGCGGCCGATGTGGCGGATCGCTACGCGGACAGCCACATTCGTACCACCACCATGCAGAATCTGCTGATCGTCAACGTGCCACAGCGAGACGCGGCCACAGTTGCACACCAGCTTGAAGTTGCTGCCCTGCCGGTCGAGGCCTCGGTATTCGCACGCGGAACCGTAGCCTGCACGGGATCCGAGTTTTGCAAACTTGCACTGACGGAAACAAAAGGCTTTGCGCGATGGCTCGCGCAGGAACTCGAAGAGCGGCTTCCTGATTTTCAGGAACACTTGCGGCTCAACGTCACTGGTTGCCCGAATAGTTGCGGCCAGCATTGGATCGCCGACATCGGCATTGAAGGAAAAAAAATCAAAGTAGATGGCCGGATGGTAGACGCCTACTACTTCTGTATCGGCGGAAGCCTCGGCCAGGTTGCATCGATTGCCCGGCCGGTTGGCTATCGCTGCGCTGCCTCGGATGTTCCCGATGCTATCGAGCGGCTGCTCGCGCAATTCAACGAGCGCAGAGAGGCACACGAAAATCTGCGGCTTTTTTTGGCGCGGCATTCAAGCCAGGATCTTCGTGAGATTCTTGCGGGCGGTTACGTCGCGCCCGTGGAGCGCGATCAGGCGCTGGGGCCGGTGCCCCAGGGCGTGGAGGGTTGAACATGATCCTCTTTCCCATGTTCGTGAAGCTCGAAGGCCGGCTGGTTGTTGTCATTGGCGGCGGGAGCGTTGCGCAGGGGAAGATTCACGGCGCGCTGAGCGCCGGCGCACGCGTCCGGCTAATCGCGCCTTCCATTACCCCGCACATTGCCGAATGGGTGCGATGCGGAAAACTTGACTGGCTGGCGAAGGAATTTGAGGCGGCGGATTTGGACGGAGCATTTCTGGTGATCGCGGCTACTTCCGCGCCGGGCGTGAATGAAGCCGTTTTTTGCGAAGCGGAGGCACGCGGACTTCTCTGCAACGCGGTCGATGATATCGAGCACTGCCATTTTTACTACGGAGCCGTGGTGCAGCGCGGAGATTTGCAGATCGCGATCTCTACAAACGGCAAGAGCCCGGCGCTCGCGCAACGCCTGAGGAAAGAACTCGAACTGGAATTGGGGCCGGAGTATGAGGTATGGGTCGAATGGCTCGGTGCGGCGCGCGAAGCGCTGCGCGCGAGCCGCCCGAGTTCAGAAAGTACAAAGAATTTGCTGCATGATCTGGCCAGCCGGCCGATGTTCCAGGAATTCCTTCGGCAAGCCATCCGGCGACCGGGCCATCGAGGTACCGCGTGATGGGCAGGGTGTATCTCATCGGAGCGGGGCTTGGCGATCCCGAATTGCTGACGCTCAAGGCCGCGCGCCTTTTGGAACAGGCGGACATCGTGCTGCATGACTCGCTGGTGAGCCGCGAAGTGCTAGCAAGAATCTCCACGCGAGCGAAAGTGATCGACGTCGGCAAACGCTGCGGGAGAAAGTTACTCACGCAAGACGAAATCAACGCGCTGCTGGTGAGCTACGCCGCCTCCCACCATGTGGTGGTGCGATTGAAAGGCGGCGATCCGTCGATTTTTGGGCGCGCAGGCGAGGAACTCCAGGCCGTGCGCAAGGCAAGGGTGGAATTTGAAGTCGTTCCGGGCGTGACGGCGGCTTTAGGTGCGGCGGCGGCGGCGGGCATCTCCCTAACCGATCGTCGCGTCGCCTCCCAGGTATTGCTTTCGACTTTTTCTCGCGGCCTCGATGCCCACGCGATGGACTGGGGCTGCCTCACGCCTGCCACCACACTGGTCCTCTATATGCCCGGCCCCGATTATGCGGAGGTCGCGCGGCGTCTCGCAGAAGCGGGTCTTCCGGCCGATTTGCCGTGCGTCATTGTTTCTGGAGCGTCGAGCTCGCAACAGCGAGTGCTTTGGAGCAGCGTTGGCGCGCTTTCCGCTCAAGAAAAACTGCCTGCTCCGGCGCTGATGATTGTTGGACGCGTTGCTTCCGAGCAGATTCGCGAGATTGGCGAGGCCTTCTCGGGCCGCGAGCCGATGGTGCCCGCGTCCCGCCCGGTTTCCGTAAGTTAGTCAGGAGAGAACCACATGAGTACAGAGGAAAGCGAATTGCAGGTAAACAAGCCCTGGCGTCTATCGCTGGATAGCTGGGCAGTGGTAGTCGCCTTGCTCGCGGCGCTGCTGGTTCGCGCTGGAGCGTTCAAACATATCCCGTGGTGATCGACACGCTGGCAGAACACAAACAGGGAAAGGAGAAAACATGGCAGACGCAGTCGCAGTTTCCCAGGTTCAGCCGTTGCAGCCGGCGCTCCGCTTTCTTCGAGTCATTCCGGGCGTGCTTTTGCTCGCAGCCATCGGTTACGCGGGCAAATTGCTCGAGCAAAACCTGGGCGCGTACGCAAAGGCGCATCACTGGGTCTTTCCGA
>Ga0210407_10004202_pt1 | contig 11426 bp, 8 predicted proteins | sample IncBWC27MmetaG_FD_150860 | JGI IMG/M metagenome (GOLD analysis project Ga0210407, IMG submission 150860) | Forest soil microbial communities from Barre Woods Harvard Forest LTER site, Petersham, Massachusetts, United States - Inc-BW-C-27-M | ecosystem: Environmental > Terrestrial > Soil >... | reverse complement strand
AGAGCCTTGCGCCGAGGAGTTCGTGCAATCCGCCAACTTGCCCGGGAGCCGGAGCTTTCGCACGGCGGTCTTGCGGGCGACCTCTTTCTCCATGCGGCGGCGAACGCGCTCCTCAGCGCGCTCGATCGACCAGTCGAGGAGCTTGGCGGCCTGGCTTGGCGCCGCGGCAAGCCAGTGGTCGAAGGCGTCGCGGACCACGTTATCGACCAGGCGCACGGCCTCGGCCGTTTGCAGGCGGCCCTTGTTCTGTCCCTGGAATTCAGGCTCGCGGATGAAGACCGAGATCAGCGCCGCGCAACTGACCATGACGTCGTCGGTCGTCAGCGCCGCCGCACGTTTGCCCTGGCCGATGCGGTCCGCGTGATCTTTTAGCCCGCGCAGCAAGGCGGTGCGGAGGCCCGCTTCATGCGTTCCGCCATCCGGCGTCGGGATGGTGTTGCAATAAGAATGAACGAAGCCGTCATCGCCCGCGAGCCACGCGATCGCCCATTCGACTGAGCCATGCTTGCCCGCTTTGTCGACGCGGCCGGTGAAGACCTGGTCGGCCACCAGCTCCTGACCCTCGATGTCGGCAGCCAGATAGTCTCGTAACCCGCCCGGAAAATGAAACGTCGCCTCCGCCGGGACTTTCGAGCCGTCGCCGATCAGCGCAGGCGCGCAATGCCAGCGGATCTCGACGCCCCCGAACAGATAGGCCTTCGAACGCGCCATCTTGAACACGCGCGCGGGGTCGAAGCGCGCCTGGGCGCCGAAAATCTGGGGATCGGGCAGAAAACGCACCTTGGTGCCGCGGCGGTTTAACGTCTTGCCGACGATCGTAAGACCGCTCGTCGGCTTACCCCGCGCGAAGGTCTGGCGATAAAGTGTCTGGCCGCGGGCGACCTCGACCTCGAGCTTCTCGGAGAGCGCATTCACGACCGAAACGCCAACGCCGTGGAGCCCGCCGGAAGTCTCGTAGGCGCCGCTGTCGAATTTGCCGCCGGCGTGCAGCATGGTCATGATGACTTCGAGCGCTGACTTTTTGGGGAATTTCGGGTGGGGGTCGACCGGCATTCCTCGGCCATTGTCGATCACGGTCAAATAACCGCTGTCCTCGAGCGTGACCTCGATGAATGTGGCGTGGCCCGCCACGGCTTCGTCCATCGAATTGTCGATCACTTCGGCAAAGAGATGATGCAGCGCGTTGGCGTCCGTCCCCCCGACATACATGCCCGGCCGCCGGCGCACAGGCTCCAGCCCTTCGAGCACCTCGATCGAGGCGGCGGTGTAATTCGCTTCGTCGGGCGTTCCGTTGCGCAAGCCAGACTTGGCATTGACTGGCGCGGCTTTGGCACGTCGAGGCGCTGCCGCGCCGAAAAGATCATTCATGTCAGTTGTCACATTCTGGCGAATCGCCGGGGTTCAACCTACCACGGCAAGGATAGAACAAAAAGAGAACGATCTCGGCGGGCGTACCGCGGCTGGCGTCGTGAAACCTCACGAGCCTGCAGCGAGGCCGTGGCGAAACGCCGCACTCGGCAGCGTCCGAGGCTTGAAGGGGAAAGACTGACCCGTCGTCGCGGCGACCCCTAACTCATGCTATGCCAAGCGGCAAGCATGGGAGCCCCGGTATGCCAGATCGACGAGAGCTATACCGCAGCCCAAATGGCGACACCTGGTTTCTAGGGCGGGAGCCCGCGAACGGTCACGCATTCATTATCCATCAGCCCAATGCGCCTTCTGGCGGCCGTTTGTCGCACATTGAAGTTGGCGCCTTCCTGAGGGAGGGGACGGGACCAGAGCAGCAGGCTCTCTTGCGGCTGCTTGGAACATTGGTCGATGTTCCCCCCTATGCCGACCGGACCTAAAGGTGGGAAGCGCCTAGACGCGAACGCGCGGCGACCCGAGGCCCCTTACATTCCAGTCAGCAGCGTGCGGGTCGCGGCGGTCACATCCTTGTGGCGCATCAGCGCTTCGCCGACCAAAAAAGCTTCCACCCCGGCCTTGGCCAGCCGCTTGCAGTCTGCGTGGTCGGAGATGCCGCTTTCGGCGACCACAATCTTGCCCTGCGGAATTAGGGGCAAGAGTCGTTCGCACACCTCAAGCGACGTTTCGAACGTACGCAGGTTCCGATTGTTGACGCCGATCAGGCGACCCTCAAGAGAAAGCGCGCGCTTGAGCTCATGCTCGTCATGCGTCTCGATCAGCACGTCGAGGCCAAGGTCATGGGCGGTTTTGTTGAGGGTTTTGGCGATCTCGTCATCGACGGCGGCCATGATGATGAGGATACAGTCGGCGCCCCAGGCGCGCGCCTCCAGCACCTGATAGGCGTCGAAAAGAAAATCCTTGCGCAGGATCGGAAGCGTGGTCGCCTTGCGCGCTTTCATCAGGTGCTCGGGCGCCCCCTGAAACGAGGGCGCGTCGGTTAGGACCGAAAGACAAGATGCGCCGCCCGCCTGATAGGCCTTGGCGAGAGAGGCCGGCTCGAAGTCCTCGCGTATGAGCCCCTTCGAAGGACTTGCCTTCTTGACCTCCGCGATCAGGCCGAAGCGGCCCTCCTCGATCGCCCTTTGCAGCGCCTTGATGAAGCCGCGCGGCGGGGATTGGCCTTCGATCTCGCGCTCCAAGGTTGCGCGCGGCACCCTGACCTTGGCCTCGGCAATTTCACGGCGCTTGTAGCTCTCGATCTTTTTAAGGATGTCGGTCATGGGCGTTCCCGACTTTCGCTATTCGATGCTGCGATCAAGCGATCGAGCGTGCGGCGAGCCGCCCCGGAACGAATGGCGGCATCGCCCATGACGACACCCTCTTTGATGGAGCCGGCCTTGCCGGCGACCACAAGCGCCGCGCCTGTGGTCATAAGCCCGATGTCGCGATAGGCGCCCTGAGCGCCGTCGAGGACATCGGCGATCGCCTTCGCATTGTACGCCGGGTCGCCGCCCTTCAGCGCCGCCGGCATCGCTCGAGGAAGGCCGGCTGCTTCCGGCGTCAGTTCGAAGGCGTGCAGCGCGCCGCCTTTGAGTTCGACCACCTTGGTCGGCCCCGTAGTGGTGATTTCATCCAGGCCATCGAGCCCATGCGTCACCCAGACGCGTTCCGAGCCAAAATTGCGCAGAACTTCAGCCATTGGCTCGAGCCAGGCGGCGGAGAAGACGCCGACGAGCTGGCGCTTGACGCCGGCCGGATTGGACAGGGGCCCAAGCAAATTGAAGATGGTGCGCGTGCCGAGCTCAGTCCGCGTCGGGCCGACGTTGCGCATCGAGGCGTGGTGCGTCGGCGCCATCATGAAGCCGATCCCGGCCTCATGGATGCAGCGCTCGACGCCGTCGGGCGAGAGCCCGATCTTGACACCGAGCGCGGCGAGCGTGTCCGCGGCGCCCGAACGTGAGGACGCAGCGCGATTGCCATGCTTGGCGACCGTGACCCCGCAGGCCGCGGTAATGATCGCGGCCAGCGTCGACACATTGAGGGAGCCCGAACCGTCACCGCCGGTGCCAACAATGTCAATCGCTTCCGGCGGCGCTTTGACGCTGAGCATCTTGGCGCGCATGGCCGCGACGGCGCCGGTGATCTCCTCAACCGTCTCGCCCCGGACCCTCAACGCCATGAGGAACCCGCCCATTTGCGAAGGCGTAACTTCGCCTGAAAGCATCGAATCGAAGGCGCTTTCCGCCTCGTTCCGCGTCAGCGTCGCCCCCGCGGCGACTTTAGCGATCAGAGGCTTGAAAGATTCCATATCCTCATTTCGTGTTCTCGTCAGAATGTTTGCGGGCGCTGATGAAAGACCCCGGCGAGGTCCAAAAAATTGCGCAGAATCTGCCGGCCGTGCTCACTGGCGATGCTTTCTGGATGAAACTGCACCCCGAATGTCGGGCGGTCACGGTGCTGAACGCCCATGATAACCCCATCGTCGGTCTCCGCGCTCACCTCGAGCTCGGCGGGCGCGCTTGATCGCTCGATGACGAGCGAGTGATAACGCGTCGCAGAAAAGGGTCCGTTCAGACCACGGAAGAGCCCGCGCGCATTGTGCGAAATGCGGGAAACCTTGCCATGCATTGGCGTTGGCGCGCGCACAACATCGCCGCCAAAAGCCTGTCCGATCGCCTGATGCCCAAGACAGACCCCGAGCATTGGCGTCGTTCCGCTGGCCGCGCGAACGAGATCGACACAAACGCCCGCTTCGTTCGGCGTGCAAGGCCCAGGGGATAGGACGATGGCGTCCGGCTTGTCGGCGAGCGCATCTGCGACCGTGATTTCGTCGTTGCGCCACACAGACACATCCGCGCCCAACTCGCCAAGGTAGTGGACGAGGTTGAACGTGAAGCTGTCATAGTTGTCGATGAGCGTGACGCGCTGCATCCTGGTTTCCGCACACCAAAGGAGCCGTCTTTTCCGATGCTGCGCCGCGCCCGTCAAGTTGAGCCGGCAATGCCGCGATGAACTTCGTCGGGAGCCCACGGGGCCAAATGTCGAAGCCAAAATTCAGGAGGACGGCAGAGTTCTCGTTCGCGACACTCGAAGACCATTTTGAGCCTTGGAGCCCCCGTCTGTTTTGTGCGCGACATGACCAGCAAGACGGGGTGGTGCCCCTTTGAGCCTGCGTGTGGAAACCCAAGCAGCCATTTCTCCTGTTTCTCGTGAGGGTATCCCGTTGACCGCCTTTTCTCTGGCATGTTAGCTCTCGAGGGCAGCAGCGGCAGCTCTTACCCCCCGCCGCTACATCAGGACAAACACAGAAGTCGAGCGCGCCTTAAGCGCGCGGTGCTCGTCAATGAGGGAGGACATTTCCATGAAACGCAACGTCTCGATGCTTGCACTGGCCGCAGCGGCCGGGCTTTCCGCCGCGGCGGCGCTCGCCGACACAAGCGACAAGAAAATCGCCTTCTCCAACAACTACGCGGGCAATTCCTGGCGCCAAGCGATGCTGAAGAGCTACGACCTCGTCAGCAAGAAAGCGGTGGCAGACAAGATTGTTGGGGCTGCCGATGTGTTCACGACTGCGGATAAGGAAGTGCCGACCCAGGCCGCCCAGATCCAGAATCTCATCCTGCAGGGCTATAATGCAATCGTCATCAACGCCGCCTCGCCTGACGCGCTGAATGGCGCGATTAAGCAGGCCTGCGACGCTGGCATCGTTGTCGTCTCCTTCGACGGCGTCGTTACCGAGCCCTGCGCGTATCGCGTCGTCGTCGACTTCAACGACTATGGCAAACAGGAGATCGAGCACATGGCGAAGTTCCAGCCGAAGGGCGGGAACCTGCTGGAGATCCGGGGCCTCGCTGGCACATCGATCGACGACGCGATCCACGCGGGCATTCTCGAAGGCGTCAAGGCGCATCCGGAATTCAAGATCGTCTCCTCGGTGACCGGCGATTGGGATCAGACGACGGCGCAGAAGGCGGTCGCGACCGTGCTGCCGTCGCTGCCGCCGATCGTCGGCGTCGTCGACCAGGGCGGCGACGGCTATGGCGCGGCGCAGGCCATCGCCGCCGCCGGCAAGCCGCGTCCGACGATCATGATGGGCAACCGGCAGGACGAGTTGCAGTGGTGGAAGGAGCAGAAGGATAAGGATGGCTACGTGACTTGGTCCGGCACGATCGCGCCCGGTATCTCGACGCTTGCCTTCTGGGTCGCCCAACAGGTCCTGGACGGCAACAAGAGCATCCCGCACGACCTCCGGGTACCCTATCTCCAAGTCACCCAGGATACTCTCGACACCATGCTGCCGACGATTCAGAAGGGTGGCGTCGCCAACCAAGAATATGCGCAGGCTGACGCCATCGCCGCCATCAAGGCCAATATGAAGTAGGTCCGCGGAGACGATGAAGACCGCGCCCAGCGCCTGAGGCGATAGGACAATGGGGGACGCGGGCGCTCTCGTCGATTTCATCGGTGTCGAAAAATCCTACGGCGCCGTCCGGGCCCTGGACGGCGCCGATTTCTCGCTGCGCCCCGGCGAATGCGTAGGCGTCGTTGGTCACAATGGCGCCGGCAAATCGACGCTGATGCATGTCCTCAACGGCGGCGTCACGCCGGATCGCGGTCGGCTCGTCATCGGCGGCGAGGAACAGCCGCATTGGGGTTCGGCGCGAGCAAGAGCGCTGGGCTTACGCTGCGTCTTTCAGGAATTATCGCTTTGCCCGAACCTGACCGTGGCCGAAAATGCTCGCGTCGTTCACCCGGCAATTCAAGGCTTTGGTTGGCGGCGCAAGGCGGGGCGGCTCATTCTCGACAAGCTTGACGAGATCTTTCCCGGTCATGGCGTAAGGCCCGGCGATCTGGTTCAGGACTTGACCATCGGGCGAAAGCAGATGGTCGAAATCGCGCGCGCCTTCTCAGTCTCGAATGCGCATGCGCGCCTCATCATTCTCGACGAACCAACGTCGTCGCTTGACGCGCATACCGCTGGGCAGCTCTTGGCGCATGTGCGTCGCTCGGTCGAATCCGGCGTAAGCTGTGTCCTGATTTCCCATATCCTGGGCGAGGTGTTGTCCACCTGCGACCGTATCGTCGTCATGCGCGACGGCAAGGTGGTCTTGACTGACGTTGCCCGAAATTTCAACCGGGCCAAGCTGGTTGGGGCGATGGGAGGTATTGAGCCTGAGTCCCCAGCGGCTCAGGCCGCGGTCGCGAGCGCAGCGCGTGGCGAGACCCCGGTCATGGTGCGCGTGCGCCCCAAGCGACAGGCGGACGGTCAGGAGTTGGTGGCGCGTGAGGGCGAGATCGTTGGCCTTGCGGGTCTCGCGGGCCATGGTCAGACCGACCTGCTGCTGGCGACCTTTTCTGCTGCTTCCCATCCGCGCGCAGGCGCAACGGTCAGCGCGCCGGTGGCGCTGGTCGCCGGAGACCGGCAGTCGGACGGCGTCTTTCCGGGATGGTCGATCGCCCATAACATCGGCGCGCGCTCTTTGAAAAAGCTGCGCTCGGGCCCGCTGCTCTCGCCTCGCCTTGAAAAAGAACTCGCCGACGCCTGGCGCGAGCGCATCAAGATTCGCACGCCGGACGTCCACAACAACATTCTTTCGCTCTCGGGCGGCAATCAGCAGAAGGCGTTGTTCGCGCGCGCGCTGGCTTCGGACGCGCGCATCATGCTGATGGACGATCCGATGCGCGGCGTCGATTTCAACACCAAGCTTGAAGTCTATGACCTGATCCGCGCCGAGGCGCAGAGGGGCCGCACCTTCCTTTGGTATACGACCGAGGTCGACGAGCTGAAGAACTGCGACCGCGCCTACGTATTTCGCAATGGCGCGATTGTCGCCGAACTCGCGCGTGACGAACTCAATGAAGAGCAGGTGATCCACTCTTCTTTCGCGGACGCCGGCTGACATGAGCGCAGTCGCTGCCGTCCGGTCGGCGAGTGCGAGCGGGGCCGAGTGGCGACGCCGGCTGCGCGCAGCGCTCCCGGCTTTGTCGCTGGCTCTGGTTGTCGCCGCGATCGCTTGGCTCAACCCTCGCGCCATCAGCTATTTCGGCTTCACGCTGATGCTGAACCTCGCGATTCCGATCGCGCTCGCCACGATGGCGCAGATGTTCGTCATCGCGGGTAACGATCTCGATCTGTCGATCGGCACGTTCGTCGGCTTCGTCTGCTGCGTGGCGGCGACCTGGCTGCACGACACGCCGTGGCTCGGCGCGCTGGCGTTGATCGGCTGCATTGCGCTTTATGCTGCGCTCGGGGCGCTCATCTATCTGCGCAACCTGCCTTCGATCGTCGTTACACTCGGCATGAGCTTCGTCTGGCAGGGCCTCGCGATCCTCCTTCTGCCGAAGCCCGGCGGAAAGGCGCCCGGCTGGCTGCTGGCGATCATGGGCGTCAAGCCGCCATTCATCCCCTTTCCGATTGTCGCCGCCGTGGTCATCGCTGCCGTCGGCTATTTCGGGCTGATGCGCACGTCCTATGGCGCGATTCTTCGCGCGTCCGGCGGCAATGCCCTGGCGATCGAGCGCGCCGGATGGTCGCTGCTCAGAGCCAAGATGACGCTGTTCGCGCTGGCTGGAGTCTTTGGCGTCTTGTCGGGCATGGCGCTGGTCGGCATTACCACTTCGGCCGACGCCAATATCGGCAATGGCTATACATTGCTTTCGATTGCGGGCGTGATCCTCGGCGGAGGCGAGTTCGTTGGCGGCGTGGTGTCGCCAGTCGGCGCCGTGCTTGGCGCGCTCACCATGGCGATGGCGGCGTCGCCGCTCCTGACCTTCATGCGCATCCCGCCGGACTGGCAGGTCGCCGCCAATGGCGCGATCCTCATCATCGTTCTCGCCGCTCGCGTCGCGATCACCCGCAGGGCGTCAGATCGATGACGGCGACCTTTCAGACGCTTCTCAAGCGACCATGGATCTGGTCCTTCGTCGGCGCCGCAGTGGTGTGGCTTGCGGCGATCGTCTTCACCGGAGGTTACGGCGCCGGGGGCATGCTGACCGCGGCGCTATCCTTGGCGGTCTTCACCGTTATTGTCGGCGTCGGCCAGATGTTCGTGATCACGCTCGGGCCAGGCAATGTGGACCTGTCTTTGCCCGCCAACATCGGGCTCGCCAGTGCGGTGGCGATGAAGACGATGGGCGGCGACGACCGCATGGTCTTGGTGGGCCTCGCCGCCGCGATCGCCTGCGGCGTTGCGGTCGGACTCGCCAACTATTTTTTGATCTGGGCTTTGCGCATTCCGCCGATCATCGCGACGCTGTCGGCGAGTTTCATCATCCAGTCCATCGACATCTCTTACGGGCGCGGGCTCCAGATCAAGCCGCCGCCGGGCTTCGCCGATTTCACCAACATTGTGATTGCGGGCGTGCCGGTTCTCGCGATCTTGACAGTCCTGTTCACGATCGGCGCCAGCATTGCGCTCCATCGCACAATCTGGGGGCGATCGGTCGTCGCCATCGGACAGAACCAGCGCGCGGCGCGATTAGCAGGCCTCAAGGTTGAGCCGGTCCGCTGCGCGACCTACGCGCTCTGTGGCGCCTTGGGCGGGCTCAACGGGGCGCTGCTCGCCGGCTATTTCCGCGGCGCCAATATCGACATCGGCAACGAATATCTGCTTGCCTCGATCGCCGTCGTCGTCATTGGCGGCACGTCGGTTTCCGGGGGTCGGGCCAATCTGCCGGGGGTCTGGGGCGGAGCGCTGTTCCTCGTGCTCCTGCTGACCATGCTCAACACGTTCGGCGTCAGCGCCGGCGTGCGCCTGCTCCTGACCGGGCTCATCATCGTCGCCGTCATCACCGCAGCCGGCGGGGAGAAGGCGACGCGGTGAGCGGCCGCCGGAGCCTCAGCCCTCGAACGCTTCCACTGCCTGAACGTCCGGCAGGAAGTGCTTGAAAAGGTTCTCGATTCCGTGCCTAAGCGTCGCCGTCGAAGACGGGCAGCCGGAGCAGGCGCCTTTCATTTTGAGATAGACGATTCCGTCGCGGTAGCCTTTGAAAATGATGTCGCCGCCGTCGTTGGCCACTGCGGGGCGGACGCGGGTCTCGATCAATTCCTTGATCGCCTCGACCGATTCGGCGTCCTTGGGGTCGAAGAACTCGCCGGTCGCAATCGCGTCGGCGCCGCCGGTTTCGATCAAAGGCGCGCCGGAGAGATAGAATTCGGTCACAAGGCCCAGCACGGCGGGGCGCAGATGCTGCCATTCGCCATCGGTCTTGGTCACCGAGATGAAGTCATTGGCGAAGAACACCCCGCCTACGCCGGGCAACTGCATGAGCGCCTTGGCGAGCGGCGAGCGCTCGGCCTGAACCTCATCGCGCGCCTCGAACGTGCCCTCATCCATCACCGGCCGTCCGGGAAGGAATTTCAGGGTGGCGGGATTGGGGGTGACTTCGGTCTGGATGAACATGGGGCTCGACTCCTGTGACATAGATAGGCTTGCGAGCGGCCCGGCGCAAGAAACGGCGCTTGAGCCACAACGATCGTGCGGTTCGGCGCCCCCATCGAGGGGCGTCGCAATCGAGAAGGGCGCGCCTGCCGGCGTAAATCCCACGCAAGCAAACGCCCCATAAACGTCAGTAAACGCGCCTAAACGCTAGTAAAAATGCTGGCGTTTACTAGCGTTTATTTTTTCGAATCGGGACTTTTCAATGGGTTACAGCCGATTCAAATAAGAAATCCGGCGGCCACACCGCGCGCTATTGAGTGTACCCCTCGCTCCGCTTTGCCACCAGCTGGACCATCCTTTGACTTCCAATGCCGACGAAGCACTTATAGCGTGAATTGCGGTTTTACGGAACAGATTGTTACGGAAAACAGTTTGCAAAGGATTCAGGCCACCTACGGTGGACCTACCTTTAGACAAATTAAGGGGCCAGGGCAGAACCCGCCAGTGTTAGCAGTTCGAACCTAATACTTGGGACCCGACAGGCAATGGTTCAACGGGGGTTGAACTGCCGTTCTACCCCGAAATTTTATACTTTACACAGCGAACGCGCGTCTCCCTTGCGCGAAGACAATCCTGCTTATCCAGGCCGAATGGCTCTCTGTTTGTTCTGCGCCGTCAAGAGCCCTACTGAATTGGGACATTGCCAGAAGACTTTTGTCTAGTAATACTGGTTCCATCATTCATTACGGGGTTTCCAAAATTATCTGTAATGATTTGCTCCGCGGCACAAGTTCCAGGAGGCAATCCGAACGGATTGAACCCAGGCTGCCCAATGATAACGCTGTGAGTGACTTCTTCCTTTTGGATATATCTTTGACACGGGTTTCCACTTGGATCGACTGTAGGAAGGCGATAAATCATGTTTGTATTGTGTTCGTTGGATTGCGAAGAGGAACCTTTCGTCGCTTGATTTATTACCGAGCAAAAATTGTAAATGCCATGCTGGGTGTCAGTATACTCCGAGCCTATCACACTATGATCATTTTCTATCCCAGCTGCATCATGTGGCTCAGGTGCCATGCCGGGCGGGCAAATATTTCCTATCACGGTTGTCGGGGGCGAAGAAATATACAATTTGGAAAGTTTGGCTATGTCATATTTCTGGTCTGGATTGATGCAAGCAAGGTATATAATGCGCTGCCATAATATAACTTATTGCTATCTGGGTAATTTATAAGTGTATCGGTTATTATTTTTCTGTACATACCCTCGATACTCGCAGAACCTCCCGCTACAGTTTTGAGCATACCTGTAATTTCTCCCTCTATTTTTCCATTTATTTCTCCGCTCATATTCTGAGCATTTGTAGGCTTGAGCGCATCACATTTGTCCGCTTTCGCAGAGAGCGTCACCGAAAGAATAATGGCCAAAACGGCCGCTGACAGAAAGCCGCCCAATACCACGAAGGCAGTTCCCGGACGCCTTTGGTTTGTCCACATGTGCCAACCTCGCTTAGGGCCCTTTGGCTGCCCAGCTCGTTCAACTGTTCTTTGGCATAGTCTTTTTGGGGGTGAGAACAAGGTGAGAACGGAAAGGCGATGCGCTTTATCGACACACCCGGCGCTTGTGCCACGGGAC
>Ga0210407_10004201_pt1 | contig 11427 bp, 10 predicted proteins | sample IncBWC27MmetaG_FD_150860 | JGI IMG/M metagenome (GOLD analysis project Ga0210407, IMG submission 150860) | Forest soil microbial communities from Barre Woods Harvard Forest LTER site, Petersham, Massachusetts, United States - Inc-BW-C-27-M | ecosystem: Environmental > Terrestrial > Soil >... | reverse complement strand
TGCCGCCCTGGTTGCTGCGCGCCGGCCCGAGCGCATCGCCTCGCTGACCTTGATCGCGCCAAGTGGCCTCGGCTCGGAGATCAATGCTGCATTTATCGATGGGTTCGTACGCATGGCGCGTCGCAGGGATGCTGTCGAGGTACTCAACCGGCTCGTACACGATCCGGCGCTGGTAAGTCGCACCATGGTCGAGGACGTGCTGCGCTACAAGCGAATCGACGGCGTCACGACCGCGCTTGAGACGATTGCGCACGCCTGGTTTGCCGGGGGCCGGCAGACGCGCGACGTGCGTGCGGAGATCACGGCCCTGGCTGCGCCGGTTCAGATAATCTGGGGACGCGACGACAAGATCATTCCGGTTGCGCAAGCCGAGGCCCTCGCTTCACGCCTGCCAGTGCACATTCTGGATGCAGCGGGACATCTGCCGCACATGGAAAAGGCCGGTGAAGTGAACCGGCTGATCAGGCGGTTCATCGAATCGTGACTCGATGGACTATAGCAGGTCTATCCAGCGTGCACCTTCGGCCGACGATTTCACGCTCGCGGCGATGAAGCGCACACCGAGCGCGCCATCCGCAACCGACGGGAACATAACTTCCGGCGCCGGCGCGACGCCGTCACGTGCTGCTCGAATGGCGCGAGCGACTTCGGCGTAGATGGTCGCGAAACCCTCCAGATAGCCCTCGGGATGGCCAGCGGGCAGGCGCGCAACCCGTGCTGCCTCCGCGGTCATCGCGGGGCCGCCGCGCGTCAGCTGACGTCGCGGCTGATCGGACGGCGTGAACCAGAGGCGGTCCGGTTCCTCCTGCGCCCATTCCAGACCGCCCGCCTCGCCGTAGATACGCAGCCGCAGCGCGTTCTCGTGGCCATGCGCCACCTGGCTCGCCCATAACATGCCGCGAGCGCCGCCGGCGAAGCGGAGCAGCACATGGGCGTTGTCATCGACCCGTCGGCTTGGAACGAACGTCGAGAGATCGCCGAGTATCTGCTCGGGCACGCAACCGGTGACAAAGCAGGCTAGATGGAACGCATGGCTGCCGATATCGCCGATCGCCCCGCCAGGTCCGGACTGCGTCGGGTCGGTCCGCCAAAGCGCCTGCTTTTGCCCGGTGGTCTCCAATGGTCCGGCAAGCCACGCCTGCGCGTATTCCACCTGCACGACGCGCAGCGCGCCGATGTCCCCGCGCGCGACCATTGCTCGCGCCTGGCGCATCATCGGATAGCCGGAATAGTTGTACGTGACAGCGAATATGCGTTTTGAATCGGTGGCAAGTTTCACCAGAGCGTCCGCTTCCGCGGTGGAGGTGGCAAGCGGCTTGTCGCAGATCACATGAAATCCGGCTTCCAGTGCGGCACAACCAACGGGATAGTGCAGTTGGTTCGGCGTCACGATCGCGACCGCCTCCATCCCGTCCGGACGATCGCGCTCGGCGGCGAACATTTCGGCGTAGGAGCCGTACACACGGGCCGGATCAAGGCCCAGTTCCAACCCAGACGCACGGGCGCGGACCGGATCGGACGACAGCGCACCGCAGACCAGAGAGTACGCATCGTCCAATCGCGCGGCAATCCGGTGCACCGCACCGATGAAGGCGCCCTGCCCACCGCCGACCATGCCAAGACCCACGCGATCATTCGGACTCACCGGCTCAATCCAGGCCCAGCATGCGGCGGTTCGCGGTATCGTCCGTGGCGGCGGCGGCAAAATCATCGAACGCCCTGTCCGTCACCTCGATCATGTGGTCGCGGATGAACGGTGCGCCTTCACGCGCGCCCTGTTCGGCCGATTTGATGGCGCATTCCCATTCCAGCACCGCCCAGCCAGCGAAGCCGTATTGCGCCAGCTTTGAGAATATGCCGCGGAAATTTACCTGGCCGTCGCCGAGCGAACGGAACCGGCCCGCGCGATTTACCCAGGACTGGTAGCCACCATAGACGCCCTGCCGCGCGGTCGGACTGAACTCGGCATCCTTTACATGGAATGCGCCGATGCGCTCGTGGTACAGGTCGATGAAGCCGAGATAATCCAACTGCTGCAGCACGAAGTGACTCGGGTCGTAAAGTATCTTGCAGCGCGGGTGATTGCCGACGCGCTCCAGGAACATCTCGAAGCTGGCGCCGTCGTGCAGGTCTTCGCCGGGATGGATCTCGAAGCAGAGGTCCACGCCCGCGGCGTCGAATGCATCGAGCATCGGGCACCAGCGTGCGGCAAGCGTGTCAAACGCTGTTTCGATCAGGCCCGGCGGGCGCTGCGGCCAGGGATATAAATACGGCCAGGCAAGCGCGCCCGAAAACGTCGCGTGTGTCGTCAGGCCGAGACGGGCGGAGGCGCGCGCCGCCTTCATCAGTTGATCTACCGCCCATGCCTGTCGTGCCGATGGTTTGCCCTGCACGGCCGCCGGTGCGAATCCATCAAAGGCTTCGTCGTAGGCCGGATGCACCGCGACGAGCTGCCCCTGCAAATGCGTGGACAACTCAGTGAGCTGCACGCCGGCTCGTGCCAAAGTGGCTTTCACCTCATCGCAGTAAGCATCGCTGTCGGCGGCGCGATCGAGATCGAACATGCGCCGGTCCCAGGACGGGATCTGCACCCCCTTGTAGCCGAGTGCCGCTGCCCAGGCCGCGATTCCGTGCAGACTGTCGAACGGAGCGGCGTCGCCCGCAAACTGAGCAAGGAAGATTGCCGGCCCGCGCATCATCCTTGTCATGCGAACACCTCCTCGCCTGAACCGAGCGGCATCTTCTCCGGCCGATCACACGGCGTCTCGATCGCAATGTGGCAGCCCTCGATGGACGAACGCTCGAACGCATCAAGCACTTCCAGCACATGCAGGGCGAGCATGCCGCTCGCCCGATGCGGCCGGCCGGCGCGTATGGCCGCGGCCATGTCGAGCAGACCGATGATGCGGTAATCCGCAACGTGCGCACCGGTTCGCGTCAGCCGGTTCGGCTCACCATATGGGTGTGCGCGAATATCGAGCGGCATCCAGTCGCCGTCACGCCGTGTGATCCGCGGCTCGCCGCCGAAGAAGTTTGGATCGGGCGCCAGCATGCTGCCCTCGCTACCGTAGATCTCCAGCGGCGCGCGCGTGTGTTTCCAAACGTCCCACGAATGGCAGAGCGAGGCATTGGCGCCGCTGACAAACGACAGCACGCCGTTGACGGTGGTGGGAACCTCCACTGCGATGGCCTGCCCGGCGAGTGGCTCGCTGGTGATCGTGCGCGTCGGGCTGGCACCCGAGGCCTGCGCCGTCACGCGCGCGACCGGGCCGAGCAGATTGACGAGCTGCGTTACATAGTACGGTCCCATATCGTGGATCGGCCCGCCGCCATGTTGATAGAAAAACGCGGGATTAGGATGCCAGTGCTCCATGCCGTGTGACAGCAGCGACGCGGCTCCGGCGACCGGAACGCCGATCAAGCCGGCATCGATCGCGTAGCGGCATGCCTGATGCGCAGCGCCAAGAAATGTATCCGGTGCGCAGCCGACGCGTAGTCCCTTCGCCGTGGCTTCCTGCATCACCGGCTTCGCTTCGTCAAAGCGGGTCGCCAGCGGCTTTTCCAGGTACGCGTGCTTGCCGGCCTCGATGATCCGCAGATTTACCGGAGCATGCGCCGCCGGCACCGTCAGGTTCACCACGATCTCGATATCCGCATCAGCAAGCAGAGCGTCAACCTGCATCGCCTCCACACCGTATTTCTGCGCCGCCGCCTCGACCGCTTCGGCACGGATGTCGGCGACCGACTTCACGCGCAGAAGTTGCGAGCGCGCCGCACCGGCGAGGTAGGCGTCACTGATATTGCCGCAGCCGATGATACCGATGATCGTCGGTTCCATGCCGATCAGCCCGGCAACCTGCTGAGATAAGCGAAGCTCGCGCGGGCGCAGCGTTGGGGGTCGGACGGCCGGTCATGCTCGACCACCATCCACTGTGCGCCGCAGTCGCGGCAGGTCCGCCACAAGGAAGGCCAGTCCAGCACGCCCGCGCCCACATCGGCCCAGCCATCTTCGTCGAGTTTTTCCCCTGCAGGCGCAATATCCTTCACATGGGCGGAGACCAGACGATCGCGGTAGCGCCACAGCCACATGTCAGGCTCTGCGCCTCCGCGCACCAGCCACGCGACGTCCGCCTGCCAAGTCAGTGGACTTCCTTCCGCCTCGGAGAAGACCAGTTCGAGAGCGGTCATCGTCCCGTCTTTCGGCTTCAGTTCCCAGTTGTGATTGTGGTAGCCGAGTTGGATCCCTTCATCGCCGAATCGCGTTGCGAGCGCACCAAGCTCGCGTCCGAGCGAGCGCCAGCCAGCCGCGTCCATGTCCCGCTGCTCCGGCGGAACGGCCGGCATGAACAACTGATTGAACCCGATCAGCTTGCACGCTGCCACCACGCTGTCCGGCCGTTCCCGCAACGCGGCCAAGCCTACGTGCGAGGAAGAGAACCGTAACCCGCGCGCGTCCAGCTTCGCCCTCACATTCGCCGCATCGTCAAGATGTGCGCCCACACCTTCAACGTTGCGAAAGCCCGCGCCGGCGACCGTGTCGAGCACCTTGTCGAGATCATTGAGCGAGCGCAGCGTGTAGAGCTGGATCGACAATATGTCTGTCACCGGCATGGCTGCCTCCTGACGGGTTGAAGAGCATCAGAGCCGCGCACCATTCGCAGCATCGAACAGGCTTAGACGGTGCTCGGGCAACAGAATAGGCAAACGTTCGCCCGGTGCCAGCTTCGTCTCCGCCGGCAAGCGGATGGACAGCGGCAGTTCGCCGAGCCGCGTCCACGCAAGCAGATCGCTGCCCATCGGCTCGGTCATTTCCACGCACACCTCGCGGGCGTTGGCGGAGTCAGGAGCAAGGACAACATGCTCCGGCCGGATGCCCAGTTCCACTTGGGTCGCGTCAGTCGGGGTGCTCGCGAACGGATAGGTGGCGAGAGAAAAGTTGAGGGCAGGCGAGTGGAATGCCGGCCCATCGGAACCGACCACAATCTGTCCGGGCAGGAAATTCATCGCCGGCGACCCAACAAAGGTGGCGACGAAGCGATTGACCGGGCGCAGGTAGACTTCTTGCGGTGTGCCGATCTGCTGGAATTTCCGATCTTTCATCACAGCGATGCGGTCGGCGAGCGTAAGCGCCTCGATCTGGTCGTGCGTGACGTAGATCATCGTGGCGCCCAGGCGCTGATGCAGGCGCTTGATCTCCACGCGCAGTTCGGCGCGCAGTTGTGCATCGAGATTCGACAAAGGCTCGTCAAACAGAAATACACCGGCGTCACGCACCAACGCACGACCGATCGCCACGCGCTGGCGTTGACCGCCTGACAGCTGCGCGGGGCGGCGATCGAGCAGGTCGGTGATCTGCAATATTTCGGCCGCCGTTCGCACGCGCCGCTCGATGTCGGCGCGCGGCATCCGGGCAACCTTGAGGCCGAAGGACATGTTGCCGCGCACGTTCATGCGTGGATAGAGCGCATAGGACTGGAACACCATGGCAATGCCGCGGTCCTTCGGTTCCAGCCACGTCACGTTGCGGTCCCCAATCCAGATTTCGCCGTCATCGACTTCCGTGAGCCCGGCGATAGCATTGAGCAAAGTGGACTTGCCGCAGCCGGAAGGGCCAAGCAGGACCAGGAACTCCGATTGCTCAACCTCGAGGTCCAGCCGATCGAGCACACGGATAGGGCCATAGGCGACCTCGACGCCGCGGAGCGATACGTTGCTGCGATCGTTCATCGCCTAGCCCTTCACCGCGCCCGCGGCGATGCCGCGAACGAACCAGCGGCCCGACACGAAATAGACCACCAGCGGCACCGTCGCGGTGAGCAGGGTCGCCGCCATCTCGACGTTGTATTCGCGCTCGCCCTGCGTCGAGTTGACGATGTTGTTGAGCTGCACGGTCATCGGCAGGTTCTCGCGACCCGCGAACACCAGTCCGAATATGAAGTCGTTCCAGATCCCCGTCACCTGGAGGATCACGGCCACGACGATGATCGGCAGCGCCATCGGCAGCATGATTGCGCCGAAGATCCGCCAGAATCCAGCACCGTCGACACGCGCGGCCTTGAACAACTCCTCCGGCAGTCCGGCAAAGTGATTGCGGAATATCAGCGTCATCGTCGGCAGACCGAAGATCGTGTGGATGACGACGATGCCAGGGACCGAATTGTTGATGCCAAGATGCGAGAAGATCCGCACCAGCGGATAGATGAAGACCTGATATGGAATGAAGGCGACCGCGATCAAAATGCCGAACAGCAGCACGGCGCCGCGCGAACGCCAGAACGACAATGCGTAACCGGTGACCGCGCCGATGGCAATCGACACGATCACGCTCGGGATCAGGATGCGCAGCGAGTTGACGAAGCCGACGCGGATGCCGTTGCAGGACAGCCCTGTGCAGGCGGCGAACCACGCCTTCCCCCAGGCTGCCAACCCGGGCGCGCTCGGCAGCGCCAGAAGGTGCCCCTGGCGGATCTCCGGCATGCCCTTGAGAGATGTCACCAGCATCACGTAGAGCGGCGTCAGAAAGAACAGGGCGCAGATGATGAGGAAGGCATGGAGTCCGACACGCTCCGGCGTCAGCCGCTTCGGTCGGCGGCCCCGCGGAACGATATTCCCCGCGCTCATGCGATCTGCCTGGCGCCTGGCCGACTGTGCTGCCAGTAGAGCAGCGGCGCGACCACCGCCACGACGGTGATCAGCATCGTTGTCGCGGCGGCGGCCGCCAGGCCGACATTGCCGCGATCGAACAGATGATCCATCACGAACTTGGCGGGCACCTCCGAGGCAATCCCCGGTCCGCCATTGGTCATCGCAACCGACAGATCGTAGAGCCGCATCACGCTGGTCGCGAGCAGCACGACGGCGGTTGCAAAGCTGCCGCGCAACAGCGGCACGATTATAAAGGCATAGACGCGCCAGGACGGAATCCCGTCCACCCGGGTTGCCTTCCAGATTTCCGGATCGACGCCGCGCAATCCCGCCAGCATGATCGCCATGACCAGACCGGATGCATGCCAGACCGCCGCAATGACGAGCGTGTAGATGACGCGCTCCGGCCGGACCAGCCAGTCGAAGTGGAACGCCGACAAGCCGAGATCGCGGCCCACTTTCTCGATACCGAATGTCGGGTCCAGCATCCAGCGCCACGCCAGCCCCGTGACGATGAAGGACATCGAGAACGGATAGAGGAACACGGATCGCAAAAGGTTCTCGCCGCGCACACGCTGGTCGATCAATGCTGCCAGCACGAAGCCCACCACCAGAGTTGCGATTATGAACAGGCAGCCAAAGATCGCGATGTTGCTGACCGAGACCTGCCAGCGCTCGTTGGCGATCAGGCTGCTGTATTGCCGCAGCCCGACGAACACCGAACTCGGCAGCATTCGCGAGTTGGTGAACGACATCCAGATCGTCCAACCCATAGCGCCGCAGTAGGCGACCAGCGCGATCAGCACTGCCGGCGCAAGCGCGAGATGGGCCGGCAGACGCGAGCCGATGCGCATGTGGGTCGCCGGCGTCAGAACTGCTGAGAGAGCGTGCTCGCCACCCTGCTGACGAACGCATCGGGCGTCATCGCAGGGTCATTCCAATACTGCGAGATGATGTCCTCCATCGCTCCGGTCAGCGCGGGCGGCGACAGCATCTCGTTCGCCGGAACCTGCGCGTTTGGATCCGCGATCCAGCCGGCCGCCTTGCGCGCGCAGACATCGAGCGAACTGGTATCCAGATCGAGCCGAACGGGAATCGAGCCCTTCTTCTGCGCGAAGGCGATCTGGGTGGCGGGCTCCAGCAGCACACGGGCCAGCAATTGCTGTGCCTTGATCTGGTTGGCATCCTTCAGGCGCGGGAAGGCAAACACGTCGCCGCCCATGACATACGCCATGCCGTGATCGCTGAGCACGGTGCAGCCGTAGTCCTTGCCGGGCGTCAGGCCGGCCGCGGTGAATTCGCCCTTGGCCCAGTCGCCCATGAACTGCATGCCGGCCTTCCCCTGGATCACCAGGCTGGTGGCGTCGTTCCAGTTGCGACCGGGGCTGCCGGGATCGACGTAATCACGCAGCCGCTTGTAGGACTCGGCGACCTTGCGGAATTCGGGCCCCTTCACCGTGGCAACGTCGCGCTTTCCCCAGACGGCGATGAACATGTCGCGTCCGCCGCGGCCCACCATCACGTTGTTGAACAGATTGCGCTCCCAGTTCTTCTGCCCACCAAAGGCGAGCGGTATCAGCCCGGCGGCCTTGAGCTTGTCGAGAGCGGGGAACAGTTCATCCCAGTTGGCCGGCGGCTGCACGCCTGCGCGGGCCAGCGCATCGTTGGAATAGAACAGCCAGTTCTGGCCGTGGATGTTCACCGGCACTGCGTAGGCGTGGCCATCGCGGGTCACCGCCTGAACGAACGCGGCCGGCAGAATTGCCTTCCAGCTCTGCGCCGCCTCCTGCGCATCAACGTTGGTCAGCAGATCGTTCTCGACCAGATCGTCGAACTGCTTGCCGGTGTTGAACTGCATGGCGCTGGGCGGGCTGCCGCCGACCGTGCGATTGATCGCCGCGGTGCGCGCGTTGGCACCGCCGGCGATGGCGGTGTCCACCCAGATGCCGCCGGCAGCATTAAACTGATCCGCGAAGACCTTCACTGCGGCCGACTCGCCGCCGGAGGTCCACCAATGGATCACCTCTGCGCGCAACTCGTCCGCCTTCGCGTGGCCGGCGAGAGTCAGCAATGCGGCAAAGGCAGACGCGACCAACTGGCGCTGGAGCATGGCGGTCCTCCCGAGTGTGTCATTATGGCGGCGATTGTCGCGATCGATGTCACGCCGCCGCCATGGCCTGGTCAAGCCGGGTGGCGGGCAAGGTGCTCCAGCAGCAACGCGTTGACCCGATCAGGCACCTGGTCGGCGGCATAGTGTCCGACCCCCGGCAGAACCTCGAACCGATACGGCGCCGCGATGAACTCGCCTGTCCCCTCGGCCGCTGCCCGACCGACGGTGTCGTCGGCGTCGCCCCAGATGAACAAGGTCGGCACCGATGTCGGGCCGAGCGGCTGGTGGCGCACACCGCGCGCCCGATACCATGCCAGCGCCGCCTCCATGGCCGGCGGATTGCCGATGACCGAAAGATGCGCCTCGATCGCCGCGGGCGGTACGCCATTCGCAGCCAGTCGCGTCCGCAGCCACTTCGCATCATCGGCCAGGATGTTCGGCCCCGCATCGGGATCGAGAAATGTCGTGTGGTGTCGCGACCGTCGCGCCTGCTCGCCGTCCGGCAGGTTCAGCGCGCGCGTGAAGGACAGAGGGTGCGGGCGCGACAGGATCGTCAGGGAGCCAAGTCGCTCGGGATGCTGATCGGCGATCTGCCAGGCAAGGCTGGCGCCCCAGTCATGTCCGACGAGATGGAAGCGCCGGTCGGCATGACCGAGAGTCGCGACGATATCGAGTGCATCGCGGATCAGAAGATCGACGCGGTAGCTGGCATGATCGCTCGGATCCGGTCGCGCATCGACCGCGTAGCCGCGTTGATTCGGTGCTGCCGCAAAGAACCCGGCCTCGGCCAACGCAGGCACCTGTGCGTTCCACAGATACCGTGAAACGCCGAAACCGTGCAGCATCAGGACAAGAGGCGCAGTATCGTCCCCGCCGATCGATGCGTCGAACACCAGGCCGGGCGCCGTTGCTATTCTGCGAGTGTCGATCATCGGGACCTTGACGTGCATGCTGGGGGCGGTGTGAAGCTCATCCGCAGTCAGGGGCGACCGATACAGTAAAGCGACAACGGGAGAAACAACCTTGAGACGAATTCTTTTCGCTGCAAGCGCATGGCTGTCGCTGGTGTCCGCGGCGTTCGCCGCCGACCTGCCCTCCGCGGCACCAGCCGATGTGGGGATCGGGCGGCTCGACCGGATCACGCAATTCTTCAAAGCCGACACGGATGCCAAGCGCATTCCCGGTGCGGTGGTCATCATCGCGCGCAACGGGAAGGTGGTCTATCACGAGGCGTTCGGCGTTCGTGACCCCGCGACCGGTGCTCCGATGCAGAAGGACAGCATCTTTCGCATCTATTCGATGACCAAGCCGATCACCGGCGTCGCGGTTCTGATGCTTGTGGAAGACGGCAAGATCCGTCTGACCGACCCATTCTCGAAATATCTGCCGGCGCTGAAGAACCCCAAGGTGATGGTTGAAACCGTCGATGCGCAGGGCAGGAAGGTCACCTCCACGGTTCCCGCCAATCGCGAGATCACCATCCAGGACCTGATGCGTCACACCTCCGGCATCACCTACGGGGCCGGCAGTTCGGCGGCCGAACAGGCCATGACCAAGGCGGGGATCGGCATCCAGCTGGCCGGAACCGACAGCAAGCCGCTGTCCGCGCGGATGACGGATCAGCAGATGGTGGAGGAACTGGGCAAGTTGCCGCTGATGTTCCAGCCCGGGACGAGTTGGGAATATGGCCGCTCGATCGACGTGCTGCTGGCGTTGGTGGAGGTGGTCTCCGGCCAGCGCGCGGACGCGTTCATGGAGGAACGTATCTTCAAGCCGCTCGGCATGACCGACACGTTCTTCAATGTGCCGAAGGACAAGCTGGACCGTGTCGCGCAGCCAGGACCCGATCCCGACACCGGAGAGACCGCCAAGCTGACCGACGTTACCCAGCAGCGTATCTTCCTCGGCGGCGGCGAGGGATTGCTGTCCACCGCGTCCGACTACATGCGGTTCGCGCTGATGCTGGCCAACGGCGGCGAAGGCAACGGCGTGCGTCTGCTGTCGCGCAAGACGGTCGAGCTGATGGCGTCCGACCATCTGGGACCCGCGCTGTCGCAGGGTCCGAACTTTGCGCCGGGGCCAGGCTATGGCTTCGGGCTGACGGTGGCGGTGCGGACCCAGCCGGGCATGGCCGGGTATCCTGGCAGTGTCGGGGAGTTCAACTGGGGCGGGGCGGCGGGCACCGCATTCTGGGTCGATCCGAGGGAGAAACTTGTCCCGATCATGTTGATCCAGGCGCCGGGACAGCGGTTGTACTACCGGTTCGCTTTCCGCGGCCTGGTCTATCAGGCGATCGTGGATTGATGGGAGCTGGGAGGGGCCTGACCCCTCCCGCGACCGCATGCGCGACGCCGCGGCGCGCCCCGCGAAACAATCCCCCTGGTGCAGCCGCGAGCAGCAAGGCGCTTGGCACGCCGACAATCATGGCGATGAGCAGCCGAAGTGCGATAAGCGATACCGGCGTCTCAGGCTCGCCCATCGCGTAAGGCACTACGAATGCCGCGAGGGAAGCGAGGAGCATGGCGCCGAGCATCGGCAAGCCCGCGCGCAGCGGACGCAACACGCGAGTATGCAGCACGCCCGCATTGGTAAGCAGCACATAGGGGCTGATGAAGAGTTGTGCGCCGAGCCAGACCAGCACGGCGTGGAACGGAGAGGCGGGGCGGATCAGT
>Ga0210407_10004198_pt1 | contig 11428 bp, 2 predicted proteins | sample IncBWC27MmetaG_FD_150860 | JGI IMG/M metagenome (GOLD analysis project Ga0210407, IMG submission 150860) | Forest soil microbial communities from Barre Woods Harvard Forest LTER site, Petersham, Massachusetts, United States - Inc-BW-C-27-M | ecosystem: Environmental > Terrestrial > Soil >... | reverse complement strand
CCGACGGCCATATTTCCGCGCTGGGAGCCGATGCCGCCGGAAGGCTGTGGGTTGGCTACTTCGATCGGGGGCTGGATGTGATCGATCCCGGCCAAACCCACGCCACACACATCGAGAACGATGCGGTGTTCTGTGTCAACCGGATAGCACTCGACCCCCGAGCGCGGCGCACGGCGGTGGCTACGGCGAACGGTCTGGTCATATTCGATGCCGCTGCGAAAGAGCGGCAGACGCTGACGCTCCAGGAAGGTCTGATTGCCAACCACGTCACCGATGTGGCACTAGAGGAAGGTCGCATTCTGGTTGCTACCCCGGCTGGACTAACCATTATCGATCCTGCCGGAACTCGAAGTCTGAACGCGTTTCACGGACTAGTGAATAATCACGTGTACGCGATTGCCTCTGACGGTCAGAGGATTCTTGCGGGCACGCTAGGCGGGCTGTCCGTATTCGAAGACGGTGTGATTAAGGCCTCCTACACAACGTCGAACTCGCGGCTGAAGCACCACTGGATTACGGCGCTGGCCCGGGCCGGCGACGATTGGTTTGCCGGAACGTATGGCTCGGGTGTCCTGCGGCTAGATCCGATGGGGCAATGGCACAGCTTTCCGGAGGCGAGCGACGCGTTCGTGGTCAACCCCAATGCCATGCTCGTCACCGAAAGCCACATTTATGCCGGAACGCTCGATCGCGGCCTGTATGTATGTGACCGCGGGATAGACCGCTGGACGACAGTCACCGCCGGCTTGCCATCCCGGAATGTCACGGCGCTCGCGGCGCGCGACGGTTACCTATATATAGGCACTGATAACGGCCTGGTACGCATTCTGGAACAGAATCTGGAGAACCGATGAGAGCCCTTTTGAAGCTGTGCGCGGCACTCATTGCGGCTTGCGCGCTGGTGCGAGGCGATGCCGGCGTGCTGATTGCCAGCGGGCACGACCGGCCCGATAGCAGCATTCTCTCATTGGCAGAGATGGAGATCGACGTTCGCATCGATAACGGTGATGCTCGCGTCAACATCCGGCAGATCTTCGCCAACCATACGTCCTTGGTGTCCGAGGGGACATATGGCTTTGCGCTGCCGATACGCGCGCTAGTCTCCGATTTCGCCGTTTGGGATGATGTCACGCGCATTCCGGGTGTGATTCTGGAGCGGCGGCGAGCCGGGGAGGTCTACAACGACCTCAAGTGGCAGACGATCGATCCCGGCTTGCTTCAGGTTGGCGAGGGAAGCACGGATGAAGCACGCCGCTCCACCGAATTCCGCGCCCGCATCGTGCCGATCCCTCCGCGCGGGACGAAGCGGTTCGAAATCGAGTACTACGAGCGCATCCCCGTCGATAACCTGACGTCTCAATTCGCTATCCCGCTTCGCCCGGATGCGTACGAGGCCCAGCAGGCGGACAGGCTCAGAATCTCGTTGGAGCTGCGATCTCAACATGCTCTAAAAGACTTTCAGGTGGTGGGCCGGTTATATCCGCTCCAGATCAGCGAGCGAACCGAACACCTGGTCCGCGGCAGCTTCACGGCCACCAATTTCAAAATGGATGAAGACTTCGCGGTCGAATATCACCTAGATAACCGCCGGACCAATACGCTCGAAGTCATCACCTACAGAAATCCCGTTCCGGCATCACCGTCGCCCGTCGAGACCGCCGCGCGCCCCACCGGCCCGGAACCCGGGTTTTTTCAGGCGTCAGCGCTTCTGACCGGCTCGACTCCCGCGTCCGTGGACCGGAGTATGCCGAAGGTTGTGATTGCGCTCTTCGATGCTTCGCTATCCATGCAGTGGGAAAAGCTCGATCGTGAGTTTCAGGCGCTCGAAGGTCTGCTGCACGCGCTCAAACCGGCAGACGCATTCAACGTACTACTGTTCAACAGCGAGACTGCCGCGTTTGCCCCGGCACCGGTGACTGCCAGCCCCGACGCGGTCGAGAAGGCTCTTGGGTTTGTTCGCAAGAGCTCGCTGCGCGGCGCCACCAATCTCGAGGAGGCCCTGCAGGCCGGTCTGGCGCAAGTTCCAAAGGAGCAAAGCGAGTCCTACTTGGTTCTGCTGAGCGATGGCGGGGCCACGCGAGGCACACTGCAAAACGGAAGGCTAGCGGCCGTGTATGAGGCTGCCTGGAAGCGAATTCCAGAGCGTCAGCGGCCCCGGACGTTCGTGCTTGGCATTGGCGACGACGCCAATCTGCCGCTTTTGCGGATGCTGGCGAGTAATGACGGAATTTGGGAGCAGGTGCGTTCGACCGAGCCGATTGAGTTCAAGCTCAGCGCGTTCCTCTCCAAGCTGGGACGGCGTCCGGTAGAAGGTCTGCGGCTGGCGGCTGAGCCGAAAGCGAATGTCGATCTCATCTACCCGCTCGAAGAGAGCTGGTTCGGAGGCGCGATGGCCTCGTGGATCGGGCTATATCAAAAGCCGTCGCGGCGCGCAGTGTTTTCGGCAGCGGGGTTCGATCAGGGCCTGCCGATTCGCATGCGCGCCACCGCTAGACTGCCGGAAGAGAGCTTGGATCATCCCGGTCTGCCGCGCACATGGGCCAAGGCGCGGGTGGACGCGCTCCTCGCAAGGATCGAGCGGGACGGCGAGGACCGCGCCAGCGTCGAAGAAATCATCCGGTTGGCGCGCAAATATAAATTCGTCACGCCCTACACGTCGTTCCTTGCTGCTCCACGATCGTTGTTGCGGCCGCGCGTCATCCGGCCGGGCGATCCGGTTCTGCGCGTGAAGACGGATGCCGACATCGTTTCCGTGGTCGCATTATTTCCGTTCGGCCTGGTCAAGGAACTGCGGTTCTTGAAGGGCGAGGACATCTGGCAGACGCGTTTTCTGGCACCGGCCGATATGGGGGATGGCTCTTACCAGGTGAGACTGATCCTGAGGGACCGCGACGGCCGCATCTATCGAGAGGCGAAGACGTTAGTGATCGCAAGCAAGCCGCCGGTTGTCCGAGTGAAACTGGCGAAGATTCGATACCAGCCCGGGGAAACGATCGAACTGCGCGTGAGCGCGTCCCGCACCACTCGTACCGTGATGGCGCGCTTGTACGGCGCAGCGCCCGTTCGCCTTCACTGGAGTCCCGGCGCGGAGTCTAACACGGGCGCCATCATCGTTCCCTCGTTTCTGCCCGCGGGTAAATATAGCCTCACGGTGACGGCAGAGGATTTCGCGCACAACATCGGAACGCAGGAGGTGGCTCTTGAAGTGGCGCCATAGTTCCCGCCTGATGGCCTGCTTCGGGCTATTCAGCGGAGCCGTTCTAATGGCTGTTGCGAATGCGCAACTGCGCGCGGAGATGAGCGACTGGCTGAAATATCTGGAAGCCAATTCCGTCCAAGATGTGTTTTTCCGTAGCGTCGAATGGCCGAACGGCGCGGTCCGAGTGCGCAGGCCGCCGCGTGAGACCCGGCCCGCATTGAGCAGCCTGATTGCCGCATCGCCTTCCAACGCTGATTTATATCGTTTGCGGGCCGGTGAAGCGGAATTGCAATTGGATTTCGCCGCCGCAGAGGCGGACTGGCAAAAATACGCCGCGACCGTGCCGGATTCCGCTGAAGGGCAACTCGCTTTAGCGCAGTTTTATTACCGGCGTTTGCAGCCTGCCGATGAGATCAAAGCGCTGCGGGCCGCGGCGCAAGCCCCATCTTCGCCATCGGAGCGTCTTACGCCTCTCGCCGAGCAGAGTTCCTGGCGAACGTTCGGGCGCATGTTGGAGTTGATCCGGTTTGCGCAGTTGCCGGCGGAGCTCACCGAGCAGACGTACCGGGACTGGATGGCGCGCTACCCCCAACAACCGGATCCGTACACGCGGTACTTCGACTATCTTCGCGACCACCACCGATTCGAATCCGCGGAGCGGCAGATAGCCGCTTACCAAAAAGCCTTTCCGGATGATCAGATTTATCCGTTCACGGCCCGGGCCGACCTGGAATTGCATCGCGGAAATGCGGCGAAGGCGCTCGCGCTGTATGAACGCGAGTTCCAGCCACTCTGGCCGTCCAGCCTGATCGCTTCCTATTTCGACATGCTCGAGAAAACCGGGAGGCTTCGCTTGTATGTTGCGGAATCCCGGGCAGCCGTCCAGAAAAATCCCGAGGACCTGCGAGCGGTCGCCAAACTATTCTTTGGCCTTCGCAAGTTGGGCAACGAGGCCGCGGCTCGGCACGCTCTGGTCGAATTCCGGCTGCGTAAGGAGGCTGCAACCTGGACCGCGGACGAACTGGCTACAGTCGCTCGGCTGTTTGAACAGGCGCAAGACCCGAATGAGTCGATTCGGCACTACTATGCGCTCTACAGTTTGCCGGGCGCACCCGCGGCGGCGAGGGGGCAGGCCTTGACCGGGATCGCGGATGTTCTGCTGACTTCCCCGGGAGAGCCCATTCGTTTCGGTTCCAGCGACCTCTCGTTGTATCGGGACATTGCCACGATGGATCCCTATCCCGGGTACCTCAATGGAATTCTCTCGCTGCTACTCAATTCCGAATCGCCGCGCACGAGCCTGGCCGACGACGAAAGGGTCTCTGTCGCCTATTTTCATCGGGTGCGCGCTTCAGAGTTGGTCGGCCTCATTGACCGGCAGTTTCCACAATCGGCGGAACGGCCGGCGCTGCACGCGCGGTTGATAGAAGCCTACGCCATTTACGGTGACAGCGACGGCGTCATTCGGCATGGCCGCGACTTTTTGAATGCATTTCCATCCGCTCCGGAACGCGCAAGTGTGGCATTGGCTATGGCTGATGCGTATGCGCGAAGGGGGCGGTCACGTGAAGAGTTCGCGATCTATGACGAGTTGTTGAAGGAGTTGGCCAGCAAGGCGGGCGGCGTACCGTTGGGTTTGACGGCAGAGCCCGACACCGGACGCCCGGGTCGGGAGGAAGGCGCCGGGAATCTTGCGCCGCGGCCCGAAACCAGAATTAGCGCGCGGTCGCCCGAGTACGCCCGCGTGCTCGACCGCTACATTGCGCGCCTGGTCTCGATGGAGCGGGTGATGGATGCCCTAGCGGTGTACCGCAGCGAAATCGACCGCAACCCCGGCGATCCGGGGCTATACGAACGCCTCGCTGCGTTTCTCGATCAGAACAACCTTGGCGCACAAGTCGAAGGCGTCTACCGCAAAGCCATAGAACGCTTCCACGACGCCTCATGGACGCACAAGCTGGCGCGCTGGTACCTGCGCCGCCAGCGCCGGGCCGATTTTGAAAAGCTCACGCTCGCGGTGCTCAAGATATTCTCCGGCACAGATCTTGAAGCGTATTTTCAGGAGTTGGTTAATTCGTCTGCGGTCGGTCCGGCCGCTTACAGGCAGGTCAACCTCTATGCGCATCAGCGGTTCCCGAACAACTTGCAGTTTGTCCGGAACCTTCTCAACGCGTATGCAAGCAAGCAGACCGGCGATCCGCGAGCGTACCGCGAGCTCCTTCGCCAGTACTGGTTCTATGACGACCGGCTCCAGCAGGAATTCCTTTCCAACTACGGAGAAACAGAACAGCAGGAGGTTGAAGCGCTTCGAGCCCGGGCGGGAGACACGGCGCGATTAGCCGTGGACAACCCCTGGGGAGCTAAGCTGGTCGCCGAGATGGCGGCATGGAAATCGCATTTCGAAGAAGCCGCCCCGGCTTTGGATGCGCTGGCCGCACAGTATCCCGGCGATACGTCGATCGCGCTACGTGCCGCAACCGTCGATCGATCGTTGGCGGCCTATCGGCCGGAGTATGCAGACAAAGCCGTAACCCTGGTGGAAAAAACTGCAAATTACGAGCCGCGTAACCGGGAGGCCTTGACGCGGGCCGGTGAGATCTACGCGGACCGGGAACATTTTTCACAGGCGCGCGCGTTCTGGGATCGCATCCCCCAAATCGAACCGGGCAATGCGGACGGATATCTCGAAGCGGCGACCGTGTTTTGGGATTACTTCCAGTTTGATGATGCGCTCCGATTGCTGGCAGACGGCCGCCAGAAACTCTCCGATCCGGCGCTCTACGCCTACCAGGCAGGCGCGATTTATGAGAACAAAGGCGAATACGATCGGGCTATACAGGAATACATCAAGGGCGCTCTGGCAACGAGCGGCGCCGGACCCGAAGGCGCGTCACCGGCGCGATCACGCCTGCTTCAATTAGCCCGCCGACCTGCGTTGCGGCCGGCCATCGAGGCCCGGACAGCAGCATTGGTAGCCGGCGGGAGTTCTGAGCGACGGGCAGTGGCGCTGCGGTTGGCAATCCTGGAGCGCCAGAACCGCAGAGACGATGCCGGCAGGCTCCTTCTCTTACTGGCGCGCAGCACCGGGTCGCCGGCGTTACTGGAGGACCTGGCCATTGCTGCGGCCCGCCTCGGCTTCGAGAACGTACGCGAGTTAGTGTTCGAGCGCCAGATCGCGCTGGCATCGGATGACGTCGAGCGGATCCGCCTTCGTCTGGCACTGGTGCGCTATTACGAGGGCAAGGCGGATATCCAGGGGGCGCGCGGAGTCATCGAAGATGTCCTGCGTGCTAACCCCGCCATCCTCGGCGTGGTGCGTGCTGCCACCGATTTCTACTGGCGAAATCATCTGGCCGATCAATCGGTGGATACCCTCACCGCTGCGGCGCGCTCCTCGAATTCGATTTTCAAAAAACAGTTCACGTTTGAAGCCGCCCAGAAAGCTGCCGAGTCGGCCAATTATACGCGCGCGGGAGAACTGCTGGCCGAATTGCTGGCGGGCGAACCCTTCAACGCGGACTACCTGGCAGCCATGGCCGGCACATATGCACGGGCGGGTGAGTTCCAGCAGCTCCGCGATTTTTATAGGGCCAAGATCGCGGAGATGAGCCGTGCGCCAATACCGGCCGCCGAGCGCACTGAGCGCGTGGCGGGTTTGCGGCGCGGCCTCATTCCTGCGCTCGAGCAATTACGGGACTATGCGGCGGCAGTAGATCAGTACATCGAAATCATCAACCGATATCCGGAAGACGAGAGCCTGGTCAAAGAGGCCTCTTTGTTTGCGGTGCGGTACGGGCTGCAAGCGAGACTTGCGGATTACTACACCAAGGCATCCGCCGAATCTCCAAAAGACGTACGCCTGCACGTCGCGCTAGCACGAATGCAGACGCAGTTTGAGGATTATCCAGCGGCTGTTTCGGCCTACGATCATGCTCTTGCCGTCCGGCCGGACCGACTGGATCTGCGCATCGCGCAGGCCGAGTTGGAGGAAAAGCTGGCGCGCTTCGATCAGGCCATCGAGGCTTATCGGAAACTCTACTCCCTGAGTTACCGTGATCCACAATGGCTCCTGAAAGTCGCTGAACTGCTGGTGCGCGAGCGGCGGCCCGCGGAAGCGGTCCAAACCGTTACAAGCGCTTTGGTCGAAGGGCGGCCTGCGCGGCCCATCCTGTACTTTCAGGCGGCGGCCACCGTGGAGAGGTGGGGTCTATTGCAGGAGGCCGCGACATTCGCCGGGCGCGGAGTCGATCTTGCCGGCGCGCGGCTGCTGATCGATCAGGCGAGCGGCGCCGAACTATACGCCCGAGTGATGACGCGGCTTCGCAAACACGAAGAGGCGTACGCACGCCTCTATACCGCTCACCAGGCCGGATTGCAGTTGCCGCAACGTGAGGCGGTGCCGGTGTTGGCAGATCTCGCACTGCGGCAAATCGGTCTCGCCGCCAACACTTACTTCACACCGGAGGAGAAAGGCTCACTGGCCGCGTTCCTCGAGAAGGCAAGGGCAGCGGCAAGCAACCCGGAAACCTGGAACAACAGTCTGCTGCAATTGGTGCAACTGGCAGGGCTCAAGGAACGGGAGGTTCGCTGGCGGGCTGAGCTTCTGATGGCGCAGCCGGATTCGCCAGCGGCTGCAACGCACCTGGGACGCATCATCGAACTCCAGAAGGCCCGGATGCAGTTCGCCGAACTGGGTTCGCTACTGGAACGGTACTGGCGCGCGAAAAGTGAACGTATCAACCAGTTAGGTCTGCTGGCGGAGGCCGCGCAATCTTATGCCACGGCGGGGGACACTGCGAGTGAGCTCCGCGTGTTATTTCAGAACCCGGACGCGATCGGCCTTCAACGCTATCTGGATCTGTTGCCGACGCGCGATCCAGATCGCAGGCTGAAGCTGGCCGCAAACAGCTACGCGGGCATGCAAGTCGCCATCGATGGCGGTGACAGCGCGTTCGCTCGGGCCGCTGTATCGCTCGGAGGGACCAGGGCCAAGCCGGTTTGGGCGCGGGCTTATCTGGGCCTGGCCGGTCTGTATTACCGGGATCCTGCTGCCGAAATCAGCAAGGCATTCAGCGAACTGCTCGGCGGCGGTTCCATTGGGGAGCGCCTGGGCAAGCCCGTCGATCGCAACCAGCAATTGGCCGGCGATGCATGGTTCTATTTCGGCTCGCGATACGGCGAGTACTTGGCGGCCACCAGCCAAGCCCCCTCGGAAGACTATCTTCCGGCCATGCTGGAAGCCGCGCCGGCCCGAGCCGCGGGCTACTTTGCGCTCGCACAATCGTACGAGGAACTCGGGCTGCACGATCGCGCCATAGTGGAATACGAGGACGGCCTTCAATTCGAAGCCAACGCTGGAAATGCGCGCGACGCCATCGCGGATATTCTCTGGCGGCAAGGAAAACAAAAGGAGGCGATCGCCCAATGGAGACTGGCCCTCGAAGCTTTCGATCGGCTGGAGAACTCGGGCCGCGTTCCGCCCGAATTCTGGCACAGTGCGGAGCACGCACTCACCATCATCGGGCAGCGTAAGATCCTGGCGTCCGTGCGCTCCCAGGCGGATCAGCTTCTCTCGGATTACATCCGAACGAATGGCGCCTACCAGGTGGAACCGTTGCTCCGAGGCGCTATGGCAGCGGCGGGCAGCCCGGAGGCTGGTGTGAGTTGGATCGTCGATCTCTCGCGCGCGGCTCGGACGCCCGCCGAATCCGCGAATTTCCTCGAACAAATATCTTCCGTGATCCCGGTCGAGCAGAAGGAACCTGTACTCCGCCGGATTGTCGAGATCGCGGCCGCCGAAGTGCAGAAAAGCGCCGGCGACGCTCTTACATTTGCGAAGGCAGAGCTCGAGCGGCATCAGATCGACCTGTTGCGGCATCTGGTGGACCTCCGGCAGACGAACCGCGCCCGCGCGTTGCTGGCCGTCATATCCACCCCGCCCGCCGACCTCGAAATCCTGATCGCCGCGCAATGCGGCGAGTTGACCCCCCGGCTCGATGGTTACCGGCAGGATCCGAATCACGCGCCTGCCAACGACTTCGTGCAACGCGCCGCCGCACAGTTGCGCAGAATGGGAGATCGCACTTCAGCACGAGCGGTTTTGGATTACCTGTATACTCGCGCGCTGGACGCCCGGGATTTGAACGCGACTAATTTCCTCGGTCTGGCTGAAGTACGTCTCGAAACCGGCGACGTCAACGGCGCGATGGCGTTGCTGCGCCGGATGAACCTGGTTTCCTCCGAGCCGTTCGAGAACCTAATGGCCGCGGCGGATCTTTTGGAGAAAACCGGGCACAAGTCGGAGGCGGCTGAGTTCCTGTCGACTCGCGAGCAAGCCGTGCCATGGGACGAGGAGGCTCGCCTGCGCCTGGCTTTGATTCGGCATACGACGGACACGCTTGCCGCCGTGGCTTCGAGTGGCGCCGCTCCTTACCAAACGCGAGCACGGGCCGCCGGCGCGCTGTCCACGGCGCGGCCGGCCGTCCAAACCGGCAGCGGAGAGCTCGACCTTCTTGCTGCCGGCAACGTGGATCCGGCTGCTGCGGAAAAACCTCTTTATTTCGAGGCCAGAGTCCACGCGGCCACGGCTGCGAAGGACCCGGCGACGCGCCTGCGGCTTCTTCTGGGCGCGCTGGCTATTGACTCGGAGCCTGAGGCCGTGCGGGTCGCCCTCATTCGAGCGGCGCTGGATACAGGCCGCGATCGAACTGCGGTTGCCGCCGCGGAACCGATTCTTCCGATCTCTGGTAAGGGGCTCGCCGACGCTGGCCGTGCCGATATACAGCAACGGCTAGCCGAAGCAGCCGAACGCTTGGGAGACCTGGCGATGGCCGAGCGCCTGTTTCGGATCGCCAGAGACATCGATCCAAGTCCGCGGTTGGATGCCCGTCTGGCCGCGGTGAGCGCGGAAATCAGCCGCCGCCAGGAAAACGCGCTACGGCGGCCCGTGGTGAGTTTGAACGTGGAGCAGCCGGGGATCGTTCGGCCCATGGTGGCCGCTCCGAAACGAGGGTCGTTATGAAGAAGCGCCTGCTCACCGCCGGAATCGGCTTGGGCGTGTTTGGAGCGATGATTCTCTCTCAGGTTGCTCCGCCGGCGCCGCAAAAGCTCAGTGAATTCGTCCCGGCCGGGCCGGTGCTGTACCTGGAGGCGAAGGACTTCGCATCGCTCCTGTCGCGATGGCACGGATCGCCGGAAGAGAAGCGCTGGCTGCGGAGCGCGAACTACAATGCATTCTCGCAATCGCATCTTTTTCTGCGCCTCACCGAAACCTACAACGACTATGCGGGTGCGGCGGGCTTCGCTCCGGACGCCTCGATGCTCCAAAACATAGCGGGCGCTGAATCGGCCCTGGCGCTCTACGACATTGGCAAACTCGAATTTCTATACCTGACTCGGTTGCCTTCCGCCAAGACAGTGGAGACGGTGCTGTGGCGTTCTCGAGCGAACTTCACGCCACGCAGGGCCGGTGGAGTGGACTTCTACGTCCGCACAGATCCTTCCGGCAAGGTGGTGGCCTTTGCCGCAGCCAATGACGTGCTGCTGCTCGCGACCCGGGAAGACTTGATGGCGGGCGCGCTGGAACTGATGGCGCGGGAGACTCGCAACAGGATGATCGATGAAAGCTGGTACGTGCGGCCAAGCCGGGCCGCCACAGGTCCGGGAGACGTGCGGCTCGTCATGGACTTCACGGCGCTTGGCAAGAGCCCGCATTTCCGATCGCATTGGATTCAACACAATGTCTCGCTGGTCCGGCAGTACACCTCCGGTATTTCGGACCTGTTCCTGGGCGCCGACGCGGTTCGGGAACAGCGGCTGCTCTTCCGGGCGGCGCCTCCCACTCAGGAATCCTCCGCGGACAACCGGCCGCTTGCGGAAGCTCTCCGGCTCGTTCCCGAGGATGCCGGTTTCTACCGGGGATGGGCCGCTCCGGAACCGGGCGACGTGTTGGCCTTGTTGACGGCCAAGCTGCTCAATCCTGCCGTAGCGCAGGCGGAGCGATCACGCGACGTAGCGCCGTCCGCCCCGAGTGCCGCTGGAATCGTAGGAAGCGAAGCCGATCTGGATACCCGCATCGATGAGCCGGAGCTAACAGACGGCGGCGGTCAACTTCTTCCAGAGGCACTCAAGGTCCTGCTCAGCAGCGCCCAGCTGACGGCCGTCGTCCAGGTGGAAGAGACTCGTCCCGCGACGGATGCCGTCTTCATCGGCACGAGCCGCGCGCTGGTC
>Ga0210407_10004194_pt1 | contig 11433 bp, 8 predicted proteins | sample IncBWC27MmetaG_FD_150860 | JGI IMG/M metagenome (GOLD analysis project Ga0210407, IMG submission 150860) | Forest soil microbial communities from Barre Woods Harvard Forest LTER site, Petersham, Massachusetts, United States - Inc-BW-C-27-M | ecosystem: Environmental > Terrestrial > Soil >... | reverse complement strand
CACCGGCGGGCATCTGCACGGGGAGTGGTTTTCACTGGTTGGATCCGCCGCCGTCCGCGCTCTCGAAAACATGCTGATCACCACCATGTTCATCGGGGCTGACGGCATCGACGCTACCTGGGGCGCTAGTTGCTTTAATGCAGATGAAGCGGAGCTGAACTCGACCATGCTGAAGTTGGCGCGACGACGCATCGCGGTGGTCGATAGCGGAAAATTTGGCGTGGTGGCCAATTGGAGGATCTGCCAGGTGGCGGAGCTAAATATCCTCATCACCGACACCGGCGCCTCGGATGAGAAAATTGCACCCTTTCAAAAGCTGGGTATTGAGGTAGTCCGGGTTTGACTTCCAGGTTTGACTGATTAAAGAACGACCATCCGCCTCCGATCCTGCATTCACGATCAATTCCTGCCAGGCATGAATATGGCCTTTTCAGTCACTATCGCAAGTTTTTCAGATCGGAATCAAGAAATTAATGGACGCATGATGTTCTTTTCGCTAACATTCGTTCACTGCAACCGCATCTAGGATTGGTCCCATGGAATTGAACCGGCATCTCGTGAAGGCCACAGTTGTCAGCGCTCTCGGCGGTCTGCTCTTTGGGTTTGATACGGCTGTCATTGCCGGCACGACCCACCAACTCACCCGGGTCTACGCTCTCACGCCTTATCTTCTCGGCATTACCGTATCCAGTGCGCTTTGGGGTACTGTCGTCGGCGCCATGACCGCGGGATATCCCGGCCAGCGCTTGGGACGACGCGATAGTTTGCGTATTATGGCGCTTTTTTATGTCTTATGCGCACTGGGCTGCGCCTTCGCGTGGAGTTGGGGGTCGCTGCTCGCATTCCGCATAGTCGGCGGGTTGGGCATCGGTGGCTCCTCGGTGCTTGCCCCCATGTATATTGCCGAGCTTTCACCGCCGAAGTGGCGTGGCCGTCTGGTGGGATCTTTCCAGATCAACATCGTGGTCGGAATTCTGCTGGCTTACCTCTCGAATTACCTGATTAGCCGGGTGAACCTGGGCGAGATCGAGTGGCGATGGCAACTGGGCGTCGCCGCCGTTCCGGCGTTGTTCTTTCTTGCCCTTCTGTTCTTCATTCCGCGCAGTCCGCGCTGGTTGGCAATGCAGAATCGCACTGCGGAAGCCATCGAGGTTCTTCGTCTTACAGGCGAGAAGGATCCTGAGCGGGAACTCTCTCAAATCATGGATTCCATTCATTTGGAGCGCACATCGGCGGCCGAGCCGCTGCTGGCCCGGAAATATTTTTTGCCCATTTTTCTCGCCGTCACCGCAGGCGCATTCAATCAACTGACAGGTGTGAACGCGTGCCTCTATTACTTGAACGACATCTTTGCGGCTGCGGGCGCCAGCCAAGTATCTGCGGGAATGCAATCCGTGGCCATCGGATTTACCAACCTGATTGCGACCATGATTGCCATGACCGTGATAGACAGGGTCGGCCGTAAGAAGCTGTTGATCGCGGGCACATCAGGAGTCTGTGTCTGCCTTTTCGCGATCGGCCAGCTCTTTCGCACCGGAACCCATCAAAACTTGCTCCTATGGCTCGTAATTGGTTTCATCGCCTTCTTCGCTTTCTCGCAGGGAGCAGTGGTCTGGGTCTACATCAGCGAGGTATTTCCAACCCGAGTACGGGCCAAGGGACAGGCGCTCGCCACCACGGTTCTTTGGGTGATGAATGCCCTGATCTCCTTCGCCTTTCCCGTCCTGGCAAAACATTCCACCGCGACACCGTTCTACTTCTTTGCGGTGATGATGCTGATCGACGTGGTTCTCGTCGCGCTGGTTTATCCGGAGACCAAGGGCGTGTCGCTGGAGGAACTGGAACAAAAGCTGGGTCTGGCGAACTGAACCCCGACGGGCGTTTTCTCGGACTTGCCGTTCACGGCTCGAAATCGGGCCACAATCCTGCGGCCAAGCTGGGTTCCGAGACCCATTGCACAGCGTCGGGATTGCATGCGAATTGCTCGTAGACCGGCAGGCCAGGATTCAATCCAAGTTCAGGATAGGCCCGCGAATTTCTCAGGGAAATCTCCGACAATCGATAATGCGGATTCGGTTCCCAATGAATCACGCCATCCTCGTCAAGAACCGGGAACCAGGCCAGCCCATGGCGGGCGCGGATCTGGTCGTACACGAATCCGTATTGGCGATCACACCACGCGCCGAAGACCATCCGGCGTTGCGGGTTGCCGTTGATCACACAATGGGCCCATCCGGGCGGAACGACCACACGCTCCCCCGGCCTTGCCGAGACCGCAATGCACCTTCCGGGATCGCCGGTTGTGAACTCCTGGGCATACACGATGGCGCGTCCTTCCCAAACCTCGAACAACTCCGGAGTGGACCATCCACAATGGGGCGCAATGGAGTGAATGTGTCCCTGGCTTCGCACCGGCTCGTCGCCCATACGCCCGCCGGCATATATGACGGCACCGAACAGAAGCATTCGCCGCGCCAGTTCCGGGCGATGCTCCTCGCGCCCAACATCCATCGCAATCGAGTAGACAGGATCGGGGCCATCGCATTGCGGATCACGAAGGCTGCGTCGTATGTCATCGAGCCGCCGGAACTCAGGCTCGGGACCAAACACACCACTGCTATACGTGAAGGTAAGTTTGCCGCGATCTGCACGCACACCGAGCCCGGGATCAAAAGCGGCGGGACGTGCCGTCGTTTCAGAAGCCGCCACGTTACGCCTCACCTTCGGCGGTGACGGTGGGTTTGCCGTGGTCCTCCATCACCCGCAATCCAAGGCCTCGTTCGGCGATGGTGGCGTAGTCGTGGCCGGCGTCACTGGGCCAACAAGCGACAGCACGAAGCGGGATGTCCCCCGTATTCACCATCCTGTGTGCAACCCTCCCTGCAACATAGTGCAGGCTGCCCGGACTCATTTCTTGATAGGAGGTGCGGCCGCTCTCGTCGCGTAGCAGCAACATCCCCGCTCCTGCAATCGTTCCATAAAACTCGGCGCGATTCAGAACTGCGTGCTGATGGCCGTGAGTCATGAAATATTCCTTGCCCACCCGGCCCGGCGAAATCTCAGTCGTGCCCCAAAAAAGGCCGCCCTCCGTACCCGGCGTCACTGGTTCCCACCACCAGACCCGGTACACCACGGTCTCATGATCCATGTGCCGCCAGGATTCCTCATCGCGAAAAATCCCTTTGAGCTGACCCAACTTCTTGACGGATGAACGAGTCGCAGGTGAATCCAGACTGCCGTCGGCCCAGTTCACCAGGGCGAAGTGAGGACCCATATCAGGTAAGCCTATACGAAGTGTCCTATGCGACTGTGGCATTATCGGTCATTCTCGCTAAGCTGGCTTGCCCGGACTCGCCTCTACTTTTGTTCCATTCCCGAGGCCGGCATTTTCATTCGCACAACTTTCGGAAAATAGATGTTCAACTCTGTGACAAGTTTTTTCGGCTTCATGGTGTTGCAAACGTAGGTGAAGACAAGTTCCTCCTTCCCTTCGAATTCCGGATGTTCCTTGCCGGCATAGCAATAGGTGTCGGAGTCGTAGCCCGGTGAATCCTTCCGCAATTCAGGGATTTGGTAGATCACCTCGCCGTCCGTCCACGGGCCCGCGAGGCTTGGCGAGGTGCGCAGCAGAACCTTGGAGGAAAACAAGTTGGGATCGACGAGCAGCGCAATCCATTTCTTCAGCTCCGGATGGTAGCGCACCGTCATTTCACTGGCGCCGTGTTCCATCACCACTTTTGCTTTGGCAGGCTCCAGGCCGGGGCGCCACTCTCCATCTGCGTTCAGGTATTGCAGGTTCTTCGACGGATCGTCGAGCCCTCGGATGGGAATCCTGGTCAAGATCTCCGGACGTTTTTCATTCTCGTTCAAGGTGAATAGGTACAGGTAGTCACCCTCGATTACGGCGGATGCTGAGGGGTTTGCATGCAGGCTTTCTGGCACCAGCGGCGCATACGACACCTTCCAATCCTGCGGCTCTCCAGTTAAGCCGGTCACATGGGCGAGGTCGGTTCCACATATTTCGAAGCCGAGAGCCCAAACCGATGTCTTCGGCGAGTTTCGCACGCATAAGAGCGTTACCCAGAGATCGTCGTTTCGCACTGCGCCGTCGAGCGCCCAATACCATGCGTCCTTATGTTGCGACTCGAAGAAGTCGAGCAGCTTCCCCTTGGCGTCGTGGCGAATCGTGTAATCGATCTTCCAGTGCCCATCTTTGCAGGTTGATATGCCGACCGTATTGCGGACCATCCTCACATCGTCTTCGCCCGATACCTTGCGCTCGTCGCCATACAATGTGTCTCCGAAAATCCAGAGGTCTCGCCCGCCTTCAAGGGGTATCGAGTACGCTGCATCCGCTCCCAGCCAGCCTTGGGCAAATGGAAATGATGGGTCACAGTCGAACTTCGGCATCGCTTGCGCAAACCCGGCACAAGCGCAAAGCACGAAGAAGCAGAAGGAGCATTTCATTGTCAATTTGTAGGGCATATCAATTTCATCCTCGGCCGGCAACCTCCCACCAAAGGGGGCTGGCAAGCCACCTTCCCATTTCTCCTCCAAATCCACCTGGAGCCTTGACTTGAACTTCAACTCACTATATATGTTCGGATGTCGGATAAACAAACAGTTTATGTTTCGAATACCGGATAAACAAGCATCAATCGCCAAATCTTAGGAAGAGCTTCCGAAAAATGCGCCCTCAGATTCCTCTGGAACGGTTTGAAGTCTTTGCCGAAGGACTTGATCATCCTGAGGGTCTCGCTTTCGATGGCGACGGTGTTCTGTGGGCTGGTGGAGAACAGGGACAAATCTACCGCATTTCCCCGAAGGGCAAGGTCCGGACCGTGACCACCTTAGGCGGCTTCAACCTGGGATTGACGTTTTCCGCGCGGCAGGAACTCTTCGTCTGCAATTTCAAGCTTGGCGCTCTCATTCAAGTTGACCGATCGGGGAAGGTAATGCGTACCTGGGATCGGGTGGGTCAATACCGGCTCCGCAATCCGAATTTCGCGGTATTCGACCGCGAAGGCAATCTCTATTTCAGCGATTCGGGCGACTTCAAGAAGAATGACGGTTTTCTTTTTGTCCTTCGCCCCAACGGCAGGATCGAACAATTGCTGTCGGCGCTGGCGTTTCCCAACGGACTTTCGCTGAGCGCCGATGAACACACCCTTTACGTTGTGCAAAGCACGAAGGATAATGTCCTCGCCGTCCCCATTCGACATCCGGGCAAGTGCGGCCGACCTCGAATCTTTGCGGCTGGCTTACATCATGTGCCGGACGGCGCCGCTCTGGACGCCAAGGGCAATTTGTACGTCACCTGCTACGCTTCGCACAATGTTTATCGCGTGAGCCCGTCCGGGAAAGTCGCGCTCTTCGCTGTGGACCGCGAAGGAACGATGATCGCCAGCCCGACCAATGCCGCGTTCGGGGGCGCCAATTTTGACGAACTATATTTCGCCAACCTCAGCCGGTGGCATATCTGCCGCGTGCGCCTCGGGGTTAAGGGACAGTTACTCGCCAACCAGCATTAGGGCCGGAGAATCTATGAAGATTACTGACGTCCGCTGGACACCCGCTTTCATTCCCATCGAAGCGCCACTTCGCTATGCCTTCGGATCACATCCGGGCTTCTCACGGTTCATCATCGAAGTTGATACCGACGAGGGCATCACGGGCCTGGGAGAGTGCTACGGCGGTGCGAGCCGCGCCGGGCAGCTCGCCGATATGAAGCCACTGTTGATCGGCGCAGATCCGATGAACCTCGAACGGATTCGTTGGAGGGTGGCAGCGCCAAGTTCGCTGAAACTCTTCGGCAATGTGCTCGGATTTGCCGGAGTCGAGTTCGCCATTCTCGACATTCAGGGCAAGGCTTTGAACAAGCCGGTTTGCGATTTACTCGGCGGCAGAATTCGCGATGAAGTTCCCTTCTCCGCCTACCTTTTTTACCGTTACGCAAATAACGCAGGCAAAGGCGAGGTGTCGAATACTGAACAAATGGTCGGGTTCGCGAAGGATCTCGTCAAGCAATACGGTTTCAAGACCCTCAAGTACAAGAATGGTGTCCTGCCGCCTGATGAAGAAGTTGAAACTTTCATTGCTCTCCGCGAAGCGTTTCCGAAGCACCGCATACGGCTTGATCCGAACGCCGCATGGACGGTAACCACCGCCGTCCATGTTGCCCGCCGCCTGCATGACTATGACATGGAGTACCTTGAAGATCCGGTTTGGGGGATGCGCGCGATGCAGCGCGTGAATACCAAGGTCCCGTGGGTCACGCTGGCATCCAACATGTCAGTTTTTGCTTTTGAAGACCTCGCTCCCACTGTCATGGCGGAGGTGCTCGATGTCGTCCTCCTCGATCCTCACTGGTATGGCGGCATCCAGCGCGCCAAACTCGCCGGGCAGGTTTGTGAAGCCATGGGAGTGGACGCAGGCATGCACAGTGGTGCGGAATTCGGAATCTCCCAGGCCGCCATGCTTCATCTCGCTGCCAGCCTGTCGAACATGACCCTTGCTCCAGACTCTCATTATCACCACCTCACCGACGACCTCATCGAGGGCGGCAAGCTGCAATACAAGAATGGCGCGATGGCGGTTCCTACCGGCCCGGGGCTGGGCGTATCTCTCGATTATGACAAGCTGGCCCGCTATCACGAGCTTTCTAAACATCAGGAGATGGGATCTTGGACGGATGACCCGAGACGCCCCGGCTCAATTACCACCCAGCCAAAATGGTGAGTATGGCGAACTTTGTAAGAAGGCTTCTGTGGAGAACGCGGGGCGGAATTCAACTCCTGATGGTTGCGCTGCTCTCGCCTTCCTGCGCCTTCGCTCAGGATCATCCAGTCTGGAAGATCGGGATCTTTGATTACTCTTCCGGCGAATTTCGCAGCGAGGGCATCAACTATTCCGATCCCAAGAGCGATCCGGTTTTTGTCGTCGGCCAAAGCAGCGACAAGGATTGGTACCGCTTTCAACCGGGACCAGCCAATGGCATGACAGGTGGGCGTCTGCATCCATTCACCATAAAGTTCTCCCTGGCAGCCGCACCTCGAGGTGTTTACCATCTCAGGATTGCGATGCTGTACGAGACGCCGCGTCTGTCATTTCTGCAACTCGACGTTAACGGCCATTCCGGATATTTCTACTTCCATCCCCATCTCGACTTTCATGCGGGCGATTGGGAAGGCACATTCGTGCCGCAAACCTCGGTGGACGAAAAGACGATCGCCATCCCTGCGGTCTGGCTTCGCCAGGGTGAAAATAAATTCGTCCTCACTGCGATCGATGATCCGGCAACTGCGCAGACTTCGCTGGGCGCGATCGCCCCAGGTCACAGCGGTTTGGTCTACGACGCGCTTGAGTTTGTCCAGCGTGAGGCGGAGCGTTATGATTCGGGCGCCTTCACGGTTCGCATTGAGCCGACAATTTTCTATCGCCAGACGGCGACAGGCCTATCGGAAGTAGTTGACGTGTTCACCGATTCCGCGACCCTGCCAAAGCGCGACCGCGTTGAACTTGTCGTTGGCGGGCATTCCTACAAACGGACTCGCAACTCCGCCAACGAGTTCGGGGAGCAGCGCTTGGAATTCGATGTACCCGAATGGAATGGAAATGTCGAGGCAACAGTGCGCCTCGGAGGATACTCCTCGCCTCCTGTGGCCATCGCCCCCGCAAAGAAGTGGACCGTTGCCATCATTCCTCACGAACATCTCGACATAGGATTCACGGACTACGCCGCGAAGGTCGCGGAACTCCATGCGCAGTCCATCGATGCGGCCATGGACCTGATCGGGAAAACGCCGGACTTTCGCTGGACCCTGGATGGCAGCTGGGTCGCCGATCAATATCTCAACACCAGGTCGCCGCAAGCTCAGACACGGTTCCTCGATCATGTCCGCGCCGGAAGTATCGTGATCCCGCCGGAGATCTCCAACCAGCATACCGGGAACGCATCGTGGGAAGGCCTCGCTCGATCTCTCTACAACGAGCGCCGGCTCGAACGTGAGGTCAAGTTGCCCCGCGCGGATGCTGCCCAAATCGTGGACGTGCCCTCATACACGTGGGGCTACGCCTCGGTTCTCCATGGCGCTGGCATTAAGTATTTCATCGCGGCGAGCAATAGTTGGCGTGCACCCGTGATGTTGCTGGGGCGCTGGAATGAGAAATCGCCATTTTATTGGGAAGGTCCCGATGGCAGCCGCGTTTTGATGTGGTACTCGCGCGCCTACCTGCAAGCCCATACACTCTTCGGAAGTCCGTGGCGTATGGAGTCTGTGCGCGATGCCTTGCCCGTGTTCCTCCAGGCCTACACCCGCCCCGATTACACCGCCAGCACGGCCATCATCTTTGGTACGCAGCTGGAGAACACTCCGCTGGCGAGGGAGCAGAGCGAAATCGTTGCAATGTTCAATCGTGAGTTCGCCTGGCCCCGGCTGGAATTCTCCACCGTTCATTCGGCGATGCAGCAGGTCGAAGCCGAATGGAAGGGTGAAATCCCAGTCTATCGTGGCGACTTTGGGCCTTATTGGGAAGACGGATACGGGTCCGACGCGGCCCACACGGCCATCCATCGCGAGAATCAGCATCGCATCGCAACCGCCGAAGTGCTGGGCTCAGTAATATCCGCTCTTGATCCGCGGGTCCATCCCGATAAGCTCCAGCTTGAGGATGCATGGCGCAACGAATTGTTATACGACGAGCATACCTGGACGTATGTGGGAGCAACTACGCAACCGGAACATCACCAGAGTGAGGATCAGATTGCGCTCAAGCGAGCGCGCGTCCTCCGCGCCCGCGATGATATCAGCGAGTCGATTCAGCGCGGCTGGGCGCAACTCGAAGCGCTCGTGAAACCCAGGGAAAACTCCATTGGAGTTTTCAATTCGCTGAACTGGGCACGCAGCGCGTTGATCGAAACCGATCTCCCCACGAACACTAAACTCATTGACCCGGCAACCGGCGCCGATGCTCCCCTCGAAGTCGTGCGGCAGGGCCAGGGAATATCGCTTCCCGGCTTTGGTCCCGGAAACGTTCGAGTCCGCTTTCTCGCCGCTAACGTACCGGCGGTTGGGTACAAGCTCTACACGGTTAGGTCCGCGGGATCAGTGAATGTGCCCCCATCCTCTCCAATCAGCGGTAATGTGGTAGAGAATCAGTTCTATCGCATCGCCTGGGATCGGTCTTCTGGTGAAATTGCAAGCATTTTCGACAAGCAACTCGGCCGCGAACTGGTCGATCGCGATAGTCCTTACAGATTCGGCTCGTATCTCTACGTCACCGGTGGCGACGACTATCCCAATAACAGTCTTTACCGTTTCGGCGCAGGCCTTAAGCCACCGGCGCTGACGATCCACATGGCGCAGTTGGACAGTATTGTTACGGCCCGCAAGACCCAGATCGGCGCGGTTTTACAGCTTAAATCCTCTGCGCCGAACACTCCGTCAATTCAGACCGAGATCCTGCTCCCGGACACCGAAAAAAAGATCCTCCTCACTTATCGGATACACAAAGACCGCGTGCTGTCGCGCGAGTCGGCGTACATCGCCTTTCCCTTCGCTGTTTCGAATCCGCAGTTTACCTACGGCTCCCAATCCGGATGGATCAATCCCGCGAAAGATGAACTTCCAGGGGGCAGCCGCGAATGGTACCTGCCCGCTACCTGGGCTTCGGTATCTGGTCCGCAGATTGCCGCGACTCTGGTGCCACTCGATGCGCCACTGATCACTTTCGGTGACATCGTCCGTGCCAAGTGGCCCGCGGAGTTCACGCCGAAGAGCAGCACGGTTTTCTCATGGCTCATGAACAATTACTGGGGAACGAATTTCCCCGCGTGGCAGGGCGGCGACTTTACCTTCCGCTATGCGATCACCAGCGGCGCCCAGCTCGATACCGCAGCGACTACCCGCTTCGCATGGAACGCACTCACCCCGCTCGAACGAGATGACATTTCCGCGTCGCAGGATGTGTCCGTGCTTCCCGACCAGCAGGCAAGCCTGGTTGAGATCGATGAGCCGGGAGTAACGCTGCTGACCTGGAAGATCGCGGAAGACGGGGACGGATCGATCCTGCGTATTCAGGAATCGGCGGGCCAATCGTCCGTTGTGCATATCCACAGCCAGTTTTTTTCGTTTGAAAAGTCATGGCTGTGCAATGTTCTCGAAGACAACCAGTCGGAACTCACGACCGCCGGTGATATCCTCAGCATTCCAATCAAACCCTTTCAAGTGCTCACTGTGAGGATCCGAACACAACAGAAGGTAGGACGAGGGACAGCAGATGAACTTCGACCTTAAAGACAAGGTCGCCATCGTTACCGGTGGCGCGATGGGAATCGGAGCAGCCGCTGCACGTAGGCTGGCGTTGGAAGGATCCACTGTCGCCATCCTCGATCTCAATCGCGATGCCGGAGCCGAGACGGCTGCTGAGATTGGGAAGGGTGGAGCAGTCTGCGATTTCTTTGCCTGCAACGTCAGCCGTGCCTCCGAGGTTTCGCGCGCTGTCGAGGCGGTCGTCGCGAAATATGGCCACCTCGACATCCTTGTCAGCAATGCCGGCGTCCAGGATTATGGCGACGTCGTCACCACGACCGAACAAGCCTGGGACCAACTGATGGGCGTCAACCTGAAGGGTTGTTTCCTGGTGTCGAAATTTTCCGTGCCTCACCTGCTCAAGAGTCACAACTCCGCCATCGTCGTCGTAGGCTCCGTACAGAGCATGACCGCCATCGGGAACTCGGTTGCCTACGTCACGGCTAAACACGGGCTTCTAGGGTTGACCCGGGCGATGGCGTTGGACTACGCGCAGAAAGGCATTCGCGTGAATTGCGTTTGCCCGGGTGCCATTGACACTCCCATGCTCCGGTGGGCTGCGAGTCTGGATCCGGATCCAGAAAAAGTCATTCGCAGTTGCGACCGGATGCACGCCATGGGACGCATCGGCAGGTCCGAAGAGGTTGCCGACGCCATCGTCTATCTTGCTTCGCCTCTGGCCTCGTTCATTACGGGCGCCGCTCTGGTCGTGGACGGCGGACTGCTTGTGCCCACTGGTGGAATGGGTTTTCAAGAGAGCGGCACGGGAGCCGCGACCAAAGAATGATATTAGCCGACAAGATCGCGATCATCACCGGCGCGGCCGCCGGAATCGGAGCGGCTTCTGCGTCGTTATTCGCAAAACACGGTGCGACGATTGTGGCTGTCGATCGGGATGGCGCAACGCTCAACCGCGTATCGGGTGAGATCCTGAAAACTGGTGGCAACTGCTTCCCCGTCGTTGCCGACGTCAGCCAGCGAGACGACGTCCGCTCGCTCGTTCGCTCGGCCGTTGAGAAGTACGGTCGCATAGACATACTCTTCAATAATGCGGGAATCGTTCCCACGGGAAAGATTGACGAGGTGCCCGAAGAGCAATGGGACAGGGCTTTCGCCATCAACG
>Ga0210407_10004193_pt1 | contig 11435 bp, 11 predicted proteins | sample IncBWC27MmetaG_FD_150860 | JGI IMG/M metagenome (GOLD analysis project Ga0210407, IMG submission 150860) | Forest soil microbial communities from Barre Woods Harvard Forest LTER site, Petersham, Massachusetts, United States - Inc-BW-C-27-M | ecosystem: Environmental > Terrestrial > Soil >... | reverse complement strand
CGACGGCATCGTCGAGCTGGCGCTGGACCACGAGCCCGCCAACGAAATCGGCACGGAAACTCTGGCTGACCTGGAAGCATTTGCCACCGCGATTCCGGCGCTAGCTCCGGAGACCGCTGCGTGCATTTTCTCCAGCGCCCGCAAACAAGGTTTCTGCGCTGGCGCCGACCTCCGCGAACTTTATCGCGGCGCCGAGCCGCTCTCCCCAAAGGAACGCCTCGCAGGCGTCCGCCAATTCCTCGAACGCATTCACGCTGTACTCAACGCCATCGACACCGCACCGTTCGTCACCATCGGCGCCGTTCATGGCGTCTGCTTCGGCGGTGGATTCGAGCTGGCCCTCGCCTGCGACATCATCATCGCCGACAAAATGGCGCGCTTCGCCTTCCCCGAACTGCGCTTGGGCCTGATCCCAGGCTTTGGCGGCATCCCACGCCTCAAGCGCGACCTCGGCAACGCCATCGTCCGCGATCTGCTTCTCACCGGACGCAGTGTCAACGCCGCGCGCGCGCAAGCCGTGGGCCTCGTTGCGCAACTGGTTGCCGAAGGCGATGCGCTCAAGATCGCCCGCTCCACCGCCGCGCAAATCACCAAGTTCGACGCCGTCACCCGCGCCGCCGCCAAAAAATTCATCAAGCCCATCCCCCACGAAGAACTCCGCCGCGAAATCGACCTCTTCTGCGAACTCTTCACCCGCCCCGCGGTAATGGCCGCCCTGAAAAAATTCGTGGAATCCACGGACGCCATGCCCTACCTTCCTTAAACCAGAATTCAAGGACGAATCGTTATGCCAATCCTCCGCCTCGACCACGTGCAAATCGTCATCCCTGTCGCAAGTGAGGACCGCGCTCGCGCCTTCTACTCCGGTATCCTCGGCTTGACCGAAATCGAAAAGCCTCCGCAAATGGCCGAGCGCAAAAGCATCTGGTTCGTCGCCGGTCCCGTAAATCTTCATCTCGGCATCGAGCCAGACTTCCATCCCGCCAAGCGCGCCCATCCCGCGTTCGTCGTCGAAGGTCTCGACGCAATCCTTGCAGCCTGCGCGCGCGCCGGCCTCACCACCAGGCCCGACACTTCCTTCAACGGCTTCCGCCGCGTCCACGTCTTCGACCCTTTCGGCAATCGCCTCGAACTAATGGAACGCTCTGCCGCGTAAGCCCCGCGCGCACGATGAAGGCGCGCGCTTTAGCTCACCCTGAGGAACGAAGGGCGAGTCCCAGTCTTTGGCCGCACCAAACCCACAAAACCTAGCCATTCGGCGGATGTACACCCCCATTGCTCTGCGGCATCTTCTTCATGGAGGCAACAAATGTCCGCAGAACTCATCGAACTTTCCAACGCCCTCGCGCAAGCTACCGAACGCGCCGCAGCCAACGTCGTCGCCGTTCACGCTGAAGCCCGCGGCTCGGCCAGCGGCGTAATCTGGCGCGCTGGCATCATCGTCACCGCCGAACACGCGCTGCGCCGCGACGAAGAAATTCACGCGACCTTGCCCGATGGCCGGGTAGTGCCCGCGACTCTCGCCGGCCGCGACCCATCAACCGATCTTGCCGTCCTGAAGTGCGCGGAAGCGTCCGCCGCCGTGCCAACCTTCGGCGACGTGACCTCGCTGAAGCCCGGCAGCCTCACGCTAGTCGTCGGCCGCACCCGTGCCAGCGGCCCCGTGGCCGCCCTCGGCGTAGTCAGTCTCGTCGCCCCCGAGCGCCGCACCTGGACTGGCGCCGCTCTCGCGCCCTACATTCGCCTCGACGTCGGCCTGCAGCCCACAGCCGTCGGCGGCGCCGTTATTGACGGGCAAGGCCGCACCGTCGGCATCGCCACGCCCCGTTTCGCTCGCTTCGGCGCGATCGCCATCCCCGCGCCCGCCGTCGACCGCGTCGTCGACACTTTGCTGAAAAAGGGCCACATCCCGCAAGGCTATCTCGGCGTTGGCCTGCAGCCCGTGCGTTTGCCCGACGCACTCCGCCAATCCCTGCAGCGTAGCGAAAAAACCGCCGCCATCGTTCTCGAAGTCGAGTCGGAAAGTCCCGCGCACAAAGCCGGCATCGTCATCGGAGACATTCTCATCGCACTGGCGGGCCATCCGGTCTCGCGCCTCGAAGACGTTCATTCGCAACTGCACGGCGAAGCCATCGGCAAACCGCTCGCGCTCAAGTTCGTCCGCGGCGGCGCAGCGCAAGAAGTCAACATCGTCGTCGCCGAACGCCCGCGCGGAGGCGAATAACATGGCCATCCACGGTTTCGGCGAAATCGCCGAGCAACTTCGCCGCTCCACTGTTCTCGTCAGCCCCGGAGGGCGCGGCAACGGCTCGGGCGTCATCTGGTCCGCCAACGGCGCAATCATCACCAACGCGCACGTCGCGCGCGCCTCGCAAACCCGCGTGCAGCTCTGGGACGGCCGCGAATTCGACGCCGCGCTTGTCTCGCGCGACACCCGCCGCGATCTCGCCGAACTCCGTATCGACGCCGCAAATCTTCCCGCCGCGACGCCCGCCGACTCCTCGCAACTCCGTCCCGGCGAACTCGCCATCGCTATCGGCAATCCGCTCGGCTTTCTCGGCGCATTAACCACTGGTGTAATCCACGGCGTCGGCCCGTTGCGCCGTTTCGGCTCTGAACCCTGGGTGCAAGCTGACGTTCGCCTTGCCCCGGGGAATTCCGGCGGTCCGCTTGCTGACGCCCGCGGCCGCGTCATCGGCATCAATACCATGGTTGCGGGACGCCTGGCGCTCGCCGTGCCCAGCAACGCCGTCACAAGTTTCCTCGCTGCCGACCCCATCGACGCTTGGCTTGGCGTAATCGTCGCGCCTGTACGGGTCCCGCGCCCCAGTAGCCGCTCCAAGACTTTCGGTCTCGTCTTGCTGGAAGTTGAGCCGGATGGTCCCGCCGCAAACGCATCTCTCTTGCCTGGCGACATTCTGCTCGGTACCGACGAAAAATCATTCGCATCTCTCGACGATCTCGCAAATTCTTTGCAGGGCTCCGGCCCGCGCCTACTGCGCCTCGCGTTCCTGCGCGGAGACTACGAGCGCTTCCGCCGCGTCACGGTGCAGCTCGGCGGTCGGCGCACCTCCAGGAGCGCCGCCGCCGCGTGATTCACGTCTTCCTCATCGCCGCTTCGCCGCTCGCTCGTGCCGCGCTGCAAAATCGCCTCAGGCCGCACGGTTTGAAAATTGTCGGCAGCGCGACGCACATCGACGCAGTCGACGGTCAGCTTTCCGACACGCAGCCCCAAGTCATTCTGCTCGATGCCTCCGGCGAGCAACCGGAAACCGTGATCGGCTCGCTCGCGGATTCGGACTTGGCCGCCGAAATTCCAACCGCAGTCCTGGCTGAGCCTGGTTCGCCCGCACTCGCAGCGCATGCCCTTTACGCCGGTATTCGCGCGGTGCTGCCGAGCGGCCTTCCGGCCGATCAGCTAGCCGCCGCGCTGCGAGCCGTGGCCGCCGGCCTCGTCGTTCTCCACCCAATGGAGGTGCAAGCCGCGTTCCCCGTGGCCGCGCCAGCTTCGCAGCCCCTCGCCGAACTGCTCCAGCCGCTAACCCGCCGCGAGCGCGAGGTCCTGCAAATGCTAGCCGCCGGCCTCGCCAACAAGGAAATCGGCGCTCGACTCAGCATCTCCGACCACACTGCCAAATTCCACGTAGCCTCCATTCTCGGCAAACTCGGCGCAGCCACCCGCACGGAAGCCGTGGCCCTCGGCATCCGCCGCGGCCTCGTCCTCCTCTAACCGCTCGTCCCTTCTTACGCACCAGTGCCTAGTAGCGGTCCCACCTTTGCTCCGGAGAGCGCATCTAAGAACCAAAGCCCCATGCAAAATTTCACTCGTCGAGAACTATTGAAACTCGGAGCTGCGGCAGCTGCTGCAGAGCTTGGATGTTTGGGTTTGCACGGCTGCGGATCGATCAATTCTCCGTCGATTCCTTTCGTTCCATCCGCTTGCTCCAAATTAACTGACATCGAACACGTGGTAATCCTGATTCAGGAAAACCGCTCTTTCGATCACTACTTCGGAAGCTACCGCGGCGTTCGTGGATTTTCCGATCAGAGCATGGCATTCCGGCAGCCCGATCCGGCGAACATCACGAACTCCCCCATGGGGACCCTCTTGCCATTTCACCTGGACACCTCCACCACTAATGCCGCCTGCACCCACGACCTCAACCATGACTGGGTGCCGCAGCATCAGAGCTGGCACAACGGCGCCATGGACGGTTTTGTAACCTCGCGCCTTCCCATTAACTCCAATGACGCTGTACTGAGCATGGGCTACTACACTCGAGCGGACATTCCCTACTATTACGCCCTCGCCGACGCTTTCACGATTTGCGACAACTTTTTTTGCTCGGTGATGGGCCCCACCGACCCGAACCGCCTCTACACCATGGCGGCCTCTCTCGACCCCGATGGGAAAAACGGCGGACCGATTTTGCAGACGATCATCACCAACCGCACCGCAATCTACGGCCGCCTCACCTACACCACCATGCCCGAGCAGCTTCAGGCTCGTGGAATTTCTTGGAAGGTATACTCATCGCCAGATGAGACCGTTCTCAACGGCGTTCTCTCGGACAATGTTCTCTCCTACTTCAAGAATTTTCAGGATCCTGCCTCGCCGCTGCATCAGAATGCATTCGTACCTCAGTTTCCCGCGGACTTCCTGGCCGATGTGGCCTCCGGCAATTTGCCGCAAGTCTCCTGGCTGATAGGTTCGGTCCTAACCTCCGACCACCCGCCTTCGCCTTCGATCTTCGGCGAGAATATTCTTTCCCTCATCATCAGTGCTTTAACGGCGAATCCCGCACTCTGGGCAAAGACGCTTTTGTTGGTCACCTACGATGAAAATGGCGGATTTTTTGATCACGTCGCTCCAGTAACCGCGCCTCCCGGCACGCCCGGCGAATATGTGACCGCGCCCGCGGTGCCGGACCCCACCGTAATTGGCAGTCCCGCGATAACCGGCCCGATTGGATTGGGTTTTCGCGTCCCCACGCTGATCGTCTCGCCCTTCAGTCGCGGCGGCTTCGTGTCCTCGGACCTCTTCGATCACACTTCCGTGTTGCGATTTCTGGAGACTCGCTTCGGCGCGGAAGTGCCCAATTTGAGCGCCTGGCGCCGCGCCGCGGTTGGGGATCTAACCAGCGCGCTGAATTTCAAAAAACCCGACCAGTCGATTCCGAATCTACCCTCCACACTTCCTGCCATTCCCCAGGTGATCCAGCAATGTATCGCGAACCTGGCGGGAACGACACCCTACACAGTGCCAAGCACGCAGACCGCTCCGACACAGGAATCCGGAACCGCAACTCGCCCCAGCGGTGTGTGCTAGAAGTCCCGCAAATGCCAGCCCCTCGCCAATAAATAAATCCCCGCCCGCCTCAAGATTTCCGCCCACACCGCCAAATTCCACGTAGCCGCTATCCTCGGCAAACTCGGCGCCGCCACCCGCACCGAAGCCGTAACCCTCGGCATCCGCCGCGGCCTCGTCCTGCTTTAATCGCTCAGCTACCGCCCATAGCTGCAGCTACCTGCACAACGCTGCTCGATGTATTCATTGAGGACGCGCTAGCAAGCGCATGAATCGATGTTTTCAGCGGTTTGCTATCCTGGGTTCACCATGCAGATCAGATTTCTGATGATTCTTTACTTCGCCCTGTCCTGGTCCTTGGCCGCTCAAGCACCCACCGGCAGCTCCGCCTCGCCGGAGCCTTCTCTGCCTGTCATTGACTACAAGGCATGCCCATTTGAAGGCTGCACCTTCAGGAAATGGCTCGTCACCAAAGATGTTGTGTTGTACTCAACGTGGAAAGACGAACGAAGACTGATAGCAACCGTGAAGTCCGGCCAAGTGGTAACTGGACTTACCGGAGTACACATCACTCTCGAGCCGGACCGTGTACAGGTTTTGCAACCGGTGCCTGAGCTTCACCTTCAGCCCGGTGAAACCATTCTGCGTTACATGTATCGCGGCGAAGGATTCGCGGACATCTGGGCGAAAGGACAGTGGCGGAGAGAATACGATGCTACTTTTATTACGGAAATGAACAACTCAGGTTGTCTCCGGGACTGCGCCGCCAAGGTCGTCGCTGAAGGGCGAAAGGATTGGTGGGTTCGGGTTAAGACTTCAGAGGGCTTGATCGGGTGGGCCAAGGCTGAGGACCAATTCGATTGCATGGATTCACTCGGCGGCGACGACAAGTGTGACAACCTTGATTCGCCGTCAGGTTCTATTGCCGAGCCCCCGACTACCATCGAAGAGGCCCGAATACGATCTGAAGCAAACGTGCGCACCCCCGAAGGTAAAGCGTACGACGCGAAATTCAAAACGGAATTTCAGAAGCACTCTGAACTCCTTCGAATATGCAAGAAGTCTACGCGAGATGATGAAACGGAGAACTTCTCTATGCTGTTAAGGCTGGACACGAATGGAAGAGTAAGGGAGGTTTTGCTCTATCCAACCAGCAAGCTAGGCGTGTGTGCACGTGAAGCCCTACTTGGAGATAGCTTCTCGCCTCCGCCCGGACCGGCCTACTGGGTGCGCGTTTTCATGTCGGCGGCCAACTGAAAGGACTGGACGAAGCACTGAACCTACACATCGGGAGTTGGTATCGTCTTCTCCTGAATTTTCATTCCCGTCTCGATGGTGTTAAATTGACCTATCCATGCGCACCATCGACCAAACCACGCAGGAAGTGCTAGACCTCGCCTCCAAGCATTTCCAAGTCCCGGCCAACTCCCTCGCGCCTGACGACGACTTCTTCAAGAAGCTAGGCATCGACAGCCTGCAAGCCCTCGAGCTGCTCAGCCGCCTCGAAAATCACTTCGGCATCGAGCTCCCCGACTACGAAGTCCAAGGCGTCAGCGACTTCCGCACCCTCGCCTCCCGTATTCAATCCCGCCTGTGATGCTTGATCTCTCGAAGTATCAATCCATCGGTGCAGCATTGAAGGACGCACTGGATAAGTTTGCCGATGAGACGTGTCTGATCGAATCCGACCGCGAGCGCGAGAGGGCACGCCTCACCTACCGCGATTTCAAGCAGCGTGCACTTCTGCTGGCAAGAGCGCTGCAGGATGCTGGCTTTAAGGCCGGTGATCGAACGGCGATCATCATGACCAACCAGTCCAAGTGGCTCATTTCCGCCTACGCACTTCTCTATTGTGGCGGCGTGATGGTTCCTCTCGACTACAAGCTCACTCCCGACGAGCAATGGCAATTGGTCGGTCACTCCAACGCCATTTTCCTGATCACTGAGCATCCGATTTGGCGGCAACTCGCCGCTTCCTCCCGTCGCGATGCTGCAATCCATGTCAAAACCGTCCTGGTTACCGAAGCACCTCCCGATGCGACTCTTGACGGTGCACTGCGCTGGGAAGATTTTCAACGCCGCGATGAACCCGCATTTGTTGCCCGCAAGCGTACCGATGTTGCTTCCATCGTCTATTCTTCAGGCACTGGCGGGCGTCCGAAGGGTTGCATGACCACACATGAGAACTATCTCGAACAGGGCCATGCAATTTCGCAGGTAATCACATTTGAACCGGGAATTCGCTACCTCAGTATTCTCCCTACCAATCACGTAGTGGACTTCATGATGGGCTTCTTTCTGCCATTTACTTCCGGCGCGACGGTGGTCCATCTGCGTACACTTCGGCCGGAATTCGTCCGCGACGCCTTCGCTCGCTACAAGATTGCTTACATGATGCTCGTGCCCCTCATCCTCAAGAATCTGAAAAAGGGGATGGAGGCCAACTTCGCGGCCCTGCCAAAAGGCAAACGTACCGCGTTGAACGCGCTCATCCGAATAAATCGAGTTTTGACTCGTGACCGCCCAAGAGTTTGGCTCAGCCGGATATTGCTCGGCCAAGTACACCGTGCGTTTGGCGGCCAATTGCGCGCGTTCGGTGTAGGCAGCGCCTTTACCGAACCGGCGACGCTCCAGTTTTTTCTGGATCTAGGCATACCGGTCGCAAATGCCTATGGGCTAACCGAGGCGGGCACTGCTGTTTCGGTGAACGATCCTCGCACACCGCGCGCTGACACCGTTGGCAAGCCGCTTGCCGGCACGGAAGTACGTATTGTGAATCCGGATGCGGATGGCATCGGCGAACTCGCCGTCCGAGGCAAGACCGTCATGGCCGGTTACCTTGACGACCCCGAACTCACCGCAGAAACGATTGTCGATGGCTGGCTCATGACCGGCGACCTCGGCCGCTACGATCCGACCGGCCATCTGCAACTCTTCGGCCGCAAGAAAAACATGATCGTCACTGAAGAGGCTAAGAACATTTACCCAGAGGACATCGAAGCCGTCTTCGAGGGTTTGCCCGTTAAGGAATTCTGCGTCTTCGCCGCCAACTACGTCTGGCCGCGGCGTTCCATGGTCGGCGAGCAGTTGGTCCTCGTTCTTCGCCTAGAGCAAGGCAAGACCCTCACCGACGAACTCCGCCGCGATGTCTCCGCTCGCAACAACCGCCTGTTAAACTACAAGCGCGTGCACGGGATCGTCCTCTTCAACGAAGACTTCCCTCGCACGGCATCACTAAAAATTAAGCGCAATATCCTGGCAGAACGCCTGGCGCAGCTAGACCGCGCCGCCGCTGTTCTGCCGCTGTGAAACATCGCAGGCGCTGTTGTAGGGGCGCGCTTCAGCGAGTCCCAGCGGCTTTGGCCGCCAGTGTTCGCTCGCATCTGGGGGTCGGAGCTTTAGCTCCGACATAGTGGGACTGCGCTCCAAGGGCTTTAGCCCCTGAGGAAAAGTCTTAGCTCCTTCAGGAGAGTCCGAATCGCGTGAGAGAAACGTTCTTCGCCATCGTCAACCCTGCCGCGGGCGGCGGCCGCTCCGCCAAACTCGCGGGCCCCGCCATAGCACGCCTGCGCGAGGGCGGCCTGCACGTTGACGTTATCGCCTCCACCGGTCCCGGCCACGCCGCCGACCTCGCTCGCGAAGCCTACGACCAAGGCTACCGCCGCTTCATCGCCGTCGGCGGCGACGGCACCGCTCACGAAATCCTCAACGGCATCTTCACTCACGCCGGAGCTAACGCCCGCATCTCCCTCGGCTTCCTCCCGCTCGGCACTGGAAACTCTTTCCTCCGCGATTTCGCGGCACAAAACGGTGCCGAGGCCGCGCTTCAGGCCTTACTCGAAAATCGTAAACGCCCCGTCGATCTCCTCCGCCTCACGCACTCCAAGGGCGAAATTTACGCCTTCAATTTGCTGAGTATCGGATTCACCGCAGATGTCGCGACCCTGACCAACCGCCACTTCAAGTCGCTCGGTCCCTTCGGCTACCTTCTCGGCGTTTTCCTGCGTGTTGTGCAGCTCCGCCGCCGCTCTTTTGCCTTCCGTTGCGACGACGACAAAAATTGGGACGAGCGCCGCTGCCTTTTCCTCTCGTTCAACAACAGCAAATACACCGGCGGCACCATGCTAATCGCTCCGCAATCCGATCCCACTGACGGCCTCATCGAATTCGTCCGCTGGGGCCCCATAGGCCGCCTCGGTCTATTGCGCATGCTTCCAAAACTTTATGATGGTACGCACATCCAACATCCACTGGCCTCACGCCGCGCGGTCCGCCGCGTCGAATTCAATCTGCCAGCCCCCATCGACGTCATGATCGACGGCGAACTCGCCACCCTCGAATGCCGCTCTCTCGACATCATCCCCGGTGCCGTGGACGTGCACATATGAAGCGTGCCCTCCTCGCGCTGCGCAGCGCGATTCTCTGGATTCTCACCCTCCTGCACTTCTTCATCGCTGCGCCTTTTCTCGTTTTTCTCAATATTTTTCTCGACATGCGCAAGCACGATTGGCTGCAGCGCGCCTTCTGCCGCCGCATCGCCTTTCTCTCCGGTGCCCGCGTGCAAGTCGTCCGTTCTCCCGGCTTCGATCCCCAGCGCACCAGTTTTTTCATGGTCAATCACGTCAACGTTTTCGATCCCTTCATCCTCTACTGCGCCATTCCGCAACTCGTGCGCGGCTGGGAACTCGAATCCCATTTCAAAATCCCCGCCTACGGCTGGCTCATGAAGCGTTTCGGCAACGTCCCCGTCCCCGACGTGCGCCGCACCTCCGACATCAAGCGCATGTGGCGTCTCACCCAGGACGCCGTCAATCGCGGCACCAGCCTCATCATTTTTCCCGAAGCCAAGCGCACCCGCGACGGCCATGTCAACGAATTCCAGGACGGCGGCTTCCGCCTCGCGCAACAACTCGGCGTCCCCATCGTCCCCGTCAGCCTCGTCGGCTCCTTCCAGCATCACCGCACCGGCCACTGGATGCTCTGGCCCGCCACCATCACCGTCCATCTCCACGACACCATCGACACCACCACTCTGACGAAGCATGACGTCCCCGCCCTGCGCGACCGCGTCTACAAAATAATTTCGACTCCTGTAGAGGATTCTTTCCGCTGACTGAGTTGGAAGTTGAAAATTTCACAGAGAAAGCCGAATCCCCGGAAGCACGCGCCCCGCGCGCGTTTCTTGCCACGTATACACAATCCGATGAATCACCGTGATCGTCGACACCACCGCGATCACCCACAGCACCGGCCCCATGCGATTAACCAATCCCCCGATCATCAGCAGCACCAATCGCTCCGGCCGCTCCATAAATCCGACCTTGCACAGCGGGATCAGCGATTCCGCCCGTGCCCGCGCGTAGCTCACCATCACCGACCCCGCCGTCGCCACCGCGGCTACCACTACGTACGGTGTCCGCCCGCTCACCGAGTAATACACCAACAATCCCATGTATAGCGCCATGTCCGCATAGCGATCCAGCGTCGAATCGTAGAACGCTCCGAACGCCGTCACACGATTCTGCCGCCGCGCCACTTGCCCATCCAGCATGTCCAGGAAGCCCGCGAAAAAAATAATCAGCGCGCCGGTGCGAAAACGCCCGACCGCGAACGCCGCCGCCGCGGCAAAATTCACCACCAGCCCCAAAAATGTCAGAAAATTAGGATTTACCCCGGTGGCCGCCAGCGCCCCGACGATGCGGTCCAGCAGCCATTTACTTCCCGTGCCAATCGCTCCAGTAAGCGTAGCCATGCGCGCGCGTCATTCACCTGGAATGCGGGTTCTACAGCAACTTAGCCTGTGCAGCTTCCGCAAAATCCTACACTAGCGTTGCCGCCTCTCGCAAACCGCCGGCCAATTTGGCCTTGCAGAAAAAATTCAAATCCGCTAATCCTGCCGTTTCTCCTTGACGCCGCGTCACCGCCAAACTAAATTCCTAGCGGCTGATTCTGCCCTCGCTTATGATCGAAAATCTTAGCCGTCGTGATTTTCTCTCGCGCGGCGGTGCCGCCGTCAGCGCCGTGTGGCTTTCCGCGCACTGGCCCGCCATCGTCGCCGCCTCGGAGCACGCGCACCAAGCCGCCAAGTCTTCCTCGCCTCCCAAATTCCAATTCTTCACGCCCGAGG
>Ga0210407_10004189_pt1 | contig 11439 bp, 9 predicted proteins | sample IncBWC27MmetaG_FD_150860 | JGI IMG/M metagenome (GOLD analysis project Ga0210407, IMG submission 150860) | Forest soil microbial communities from Barre Woods Harvard Forest LTER site, Petersham, Massachusetts, United States - Inc-BW-C-27-M | ecosystem: Environmental > Terrestrial > Soil >... | reverse complement strand
GGCGGTTAGCTCAGTTGGTTAGAGCGTCTGTCTTACAAGCAGAAGGTCCGCGGTTCGAGCCCGCGACCGCCCACCACGTAGTCAACGCTTGCAGCAGCATGCGTAATATCTTCGCCCGCTCATAACCCGCTCAATTGATCGGCCTGTGGACATCGGAGCACAGCGCCGCGTCCAGGCTCTCGACAGCGGCCTTGACCTGCTCGGGAATCTCCTTCATATAGAGGCCGGTCATAGAGAGCCGGGAATGCCGCAATTGCGCCTGCGCGTCCTTCGGGTTGCCGTGCCGCTGGAAATGCGTTGCACACGTGCGGCGCATTGCCTGGAATGTGAAATCCGGGATACCCGCGCGCAGGGCTAGCGGCTTAAGATGGCGTTTCAGGTAGTTACCTATCCTGAACGAGGTCCCCCTGTTCGTCGGGAACAGGAACGGCGATCCCTGTACATTGGCTTTGCATGTCGACGAGCGCACAATGAGCCAATTCTGGATCTCCTGGTATAACCCACCACTTATGCATTCGCTGCCTCGCGATCGAACCCGGGTCCCGCCTGCGCGGCGGGCGGAATCTGAAGCGTATGCGATGAAGGCGGCGTCTGAGCGGCGCTCAGTAGCGCAGATAGCGACAGCAAGAACGTGAGCAGGCGCGGCAGCACCACAAAAGCATACCGCAGCAAGCCAAGCAGTGCGTGAGTTCGAACCGGACGGACACTCTAACAGGCAGCGGAACCAAAAGTCGGTATCCGTAGACTGATCCGATCCGTCGTTTTCGCTAGATCGACTACTTGGAAACACCCCCCGCGGTAGTAGGCTCCAAGGTTTCCGTGAGCTTCATGATTCTGAAGCCGCTGCGATTTAGGACCTCCTCTTCGTCGAGTTCAACTCGGCGATGGAAGCTATGGTGCTGATTTTGACAGACCGGTCGTTACCGTTCCCGACGATCAGATCAGAGCGCAGAAAGAGCGGCGTAAAACGTGTCCCCACGGTGATCCGGGTGGCTGGGGCACGCCGTTAACAAACGGGTGGACAGATTCCGTTCGGGCACCCGAATGATTCTCTTTCTCCCCGGAAGTTAACGGGCAGTGACCAGCGATGTGTACTGGTCCTGAGCGACATAAGTCCAGCCCGGCATCAATCGGCAACCAGACTTATTTTGCTTGCACCACCGAGCACTGCGATCGATTAGTCGGTTATGAAGCCTGCTGTTAACAAGCCAGTGGCTTTTCTAAATCGTTTGGGGACCCGAAGATTTCTGCCCACCCGATTGTTAACGAGGCTCGGAACCGGCCCTAAAGGCCGGACGACCACATTTTCAACACACAAACCGCAGACGCGTTGCCAGATTGGCCTATTTCGAGTCCTGCGCTACCATCGTGCTCAGCCGGTGTGGAGATGAACTACGACCAGGACAAAGTCGACGAGATGGTATTGGCCTTGCTGCATCTGACGATATCGGAGCAGCACGAATGGGGAGCCAGAGCCTGGAAATCCCATGACTGGGATGCGCTGGACCGGATGCACACAAAGGGGTACATCTCGGACCCGAAGAGCAAGGCCAAGTCGGTGGTGCTGAACGCGGAGGGCGTGAAGCGGGCGCGGGAACTCTTCGAGCAGCATTTCGGGCGCTGAAGTTGCTCCGGTTCAGCAGCGTGAGCCATTCCTCACGGGGGCTGTATCCATGGCAGAGAAAACTTCAACGCAGCCAGTCGATACAGCCAATTATCACGACCGCGAGCCACGCAGAACAGCGAAGGGATGGAAGAGAGCCTTGCCAGCAGGTATTTTGGTTGCGGCAATGACGATTGTTTCCATCTGGCTGCTGAGGGGTCATGGTAGCCTTCGATCGAATGCGATCACGGCACCAGCCGCGGTTGTGCTGCTCCCGTTGACTACCATCGAGGGCGATCAGAGGATGCCGGCGATCTCGCCCGATGGCAGCCGGGTCGTATTCTGGCGCTCGGCCAGCCTGCGAAATGAGTCGGGACTGTATGCGGCAGTGGTCGGCTCCCAGAGTTCGGTCAGGCTGACGCAAAGTGACGAGAAGACTCCAGCAGCCGAGGACCCCTACTCTCCCACATGGTCACCAGACGGCCGTGAAGTCGCTTTTCTTCGCGATCGAGGCGACAGATTTCTGATTGAGACAGTGCCGGCGCTTGGTGGCTCTGAGAAGACTATCTATACTGGTGTGCGCTCCCCTGGTAAGTACGAGACCGGAGCAGGTGGACTCAAAGGAATACGCCCCTGCCTGATTCCCTCCGTGCAGTTCGAGACAGGCCAAGCGATACGGTTGATCCAATTCCTGATTCGTCATAAAGCCCACCCAAGGCATCATTATGGACTGTCGGCCGTTCAGGTTCCACCGGACTGCCCCCGGCTCAGTTCACGCCGCAGCCAGCTCTTTGCCAACTTCCAGTCTCGCTGCACGGTCTCCGGCGAAACCTTTAAGATGTCGGCGATTTCCTTCACGCTCAGCCCACCCAAAAAACGCAACTCAACAACCTGAGCCTATCAGACTCGCTCACTGAGTTTTTGCAACACAGCCCTACATCGAGTCGCTGGGCGGCGTATATTGTCCAGTGGAGCCGATTGGCATTACACCTAGTCCCGCCTTTCGGTCGCGAGAACGGAATGGATCTTTCGGACTACACTCTCGACCCTCTGCACGAAAATGGTGAATTCGTCCTCTGCCGGGGCCGCGAGCGAAGAGGCACGAGTGCGCATCCGGCCTCTATTCTCGTGGTAATGCCAAGATCGGAGCATCCGCAAACAGACGTTGTCCACATGATGGAACATGAGTATTCCTTGCGGGCCGAGCTGAATTCGGAGTGGGCAGTTCCGCCAATTGAGCTCACGGAGCATGAGGGCCGAAGCGTGCTCGTCCTCGAGGATGCAGGGGGACAGCCCCTCGATCAACTGGTTGGAACGCCGATGGAGATGCGAGACTTCCTGCGGGCTGCGATCGGTCTTTGTGCCGCAATCAGGCAGCTGCACGGTCAGGGCCTCATCCACAAGGACATCAAACCGGCCAATGTCATGATCGAACCCAGCACCGGCGATGCTTGGCTGATGGGCTTTGGGATCGCTTCGCGCCTTCCGCGTGAGCGCCAGGCGCCTGAACCTCCCGAGTTCATAGCCGGAACACTCCCCTACATGGCCCCCGAACAAACCGGGCGAATGAATCGCTCCGTCGATTCGCGGAGCGATCTCTATGCTCTCGGCGTGACGCTCTACGAAATGCTGACCGGGAGCCTTCCCTTTTCGGCTACCGATCCGATGGAGTTGATGCACTGCCATATCGCGCGACAGCCAGTTCCGCCCGGCGAGCAGTTGAACGGCATTCCTGGCCCGGTCTCGGCAATCATCATGAAGTTGCTCGCCAAAACCGCTGAGGAACGATACCAGACCGCTGCTGGCGCTGCGAGCGACCTTCGGCGCTGCCTTGCTGAATGGGAAACTCAGCATCGTATCGACGAATTCCCGCTCGGCGAACAGGACACGCCAGACCGGCTGCTGATTCCCGAAAAATTGTACGGGCGAGCATCTGAAATTAAGACCGTCCTCGCTGCTTTCGACCGCATCGTCGCCGGCGGCAGACCGGAGTTGGTGCTCGTTTCCGGATACTCCGGAATCGGCAAGTCATCCGTTGTCAATGAACTCCACAAGCCGCTTGTTCCGCCGCGGGGCTTGTTTGCGTTAGGCAAGTTCGACCAGTACAAGCGCGACATCCCTTATGCCACTTTGGCGCAGGCTTTTCAAAGCCTCATCCGCCTACTGCTAAGCAAGAGCGAAAAGGAGCTGAGTAAATGGAGAGATGCCCTTCGTGAAGCGTTAGATCCGAACGGACAACTCGTTGTGGATCTGGTTCCCGAATTGAAGCTCATCATAGGAGAACAACCACCGGTTCCTGAGCTTCCGCGACAGGATGCGCAGGGCCGCTTCCAACTGGTGTTCCGTCGATTTATCAGCGTATTCACACGGGAACATCCGCTGGCCGTGTTCTTCGACGATTTGCAATGGCTCGACGCGGCAACGCTCGATTTGATGGAGGATCTGTTGACCCGGCCGGACGTGCAACATTTGATGTTGATCGGCGCCTACCGGGACAACGAGGTTAATCCTACCCATCCGCTGATGCGCAAGCTCGAAGTGATCCGCCAAGCTGGTACGACAGCGCAGGATATCGTACTTGCGCCCCTGGGTCGTGAAGACCTGCGACAACTAGTTGCCGATTCCCTCCACTGCGAACAGGAGCGCGCCGAACCGCTGGCGCAACTGATCCACGAGAAGACTGCTGGCAATCCATTTTTCGCCATTCAGTTCCTTTCTGCGCTTGCCGAAGAGAACCTACTCACCTTCGATCACGGTGAACAGCGATGGTCCTGGGATTTGAATAGCATTCGGGCCAAGGGCTATACCGATAACGTCGTGGACCTTATGGTCGGCAAGTTGAACCGCCTGCCCGCAGAAACCCGGAAGACGTTGCAGCTACTAGCGTGCATGGGCAACAGCGCAGAGTTCGCCCTGCTGGAGATGGTTTCTCAGGACTTGAGTGAGGAAATGCATGGCCGGCTTTGGGAAGCGGTTCGAGCGGGCCTCATCTTCCGCACGGAACATTCCTACAGGTTCCTCCACGACCGTGTTCAGGAAGCAGCCTATTCCTTGATCCCGGAGGAATCACGCGCGGAGGTGCATCTCCGCATAGGAAGGCTGCTTGCCGCGCACACTCCTCCAGAGAAGCAGGAGGAGGGGATCTTTGAGATCGTCAATCAGCTCAACCGCGGCTCTCACCTCATTACCTCACCAGAGGAGCGTGAGCGGATCGCAGAGCTGAATCTCGTTGCTGGTAGGCGCGCGAAGATATCGACAGCGTATGCCTCCGCCCTCAAGTACCTCGCAGCCGGTAGGGCATTGTTGACAGAAGACACCTGGAACCATAACTACGCGCTCATCTTCTCTATCGAATATCTAATCGCGGAGTGCGAACTGCTGAGCGCGGACATGGCTTCGGCCGAAAATCGGCTTTCCATGCTCGCCGAGCGCGCCAAAGGCGCCCACGATATCGCTGTCGTGACGCGTTTGCGCCTAACCCTCTACACTACTTTGGATCTGAGCGACCGGGGCGTGGAGATATGTCTTGAATACCTGCGATGCGGCGGTACTGATTGGTCGCCGCACCCGACCCGCGATGAAGTACTGCGCGAATACGATCGAATCTGGTTCCTGGTTGGAAGCCGGCAAATCGAGGAACTTGTTGACTTGCCCTTGCTGACCAACCCAGACGTCCTGGACACTCTGGACGTCCTGACCGAAGTCGTAACGCCGGCGTACTATTGCGACGAGAGCTTGTCATCGCTCGTCATTTGCCACATGGTGAATCTTAGCCTCGAGCACGGAAACAGCGACGCGGCGTGCTTCGCGTACGTATGGTTTGCCATCATAGCCGGGCCGCGCTTCGGCAACTACAAAGACGGTTTTCGGTTCGGCCGGCTCGGCTATGATCTAGTCGAAAAACGTGGCTTGAAGCGTTATGAGGCACGAACCTATATGTGTTTTGGAAATATCGTCCTGCCCTGGGCGAGGCATGCCCGGGAAGGCCGCGCGTTGGTGCGCCGCGCCTTCGATGCCGCCAACCGTGTCGGTGATCTTACCTTTGCGGCTTATAGCTGCAACCAGTTGATCACGAACTTTTTGACGGTTGGAGACCCTCTCGGTGAGGTGCATCGGGAAGCAGAGAATGTTCTCGCGTTTGCGCGGAAAACGCGCTTCGGCCTTGTTGTTGACGTCATCGTTGCGCAGCTTGGGTTGATCCGCACCCTTCGTGGCTTGACTCCGAAATTTGGTTGCTTCACCGATAGAGCCTTTGATGAGCTCCGATTCGAACAGCATCTGGCAAGCAATCCCCTTTTGGCGCTGGCCGAGTTCTGGTATTGGGCCCGCAAGCTGCAAGCCCGGTTCCTTGCGGCCGACTATGCTTCCGCCGTCGACGCATCGTTGCATGCGCAGGGACTGCTCTGGACATCACCATCGCAATCCGAAACGGCGGAGTTTCGCTTCTATGGCGCCCTTTCCCACGCGGTATCCTGGGATTCCGCACTTCCCGACCAGAGACAGAAGCATTTCGAGGCTCTGGCCGCTCACCATAGGCAACTTGAGATATGGGCAGAGCATTGCCCGGAGAATTTCGAAAACCGTGCCGCGCTGGTCGGCGCGGAGATAGCACGAATCGAAGGCCGCGACCTCGAGGCCATGCGCCTCTACAAGCAAGCCATCAGTTCCGCACACGCAAACGGCTTTATGCACAATGAGGCTGTCGCCTACGAGGTCGCCGCGCGCTTTTATACGGTACGTGGGTTCGACGACTTCGCGGACGCATATTTGCGGCAAGCCCGTTACAACTACCTGCGTTGGGGAGCCGATGGGAAGGTGAGCCAACTTGACTATTTGTATCCGCACCTCAAGGAAAAAAGATCCGCTCCCGGGCCCGTGAGCACGATTATGGCCCCGGTCGAACTCCTAGATCTGGCCACTGTTATCAAGGTCTCGCAAGTAGTCTCGGGCGAGATGGTTCTGGAAAAGCTGATCGATAGGCTGATGCGCGCGGCCATCGAGCACGCGGGTGCTGAACGAGGTCTCCTGATTGTTCCACGAGGGGATGAGCTACAGATACAGGCAGAAGCGACCATTAGTGGGGAGGATGTGACCGTGCACCTACAAGACGCCTCCTTCACCGCAGCCGCTTTGCCTGAGTCCATCCTCCGTTACGTCGTGCGCACTCAGGAGAACGTAATCCTGCAGGATGCATCATCCGGGAACCCGTTTTCCGCTGATCCCTACATTGTTCAGCATCGAGCCCGTTCCATTCTCTGTTTGCCGTTGATTAACCAGGGCAAACTTACCGGCGTTCTATACCTTGAAAACAATCTGACACCGCAAGTTTTCACTTCCGAACGGATGACGGTTCTGAAGGTGCTGGCGTCGCAAGCGGCGATATCGCTCGAGAATACGCGGCTTTACCGTGATCTGGAAGAGCGTGAAGCGAGGATTCGCCGATTGGTCGACGCCAACATCCTGGGGATTTTCATCTGGAATCTCGAAGGTGCGATCGTCGCGGCTAACGAAGCGTTTCTGCGAATTGTGCAATACAGTCGTGAAGATATCGCCTCGGGTGGAGTGCGCTGGACGGACCTGACGCCACCTGAATGGCGCAAGCGCGACGAACGTACCCTTGTAGAATTAAAGGCAACTGCAACTGCTCAGCCATACGAGAAGGAGTTCTTCCGTAAAGATGGCAGCCGCGTGCCTGTGCTCGCTGGAGCCACGCTTTTCCAAGAAGGTGGCAACGAGGGTGTCGCGTTCGTACTCGATTTGAGCGAACAAAAGCACGCGGAAGAAGCCTTACGACGCAGTGAATCCTACTTGGCTGAGGCACAGAGACTGACACACTCGGGCACTTGGGCCTTCAGTCCTGCGAACCCTGAAAACAGCTATTGGAGCTCGGAATACTATCGGATTTATGGATTTGATCCGGCCAAGGACGCTGCGCGGAACTCGGCTGTCCTCGAACGAATTCACTCTGACGATCGCGCCCGGCGTGCTCACAAATTCGAGGAAGCAAACATCACAAAGAAGGACTTCGAAGATGACTTTCGGATCGTTCTACCAGATGGAACTGAGAAACACCTTCACACGGTGGCTCATCCGATAGTCGATCAATCGGGCCAGATTGTCGAGTTCGTCGGGACATCTATGGACGTCACAGAGCAGTATCGAAACAGAATGGCTCTGGAAAAAGCTTTCCAAGAGATCCAAGTTCTAAAGGAACAACTCTACAAAGAGAATCTGGCACTGCGTGACGAGGTGGACCGGGCCTCGATGTTCGAGGAAATCGTCGGCGCCTCGAAGCCGCTCAAGACCGTTCTTTCCCGGATTGGCAAGGTGGGGCCCACCGACTCCACCGTTTTCATTACGGGGGAGACCGGAACCGGCAAGGAACTCATCGCCCGCGCTGTTCACAAACGATCCCAAAGGTCTGGACGGGCCTTCGTCAGTGTGAACTGTGCTGCGCTTGCACCGACGCTGATTTCCTCGGAGTTATTCGGTCATGAGAAAGGGGCCTTCACGGGAGCCACGCAAAGACGGCTTGGCCGCTTCGAAATGGCTGACGGCGGAACGATCTTCCTGGATGAAGTGGGCGAACTCTTGCCTGACACCCAGGCTGCACTATTAAGGGCGCTACAGGAACGGGAATTTGAGCGAGTCGGGGGTGGGCAACCGATCCACGTGGACGTCCGCGTCATCGCTGCCACCAATCGTGATTTGCAAGCAGCCATTGCCAGTGGAGCCTTTCGCCAGGACCTGTTTTATCGGCTGAATGTGTTTCCTATCCAAGTGCCGCCTCTACGAGACCGGAAGGACGACATCCTGATGCTGGTCGAATATTTCGCAAAACGGTACGCCAGCCGCGCGGGCAAGAACATCCGATCGATCGACAAGAAGACTCTGGACCTCTTGCAGTCCTATGAATGGCCGGGCAACATCCGCGAGTTGCAGAACGTGATTGAAAGGTCCGTGATACTGAGCTCCGGTGACGTTCTGTCAGTTGACGAGTTGTGGCTCTCCAAAGAAACCTCTCCTCCACCATTTCGGGCTGAAGCAGCAGCGGCTTTCAAAAACGACTCGCGCAGCGAACGGGAGACTATCGAGGCGGCGCTGGCCGAGAGCAGAGGTAGGGTTTCCGGTCCGTCGGGAGCGGCCGCAAAGCTCGGAATTCCGCAGTCTACGCTTGCATACAAAATTAAAGTCCTTGGCATCAGTAAGAGTCAGTTCAGATTCCGCTAAAAATCTCCAACCCATAATCGCAGGTTTTTCCAAGCCTTCCAATTTTTCCAAAATTTACAAATCTTCCAACTGCGCATAAGGGGTTGTTGAGATCTAAGACTCTATTTTTCAGGCGGTTAAAAACGGTGCGACGGTTGCATTCACACTTGATGGATGGCGCAGAGGCAAGGGTTGCCGTTAGTCGAGTTTGCTATGCAATGGCGAAAACCCTCAAGCATGGGGAAAGTTGAGAAAAGCACTTTAGCGCTCGGGTGACCTATGAGCTGCAGAATCGACAGATTTGTTACTGGAGAAGATCTTGTGGTCTTGTGCATAAGCGGGCGGATCACAGGGGAGGATGTAGATATGCTTCGGACCTTGCTGGAACAGGAAACGAGCGCAGTGGCTATCGACCTAAAGGAAGTCCTTCTCGTAGACGGCGAAGCCGTAAGACTTCTAGCCGTCAGCGAGACCAACGGAGCCGAACTCAGAAACTGTCCGGCCTACATTCGTGAATGGGTCGCGCGCGAGGTAGCGGAGATCCACGGTGATCAGTCGGACCAAGTGACAGAAGCAAGAGAGGACAAAGATGTTTGACGCGAATCGCCACGGCCTAGCCCGCCATTCGGACAGTGCCGGATTGAGTTCTGGAATGAGTGGATCTAGCCCCAAGTTCATGGCCGTATTTGAAGAGGTGCGAACCGTAGCGCCCGTGGATTGTGCCGTGCTCATCCGAGGCGAGATCGGTACCGGTAAGGAACTCGTCGCGCGCGCGATTCACACGCAAAGCGAACGGCGAGCTGCCCCGTTCTTAAAGCTGAACTGTGCCGCAATTCCTGCTGAGCTGCTGGAGAGCGAACTCTTTGGGCACGAAAAGGGCGCGTTCACGAGAGCTGTAACCCAGATGTTGGGTCGGTTCGAGCCGGCGAATCGACGGACGCTCTTTCTGGATGAAATCGGCGAAATGCCGTCAATCTGCAGGCCAGACTATTGCCGGTCTTGGTTTTGATCGAGAACAAGATCTCAACCATTGTGAGGACAGATTCAGAGTGACTGGAGAGGGACATGACATCCAAAATCTTTAATCCCGATGCTTGCGTTAGACCAAATTCGGAAGTCTCAATTATAGGCAGTCTGGCAAACCTTGTTGTTATGAAGAAACCAGAAACGCAGCCACCGTACGAATTGTACGTGGATCTCGATCAATATCTGGAACCGCAGCACTATGCTCCAGAAGACCGGATTGAATTTGGCATTGTAGGATCGAGCCCGTCCCTTCGCGGCGTATTGGATCAAATTCGGATCGTGGCCCCCACCGACTCCACGGTTCTCATCGAAGGGGAAACAGGCACCGGCAAAGAGCTCATCGCGCACTCCATTCACACACACAGCAGCCGCCGGAATCGCCCGTTCGTCAAGCTGAACTGCGCGGCAATTCCACTAGGCCTCCTAGAAAGTGAGCTGTTCGGTCATGAAAAGGGCGCATTCACGGGGGCGGTGGCACAGAAGTTGGGCCGCTTCGAGGCGGCGAATGGCGGCACGTTGTTCTTGGATGAAATCGGAGACATTCCATTGGAGTTGCAAGCAAAGCTGCTGCGAGTCTTGCAAGAACAGGAGTTCGAGCGGCTGGGCAGTACTCATACTCGTCGCGTCGACGTCCGCGTCGTGGCAGCGACCAATCAAGACCTTGCCTCCTTGGTCGCCGAGAAGCAGTTCAGAATGGATCTCTATTATCGCCTCAACGTCTTTCCCATCACTCTTCCGCCGCTTCGACAGCGCTTGGAAGACATTCCGATGCTGGTTGCGCATTTTGTTCACAGATACGCCGAACGCATGTCGAAACAGGTCTCTAGAGTCTCGAAAAGCGCGATGGACACTCTAATGCGGTACCCATGGCCTGGAAATGTTCGAGAGTTACAGAATTTCATTGAACGCGCGGTGATCCTGACCGAGGGCGATGTGCTCCACCTCCCAGTGCTCGCATCTCGTCCGCCAACTCGGACAGAGCCCGTGACCTTAGCGGAAGCGGAGCGGGATCACATCCTCAACGCACTACGGGAGAGTAATTGGGTGGTGGGTGGTGCCTCCGGCGCAGCAGCGCGGCTGGGCGTAAAACGGACGACCCTGGTCGACAAAATGCGTAAGTGCGGCCTCTCCCGTGCGATGGCCAACGGTGGTGAGTAGAAGGCCGATGCGATTTTCGCTCGGGTCTGACAGGTTACTAGATCCGAGGTCGCGTGCCAACTTTGTGCGCTTTAATTGCAATACAGACTCGGGGGTATTATGAGGGCGCCACTACACAGTATTCGTCCTGGACTTCTTGTTCTCTTGCTGATTTCATTTGGCGTCGGCAGTCGTGCGATAGGCAAACCTAATGCACTTGAGATTCTTGTGCTCGGTTCCCTCGGCAACATCACCGATCCAGGTGTTTGGAGGAACTACGGTTTTGGGGGACGCGAACCGACGAAGCAAGTTCTATCTTCCAAGAGGAGCGATCGGTTACTCTAGCAGGATGCGGAAAAACAGGTGAAACAAGTTACGCGTTGATGTTTTGAGCGTCTAATCGGTATGCGAGGCCAAGACAAGCAGCAAGCTGACATGTTCAGTTACCTTTCGCCGGAAGCTCG